>Ga0316601_100001668_pt1 | contig 11018 bp, 10 predicted proteins | sample OWC_soil_day5_no_FD_207663 | JGI IMG/M metagenome (GOLD analysis project Ga0316601, IMG submission 207663) | Wetland soil microbial communities from Old Woman Creek delta, Ohio, United States - OWC_soil_day5_noCT | ecosystem: Environmental > Terrestrial > Soil > Wetlands | place: USA: Ohio...
TGGAGTGTCCCCCCGCGACTGGACCACAGGAGATCCCGGGAGAGGTACGCTGACCGGGCCTTCCAGAGGAGAAGGTCCATGTCCAGTCGCCCGATTCGCCGCTTCACGTGGCAGTTCAAGGTCCAGCTCTGCAGCGAGATCCGCAGCGGGGTGATCAGCCGCTCGGAGGCCCAACGCAAGCATCGTCTGTCGGGCCAGTTGATGACGCTGTGGCTCGGCCAGTTCGACCGCGGGGAGTTGTCCCAGGAGTTGGCTGAGCCGGCCTTGGAGGATGAGCGGGAGCTGACCATCGCTGCCCTGCAGCGCAAGGTGGGGGAACTCACCATGCAGGTCGATCTGCTCAAAAAAACACCACGGCGTGCACTCGTGCGCAGCAGCGATCCCTCATTGATCGTCACCGGACCGCCGGCGGATCGATCCGAGGGGGATGCCTCATGATCGGCCTGCCGCGTAGCAGCTATTACTACCGACCACACCCGGCCGACCCAGCCCTCAGCGATGCCGAGTTGCTCGATCTCATCGACGCGATCCAGCGCGAGTTCCCCTACTATGGGGTGCGCCGCGTGCACGCCGAGCTGCGGCGACGTGGGCGGCTGATCAACCGCAAGCGGGTCGAGCGCGTCATGCACGCCTACGGGCGCCAGGCGGCCCGCTCGCGCCGCTACCTGCGCCGTGCCGCGCGGGCGAGCGCGCTGGTGGTCTATCCCAACCTCTACCGCAACCGCATCCCCTCGCAGCTCGACGCGGTGTGGGTCGCCGACCTCACCTACATCCGCCTCGACTACGGCTTCTGCTACCTCGCCGCGATCCTCGATGCCTGCAGCCGCAAAGCGATCGGTTACGCCATCGCGCGGATCGTGGATGCTCAGCTTACCCTCGCGGCCCTGCGCGCCGCCCTCGAGCGACGTCGTCCACCGCCCGGTTGCATCCACCACAGCGACCAGGGCGTGCAGTACGCCTGCGCCGAGTACCGGGCGCTGCTGCAGGCCCATGGCCTGCGCGGCTCGATGAGCGCCCGCGGCTACCCTTACGACAACGCCCAGATCGAGAGCTTCATGAAGACACTGAAGAGCGAAGGGCTCCATCTCGCTCGCTACTCGCACTTCGAGGAGGTCCTGCGCTGCCTGCCGACGTTCATCGACGAGGTCTACAATGCGCGCCGACTGCACTCGGCGATCGGTTACCGTCCCCCTAACGAGTTCGAGGCCCAACTTGCCCGGACCGCGACCTGACCCGGACCTCCCGGTCCAGTCAACGGGGGACACTCCACCCCCATGGAAGGGTTTACGGCGTCCGCGGCTAGCCGAGTCCCGCACCCCGAACCCGCCGCCGCAGCCGATGGCCAGGCGTGGAACCCGGAAGCAGGCCAAGCCTCAGCAAGGCGTCCCGGAATGAAACCGAAACTCCGGGTCCGGCGAGGTCGCAAGCTCCGCTTCGACCACCGCAAGCTCCGCAAGGCGCGGCTCCACGTCCACCCCACCTCGCGCGGCGAGTCTGACGTAGAGCCCCGCATGGCGCGCCTCCGCAGCCGCGAGCGAGGCATAGAACCCGGCGAGCGGCTCCGGCAGGCGTTCGATCAAGCCAATGAACCGCTCGTGCGAGCGAGCCTCGATCAGGGCGCCGCACAGCAGCAGGTCCACGCAGCGCCCCGGCTCCGAGCGCCTGAGTGCGCGTCGCAGCCCCTCCGCGTAGCGCGACGGGCTCATGCGCCGGAACGGGATGGCGAGTTCGACGAGCTTCTGCTGCACCAGTTCGAAATGCCGCAGTTCCTCACGGGCCAGCCGCGACATCCGGCTGGCGAGCACGAAATCTTCGGGGTAAGCGAACATCAGTGACAGCGCCGTCGATGCGGCCTTCTTCTCGCAATTGGCGTGGTCGATCAGCAGGTCGCCAGTCCGCTCCACGGCGAGCGCGAACCAGGCGGGGTCGGTGGGCGCCCGCAGCAGGTCCTCCGACCGGGTCATCAGGCCGCGGCCCGATCGAGCAATTCGTCGATCCGGACTACGATTTCTGCGGCCGTCGCGGGGCGCTCCGCCGGCGACTTGGCGAGCAGCGCGTCGAGCAGCGGCTGCAGGTGCGCGGCCGCGGCCGGCAGGCGCGGAATCGGCGCGTTGGCGTGATGGTAGATCACCGCGAGCGGCGTTTCCGCGACGTAGGGCTTCTCGCCCGTCAGCATCTCGTAGAGCACGACGCCAAGGCTGTAGAGGTCGCTGCGCTCGTCGAGCGGCAGCCCGTGGCCCTGCTCGGGGCTCATGTAGTGCGGCGTGCCGAAGATGGCGCCGTGACCGGTGATGTCGCTCTCGAGCCCAAGCTGGCGTGCGAGACCGAAGTCGATGAAGGCCAGGCTACCGTCCTCGCGCAGCAGGATGTTGCCCGGCTTCACGTCCCGGTGCAGCACACCAATCGCGTGCAGCGCGCCGAGCGCCGCGGCCAGCTGGCGCAGGTAGCCGAGCGCCGTGCGCCACGGTAGAGGCTCCCGCATACGCGCGCGCAGGTCGCCTCCCGCGAAGTACTCCATCGCCAGGAACAGGTGGTCGTCGGCAACACCGATGTCGTAGATGCGTCCGATGTTCGGGTGGTCGAGGTGCGCGACGAGGTCGTACTCGCGCAGGAAGCGCTCGAAGGTCGTGCCGCCCTCGACCACGTCCGGAACCTGGCGGAAGATCTTGAGCACCCGCTGACGACCCGTGGCGACGCACTCGGCGAGGAAAACGCTCGAGGAACCGCCGACCGCGATCCGCCGCAGGCAACGATGGCCACGGATCCGCACGGACCCGAAGCGATCCGGGGCTGGCGGCTCGCGCGCGGCGCGTGAGGTTTCGGCGAGGACGTTGCGCCGTCGCATCGCCACCGAGCGCAGCGCCGCCACGAATTCCACGTGACCGAACTCGCCTCGCGCGAACACGTGTGCCGCCCCGCATTCACGTGCGCGTGTGCTCGCGTCGTCGTCGACGTCGGCAGCGAAATACACGATCGCCGGACAGTCGCGCCGCTCGACGAGGTCCTCGAGCCACTCGAGGCCGCGACCGCCCTGCACTTCCTGGTCGAGCAGCACGGCATCGTAGGCGGCCCCGGTGAATCCGGGTTGCAGGCGCCCGCGGGTCGTGGGCTCGTACTCGGCCGGCAGTGCGTCCCGCCACTCGAGCGTGACGTGGTGCGCGAGCAGCTGCCGGAAATCCGGGCGGTCGCTGACGATCAGGACCTTGAGCGTCACCGCGCGATCAGAGGCCGCCGACGACCTTGAGGGACCCGCGTCCGGGGCCGGCGGCATTCCGTTCGGCCCTCGCGACGTCGGAGCGTTCCGCCTGCAGGCGGGCGAGATACTCCGGCGTGATGTCGCCGGTCACGTACTCGCCGGAGAAGCAGGACGTGTCGAACTCGGTGACCACGGCATCATGGTGCTGCACGGCGCGCACGAGATCCTCGAGGTCCTGGTAGATCAGCCAGTCGGCGCCGATGATCCGCGCGACCTCCTGCTCCGTCCGCCCGGCTGCCACGAGCTCGGAGGCCGCCGGCATATCGATCCCGTAGACGTTGGGGTGACGGACCGGCGGCGCCGCGGACGCGAAATACACGTTCTTCGCGCCGGCCTCGCGCGCGACCTCGATGATCTGCGCGGAGGTCGTGCCGCGTACGATCGAGTCGTCCACCAGCAACACGTTCTTGCCGCGGAACTCGAGGTCGATCGCATTCAGCTTGCTGCGCACCGACTTCGAGCGCTGCTCCTGGCCGGGCATGATGAAGGTGCGCCCGATGTAGCGATTCTTGATGAAGCCCTCGCGGTACTTCACGCCGAGCAGTTGCGCGACCTGCAGCGCGCTGGTGCGACTGGTGTCCGGGATCGGGATCACGACGTCGATACCGTGCTCGGGTCGCTCGCGCTTGATCTTTTCGGCGAGCAGCTCGCCCATGCGCAGCCGCGCCTTGTAGACCGAGATGTTGTCGATGATCGAGTCGGGTCGGGCGAAATAGACGTACTCGAAGATGCACGGGGTATGGTGCGTGGCAGCCGCGCACTGCTGGGAATGCATGCGTCCCTGCTCGTCCACGAACACCGCCTCGCCGGGCGCCACGTCGCGCAGCAGCTTGTAGCCGGCCTGGTCGAGCGCGACGCTCTCCGAGGCGAGCATGTGCTCGCGCCCGCGCGCGCTGTCGCGCGTCCCGATCACGAGCGGCCGGATGCCGTTCGGGTCGCGGAAACCGAGCACGCCGTGGCCCATGATCAATGCGACGACTGCGTAGCCGCCGCGGACCCTGCGGTAGACCGCGCTCAACGCGGCAAAGATGTCGGAGGCCGAGGCCCGCTGCGCGCCGAAGCGTTGCAGCTCGCTCGCGAGGACGTTCAGCAGCACCTCGGAATCCGACGAGGTGTTCAGGTGCCGGCGATCCTCGCGGATCAGCACGTCGGCCAGTTCGGCCGCGTTCGTCAGGTTGCCGTTGTGCGCCAGGCAGATGCCGTAGGGTGCATTTACGTAGAACGGCTGCGCCTCCGCCGAGCTGTCGCAGCCGGCGGTCGGGTAACGGACGTGGCCGATGCCGATGTTGCCCTTCAGCTGCAGCATGTGCCGCTGCTGGAAGACATCGCGCACCAGGCCGTTGTCCTTGCGCATGCACAGCTCGCCGTCGAGCGCCGTCATGATGCCCGCGGCGTCCTGGCCGCGGTGCTGCAGCACCGTCAGCGCGTCATAGATCTGCTGGTTGACGGGACTGAAACCGACGATGCCGACGATGCCGCACATGTCAGGGTCTCACGAATTCGAAGGGGTTTCGGCGACGTACTTCCGACCGGTCTCGACGTAGCCATTGAGGACCGTGGCCATTTCCTCGCCGAGCGGCAGCAGGCGCGACTCGCGCCACCAGTCCTCGGCCTTGAGTTCCGCTGCCTCGCCGAGCATCACGGCGAAACCGATGATGACCGCTCCGCGCACCAGCCCGAAGATGCCGCCGAGCATCCGGTCCACGCCGAGCGTGAGCCCCGACCGCTGCACGAGGTAGCTGAGCAGGCTGCCGAGGATCCAGCTCGCGGTGACCACGGCCAGCAGCACGATCACCCGAGCCGCCCAACTCTGCAGCTCGGTGCCCTCGAGGGCCCCGCCAAGGTAGGGTTCGACCACGAAGGCATAGCGCCAGGCGAGCCACAGCCCGACCAGCCAGCCAAGCAGCGCGATGGATTCGCGCAGGAAGCCACGCACCGCACCGAACAGGATCGACAGCAAGACCGTCGCAATGACGATGTAATCGACGGTAGTCATGCGGCGGCTGCGAGCGTTCCAGGGCGACGGGGCGGGGATTTTACCAGAGCGGCCTCAGTCGTTCGCGACGACTGCGGTCGGCAGTCCGCGCCCCTTGAGGCGCTCGGCCAGGCGGTTCGCGTCCTCGCGCCCAGCTTCGGGCCCGACTCGCACGCGGTGCAGGGTTTTCCCAGAGCGGGTGACGGGTGAAACGTAGGCCGGAAATCCGGCCCCCTGTAGATCCTTGACCAGTCGTTGGGCCGCGGTGGCCGACCCGAACGCACCGACCTGCACGGCCCAGCCGCCGCGAGTCACGGCCGCTGGAGCGGGCGCGGTCTCGACCGGCGGCATGTCCGGAACTGCCTGTGGAACCCTCGCGACGGTCGCCGGCTCGCGAGGCGCGACCGGCTCCGGAGCGGGCTCCGGCCCCGACTCGGCCGCTGCAGCGACGGGTGGCTCAACTGTCGGCTGCTCCACGACGGCGACGGGTGAGGGTGCGGGTGAGGGTGAGGGTGCGGGCGCCTCGACGACCGGCGGCGGCTGCAGGTCGCCGGCAGCAGTCCCGCCATTCAGCTCGATCGTAAACGTGCGCGTGCCCCGCGCCTCGGCGGAGTCCGTCGGCTGCGGTTCGGCCGTCTTGCGGCCGGAGAGCAGTTCGGGGATCAAGAGCACCGCCAATGCGACCAGCACCGCGGCGCCGATCAATCGAGCCTTCAGGGATTCGTCCATCGCCCGAAATTATACGCAGGCCAGCGCCGGACCGACGGTGTGAAACGATCCGAAGACCACGATGCGGTCGCCGGCCCGGGCGTCGCGAGCCGCCCGGGCCATCGCATCGGTCACGCTCCCGGCCGCGACCATCTCGACGCCGACGGCACGCGCACGCGCCGCAAGGGCCGTATCAGCCAGGCCGCGCGGCCCCTCGGTCGTCGCGGCGAACCAGCGATCGACACGATCGCGCAGTGCGACGAGCACGCCACCAACGTCCTTGTCGTCGAGCATGCCGCAGACCGCAACGGTCCGCCCCGGCACTGCATGGCGGGCCAGATTCGCGGCCAGCGTCGCCGCCGCCGCCGGATTGTGCGCGACGTCGAGCACCCATTCGATGCCGCCGGCTCCAGGCACACGCTGAAAGCGACCCGGCAGCCGCGCGCTCCCGAGCCCCAACTCGATCGCTGCACGGTCGAGCGGCAACCGATCGGGGAGCTGCCGCAGCGCCGCGAGCGCCGTGGCCGCGTTGCCCGTCTGCGCGACGCCCTCGAGGGCTGGCGGGGGCAGCCTGGTCAGCGCCCCGTGCGCGTCGCGGAAGTCCCAGCGACCGTCGGCGTGCTCGACCAGGTCGAAATCCCTGCCGCGCAGCAACAGCAGAGCGCCCACCTCCTCTGCCACGTCCGACAACGCGCGGGGCGGTTCGGCCATGCCACAGACAGCGGGACGCGCGCGGCGAAAGATGCCGGCCTTCTCGCGCCCGATCGACTCGAGATCGGACCCCAGCCATTCCATGTGATCGAGGGCCACCGAGACCACGACGGCGACGTCGGCATCGACGATGTTGACCGCGTCCAGGCGCCCGCCCAGGCCAACCTCGAGTACGACCGCATCCGGAGCCCAGGTCTCGAATACGAGCAGCGCCGCGAGCGTGTTGAATTCGAAGAACGTCAGCGAGTCGCCTTCGAGCGCATCGGCGATGCGCTCGAACGCCGCGATCAGTGACGCCTCCGAGACCTGCGCACCGTCGAGCCGGATCCGCTCGCGGTAATCGACGAGATGCGGCGACGTGAACGTGCCGACGCGATAACCGCCGGCACGCAACAGCGCGTCGAGCAGTGCAACGCAGGATCCCTTGCCGTTGGTGCCGCCCACGGTGATTACGGGTTGCCGGGGGTGGCGCCAACCGGTGCGGCCGAGAACGCGCGACACGCGCTCGAGGCCAAGGTCGATCGGATTCGGGTGCAGCGACTGTTGCCACTCGAGCCAGTCGTCGAGCCGCGGAAAGCGCGGGCTGGCAGTCATCTCACGCGGGCTCGGCCGAGGTCTCCGCGCGTGGCTGGTGCATCAGGATCGCCAGCACGGCGGCGATGCGCGCCCGCAGCTCGCGCCGGTCCACGATCATGTCGATGGCGCCGTGCTCGAGAAGGAACTCGCTGCGCTGGAAGCCCTCGGGCAGCGTCTCGCGCACCGTCTGCTGGATCACGCGCGGGCCGGCGAAGCCGATCAGCGCGCGTGGCTCGGCAACGTTGAGGTCGCCGAGCATCGCCAGGCTGGCCGAGACGCCACCGGTGGTCGGGTCGGTCAGCACGGAGACGAACGGCAGCCGGGCCGCGGCCAGCCGCGCCAGCGCGGCGCTGGTCTTGCTCATCTGCAGCAACGACAACAGGCCTTCCTGCATCCGGGCCCCGCCGCTCGAGGCAAAGCACACGAGCGGTCGTCGTTGCTCGATGCAGTACTCCGCGGCACGGACGAAGCGCTCGCCGACGACGGAACCCATCGAGCCGCCGAGGAAGCGAAACTCGAACGCGCAAGCGACGATCTCGAGGCCCTCGAGCCGGCCCGCCATCACCACCAGCGCATCGCGCTCGCCCGTCAGCTTCTGCGCTGCGACGAGCCGGTCGCGATATTTCTTGCTGTCGCGGAACTTGAGCGGGTCCTCGGGCTCCACCTCGACGGCGAGCTCCTGCTGCGAATCCGCATCGAGGAAATTCGCCAGGCGATCGCGCGCGCCGATCCGCATGTGATGGGAACACTTCGGGCAGACCTGCAGGTTGCGCTCGAGCTCGGCTCGGTAAAGCACTGCGTCGCAGACCGGACACTTGATCCAGAGCCCTTCCGGCACCGAGCGCGAGCGGCGCTCGGTCTTGACGCGGGACGGCATGATCTTCTCGAACCAGGTCACGGCGAATCTCCCGGGGGATCGGCCCGAAGTCTACCGGAAGGCCGGGGCCGGCACGGCAAGCCGAATTGCTCATCGTACTCGACGCCCGCGAAGTAGAGGCCCTGGGGCGGCGCGGTCGGACCCGCCTCGGTCCGGTCACGGGCCGCGAGCACGCGCGCAAGCCACCCGGCAGACCGTTCGCCGACACCGACCAGGATCAGCGACCCCGCGAGATTGCGCACCATGTGGTGCAGGAAGGCGTTGGCGCGGACGGTGATCTCGATGGTCTCGCCGTCCCTTTCGACCGAAATGGACTGCAACCGGCGCATCGGCGTCGCCGACTGGCATTCGGCGGCACGAAAGGACGTGAAATCGTGTTCGCCGATCAACGACTGCGCAGCCACGTGCATCGTGCTCACGTCGATCGGGCGGCGAACCCAGCACACGCGCAATCGATCGAGCGCCGGGCGCATCGGCCGGTTCAGGATCCGGTAGACGTACGTTCGTGAGAGCGCGGCATGACGGGCGTTGAAGTGCTCTGGCACCTCGCGCGCCCAGAGCACCGTCACGTCTGCGGCGGATTGCGCCGTCGCGCCCAGTGACCACGCGTGCTCGGGCCGCACGGCGCTGGTGTCGAAGTGGGCTACCTGCATCAACGCGTGCACGCCCGCATCGGTACGGCCGGCCGCGGTGAGCGTCACCTCGTGGGTCGCGACCGCGGCGAGTGCCTGCTGCAACTCGGCCTGCACGCTGCGCGCGTGCGCCTGCTGCTGCCAGCCTGCGTAGGCCGAGCCGTCGTACTCGATGCCGAGCGCGATCCGGGCCATCTGCCCGTCAGGGCAGGCTGGCCATCAGCCGTTCGGCCTCCTGCTTCTGGACGGCGCTGCCTTCCTTGAGGACTTCGTCGAGGATGCTGCGCGCGCCCTCGGGATCGCCCATGTCGATGTATGCTCGCGCAAGGTCGAGCTTGGTACCGACCTCGCTCATCGTCGCGGACTCCTCGTCCAGCGGGAAGTCCACCTGCCGAAGCACGCCGGTCGCGTCGATCGCAGTCGCTTCGATCGTTGGAGCCTCGATCGTCGGTTGCTCGCTCGTCATCATCGGCAACTCGCTTGTCGCATCCGACAGGTCGACGAGCCCGGCCTCGACCTCACGGGTTGCTTCCGCGAGCTCGACCGCATCGGCACGCAGGATACTGGTCGAGCTGAGCAAGTCTTCTTCGGGCTCCGGCGCGCCACGACCGAGCGTCGGGCGCTCGATCGTGTCTTCGACCTTGGCCGAGGGTCGCGTCAGCAGTTCATCGACCTGCTGCTCGAGGTCGTCGAATCCCTCAAAATCACCGACGTCGAGGCCGAGATCCTCGATCGCCACCTCGGCGGTCGGGTCGTCGCTGGCCGCTGGCTTGAAGCGCTGGGTCTCGAGCGTCGGCGCGAGTGCGTCGTCGTCCGCACCGCGCACCGGTTCGTCGATGATGAAGTCGAGGCCACCCTCGCTCGCCACCTTGGGTGCCGTGGCGGTCAGGTCGAGATCGGGGCCCGGGCCTTCGCCGCCCAGCAGGTCCATGTCGATCGAGGCGTGGGTGCGTTGCAGTTCCATGTCGAGGCCGTCGCCCGCCCCGTGGACGGAACCTGCGAACAGCGGATCGTCGGCCGCCATCTGCTTGCCCATGATCAGGATCTTGTCCCACTCGCCGGCCGGTGCCTGAGCTCGCGTTGCGCCAAGGTCACGCGCAACCTCGAGGAATCGGTCGCGATTGCCCCAGACGAAGAAGATCTCGAGCAGCTTGAGCTTGAGGTCACGGCGCTTTGGCTCGCGCTTGGCGGCGAGTTGGACGAGATCCGCGGCCTGGTCGTACAGGCCGTAAGCCATGTGGAAATCGGCCTCGGCGAGGGGGTCGCTCGCCTCGATGCTCGCGGGGCCTTCACCGGACAACGTGTCGTCGATCGTCACCGGCTTGCGCGTCGGCTCCGGCGCGCGAGGCGCGGCGGCGACGGCCGCGGCCCCCCGGGCTACGGTCGGCTCGGCCGCCTGGCGCTCCTCGACGAGAATGTCCGACTCGCGGGGCCGTGCCGTCATGGTCGGCCGGGCCCTCACGTCGTCGCCGCCGCGACGTCCGAGTGCCTCCTCCAGGGACTCCTCGGCTGCACCCGACTCCCGGCGTCGGCGCAGCAGCGCGCCGATGCCGATCGCAGCGGCGAGCAATCCGACCAGCACCCACCAGTATTGGCCGAGGCGTTCGAGCAGCGATGGCGACTCCTCTGCGGCCGGGGGCGGCGCTGGCGTCGGCGCGGGTTCTGCGGCAGGCTCCGGCGCGACGGCCTGGGGCGCCTCGGCCACAGGCTCCGTCGTCTCAGGTGTCACCTCACCAGACGGCGCAGGCGCGGGCTCGGCCACGGCAGGCTCACCGGGGGCCGCTGCATCTGCGGGTGCACCACCTTGCAGCGTGGCAAGCTCGGCGTTGCGCACCTCGAGCAGTCGGCGCGCCTCGGCGAGTTCGGCTTCGAGTTGCTGCACGCGCGCCTGAATGTCTGCATCGCCCGCCGGCGTGGCGGGTATCGCGGTGGCGGTGGACGGCGTGGCGCTCCCCTGCTCCGGCGTGACCAGGCGCAGCCGTCCGGCATCGGCGGCTGGACCCGCAGTCGCCGCGGAGCCATCTCGCCACATCTGGTATTGACGCGCGACTTCGGCCGTCGCCGCCGACGCAGAGATCGCCGCCACGTCGCTGCTGGTCGGGATCACCAGCTCGCTGCCCGCGCGCAAGACGTTGATATTGCCGCCGAAAGCCTGCGGGTTGGCCTGGTAGATCGCGACCATGGCGCGATTGACCTCCGAGCGTGGACCCGGATTCGCGGCGCTGGCGATCTTCCAGAGCGTGTCGTTCGGCCGCACGCGATAGGTCGAGCCGGCCTCGACCG
>Ga0316601_100001669_pt1 | contig 11018 bp, 6 predicted proteins | sample OWC_soil_day5_no_FD_207663 | JGI IMG/M metagenome (GOLD analysis project Ga0316601, IMG submission 207663) | Wetland soil microbial communities from Old Woman Creek delta, Ohio, United States - OWC_soil_day5_noCT | ecosystem: Environmental > Terrestrial > Soil > Wetlands | place: USA: Ohio...
TGCCGCAACTGGCTCTACTTCACCTGGACCTCGGGCGACCACATCGTCGAGCAGCACGTGCACAACATCGACGTCGCCAACTGGGCGATGGGCGTGATGCCGAAGAACGTGATGGGCATGGGCGGGCGTCAGGTCCGGACCGCGCCCGAGTACGGCAACATCTTCGACCACTTCGCCGTCGAGTTCGAGTATCCGAACGGCGTCCGCGTGAGCAGCATGTGCCGGCAGACGAAGGGCTGCAACGACCGCGTCGAGGAGCGCATCGTCGGCACCAAGGGCGTGGCGTGGAGCACGTCGAGCGCGACGAGGATCACGGGCGCCACCCCCTGGACGTTCGAGGGTGAGGAGACGAACCCCTACGTCCAGGAGCACATCGACATGATCGCGTCGATCCGGAAGGGCGCCCCCCTCAACGAAGGCCGGCAGATCGCGGAGAGCACGCTGTGCGCGATCATGGGCCGGATGAGCGCCTACACGGGCCGCGCGCTGTCCTGGGAGTGGGCGATGAACACGTCCAAGCTCGACCTGTCGCCCAAGAAGTACGAACTTGGTCCGAACCCGGTCGACCCGGTGTCGGTGCCGGGCACCACTCCGCTCGTGTAGCGTCCGGACCGGCGAGGCCGGGGTCAGATCCGAGTCTGACCCCGGCTCTTGCCGGTTGACTCGCTCCCCTGCCGTTGCCACAATCTGCTCACCCTTCGTCGCTCCCCGGCTTCCGGGCTGAGGCAGGCCATCCATGCATCTCTGGGGTCTCCACGTCATCGACCTCGCGATCATCGCCCTCTACCTCGTGGCCGTGGTGTGGATCGGCAGAAAGGTCGGCCGCGCGTCCGAGGGGATGGACGACTTCTTCCTGGCCGGGCGCAAGCTGGGCAAGGTCTATCAGTTCTTCCTGAACTTCGGCTGCTCGACCAACGCCGACCAGGCCGTCGCCGTCTCGCGCGAGGTCTACCGCCAGGGCATCGGCGGCATGTGGATCCAGTCGCTCGTGCTGTTCCTCACGCCGTTCTACTGGATCAGCACGATGTTCTTCCGGCGGGTCCGCCTCACGACCATCGGTGATTACTACGCGGAACGGTTCGGGAGCCCGTTCCTCGCGGCGGCTTACGCGGTCTTCACGCTCGCGCTCTCCGCGTTCATCGGCGGCGGCATCGGCATGCTCGTGGCCGGCAAGACGATGGTGGCGATGACGCCGAAGGCCATCGAGCAGTGCACGCCCGCCGAACGGGCCAGCATCGAGGAGTTCCAGGAGTTGCGCCAGCTCGACGCGGCCCGGCCCGCCGGCCTGACGCCCGTACAGGAAGCCCGCTGGGACCTGCTGCGGCACAAGGAGCAGCGCGGCGAGCTTCGCTCGTTCGTCTCGCACGTCAAACCCGTCTGGTTCTTCCTGATCTACGCGCTGGTCGTCGGCGCCTACACGATGATGGGGGGCTTCCGCGCGGCGGCGATCACTGACGGCATCCAGGGCGTGCTGATCGTCATCTTCTCGGTGATCCTCGTGCCGGTAGGACTGTCACGGCTCGGCGGGTTCGAGGGCCTGCACGCCGCGGTGCCTGCGCACATGTTCGAGCTGTTCGGCTCGGCGTCGCTGAGCGAGTATGCCTGGTACACGGTTGTCGCGATGGTGCTGGCCAACCTCGTCTCGATCGTGGCCGTCGTCTCGGGCATGCAGACGGCCGGCTCCGCCACGAACGAATTCGCCGCGCGCGTCGGCATGATCGGCGGCATGTTCACGAAGCGGATTCTGATGCTCTTCTGGGCGCTGGCGGGCCTGCTCGCCATCGGCCTCTACGGGGGCCGCCTGCACGACCCGGACCTCATCTGGGGCGTGATGACCCGCGATCTGCTGCCGCCCGGAGCCATCGGCCTGATGCTCGTCGGGGTGCTGGCCGCGAACATGTCGACGCTGGACGCGTCCGCGGTCTCGCACGCGGCGCTCTTCATCCGGAATCTCTACCGGCCGCTCGTCCCCGGCCGAAGCGATCGGCACTACCTGACGGTCGGCCGGGCGGTCATCGCGGTGACGCTCGCCGGCGCCATCCTCGTCGCCATGACGGCGGAGAACCTGCTGGAACTGTTTCAGTACATCATCTCGGTGCCGGCCATCTTCGGTGCGTCGATCTGGCTCGGTTTCGTGTGGCGCCGGGTGACGAAGTGGGCGGTCGTCTGGCAGGTGGCGCTCTGCATTCTTCTCTACGCGGCGATCCCGACGGCGTTCCAGGCGATCGAGGCGGCGCGCCGCAACCCGGCGTGGCTGCTGGAAACCGCGCCGCGGCAGGTATCCTCGACGGCGCCCGCCACGAACGACGACGTGGCGGCGGGCCGCGCCGGCCGCACAGGCGAGTACATCACCAGAACGCAAGTCGTGCCGCCGGTTGGCGTGTTCTTCGAGAAGGTGGTGCCGATCGAGCCCGCCAACCCGGCGTCCGCCAGGGAGGGACGCGGCCGTTTCCACGCGGAATTGTGGGTGATGAGCTGGTTCGGCGTCGATTTCATCCGCTGGACGAAGCCGCAGCTCGTGGCGGCGCGCTTCTACTTCGACGCGCTGTTCCCGTTCTTCGCCCTGGTCGTGCTCTCGTGGTTCACGCGCCCGGAGCCGCGCGAGGCGCTCGACCGCTTCTTCGCGAAGGTCCACACGCCGGTGCAGCCGACGCCGGAGGCGGAGGCCGCGGCGCTCGCGGCCGCCTGCGCCGACCCGAGGCAGTTCGACGCCGACAAGGTCTTCAAGGGCGAGAACTGGGAGATCCTGAAGCCGGCGCGGAGCGACTACGCGGGGTTCTTCGGCACCTGGGCGCTCGTGGGCGTCGTCATCCTGCTGCTCTGGGCCATGGTGACCGTGCGATGAGCGGCGCCGGCGGCGGACGGCCGTGGCGGGTGGGGATCGACAACTACGGGCTCTTTCCGCTCGGTCTGTCGCCGCTCGGCACGCTGGAGTGGGCCCTGGCCCATGGCGCAGACGGCGTGTCGTTCTCGGGGCTGACCGGCGAGTGGCAGGATCGGATGGACGCCCCGGCGCTGGCGGAGCTGTGCACGTTCGCCTCGGACCGCGGCCTGTATGTCGAGTGGGGAGGCGCGCAGCACATCCCCCGCGACATGACGTCCTGGGCGCGAACGGATCTCTTCGCGATCAACCGCCGCGCGGCGCGGGAGGCGCGCGCGCTCGGCGCAACCATCCTCCGATCGTGCTCCGGCGGGCTGATGCGGTGGGACCCGGCGAACCCGCCGACGGAGGTGCTGCTGCGCGAGACGGCTGAAGCCCTGCGCGCCCAGGAGGCGATGCTGCGCGACCACGGCGTCGTCCTCGCGATTGAAACGCACTTCGAGTTCACGTCGGTCGAGCTGCTGCGCCTCTTCGAGATGTGCGGGGCCGAACCGGGAGGGTGGCTCGGCATCTGTCTCGACACGATGAACCTGACGACGATGATCGAGCACCCGGTGCTGGCCTCGGCGCGGCTGCTGCCGTGGGTGGTGAGCACGCACGTGAAGGACGGCGGCCTCCTGAGCGAAGCCGCCGGCCTCGTCACGTTCCCCGTTCCCGTCGGCTCCGGCGTCGTCGACATCGGCGCCATCATCCGGCTGATCGGCACCCTGGATCGGCCCGTGCACCTCTCCGTCGAGGATCACGGCGGCAGTTTCCTGCTCCCGATCCGCGACGAAGCCTTCCTGTCGCGGTTCCCCGATCTCTCCGGTGCCGAACTCACGGCCCTGCTCGAGCTTGCCGACGTGGCGGAGGCAGATCCCGCGTGCCGGCCGCTGGAACGCGCCGATTGGCCCGCCGTCTGCGAATCCCGAATCGCCCACGATCTCGCCGCCCTTCGCGAGCTGGCCGATTCCGCTTCCACGGAGGTGCGCCCCTGAATCCTCAGCCCCTCGAAGATCGTTTCGCCTTCAAGACGATGGGTGCCCTGCGCCGGAAGGCCGAGGCGCTCGGCGTGACCCTGCCCTATCAGGACGACATCGCCGTCCTGCTCGAAGAAACGACAATCGGGAGCCGGCGCGTGCCGAACCGGATCGCCGCCCAGCCGATGGAGGGCTGCGACGCCACGCCCGACGGCGCACCAATCGACCTGACGATGCGCCGCTACGAGCGGTTCGGCGCGGGCGGGACGGGACTGATCTGGGTCGAGGCGACCAGCGTCGCCGCCGAGGGCCGGGCCAACCCGCGGCAGCTCTTCATCACCCCGGCCACCGGGCCAGGGTTCCGCAGCCTCGTCGAGGTCACGAGAGACGCGGCGCGCCGGCGATTCGGCCCGAGGCGCGCCCCCTATCTCGTGCTCCAGCTGACGCATTCCGGCCGGTTCAGCCGGACAGCCCCGCCCGGCCGCAAGCGGGTGGCGTGCGCCAATCCGCACCTCGATCGCGAGGGGCTCCCGCTGTGGACCGACGCCGACCTCGACGGCCTCGTCGCGACGTTCGTGGCCGCGGCGCGCGTGGCGGCCCGCGCGGGGTTCGATGCCGTCGACATCAAGGCGTGTCACGGGTACCTGCTGCACGAACTGCTCGGCGCGCACACGCGGTCGGACAGCCGCTACGGCGGGCCGTTCGAGCACCGGGTCCGGCTGCTGCTGGACATCGTCCGGGCCGTGCGCGCCGAGGTGCCTGCCGTCGATGTCGCCGTGAGAATGAACGCGACCGACGGTGTGCCCTACCCGTACGGGTTCGGCGTGCCCGCCGACGGAAGCGCCGGCATCGATCTCGACGAGCCGAAGCGCCTGGCCCGGCTGCTTCGCGACGCCGGGTGCGTCCTGCTCAACGTCACGGCCGGCATCCCGACGTATGGCCCGCACCTGAACCGGCCGTTCGATCGCCCGGTCCGGGGGACTGCGCCGCCTCCGGAACATCCCCTCGTCGGCGTGTCGCGCCTGCTGGGGCTCGCCGCCGCCATCCAGGCGGAGGTGCCGTCGGTTCCCGTGGTCGCGACGGGCTTCTCGTGGCTGCGGCAGTTCTGGCCGCCGGTGGCCGCCGGTCTGCTGAACGCCGGCGGCGCGGCGTTCGCCGGCCTCGGCCGCGGGATGTTCGCGTATCCCGACGCGCCCGCGGACCTCGCGGCCCGCGGCTCGCTCGATCCGGTGAAGTGCTGCATCGCGTGCTCGCGCTGCACCGAGTTGATGCGGATGGGCAGCACCGCGGGATGCGCGGTGCGCGACCACCCGCTCTATTCGTCCCTGCACCGCAGCGCGGAAGAGGCGGCGGAGAGCCCGTCATGATCGAAAGCCGCGTGACGGTGGCCGGCGAGCCGATGCCGGTCTACAGCGTCAACACCCTCGTCGTCGGCTCGGGCGCCGCCGCCCTTGGCGCGGCCGTCTGGCTCGGCGACTTCGGACAGCAGGACCTCGCGATCGTGACCGAGAGCTGGGGCGGGGGCACGTCCGCCCACGCGGGCTCCGACAAGCAGACCTACTACAAGCTCGCGCTCGACGGACGGGTGCCGGACGCCGCCCGCCTGCTCGCGGAGGACCTGTTCGCCGGCGGCAGCATGCACGGCGACATCGCGCTCTGCGAAGCGAAGCACTCGGCCCAGGCGTTCTTCCGCCTCGTGCAGCTGGGCGTCCCGTTCCCGCATGATCGCTACGGCGGGTTCCCGGGCTACCGCACCGACCACGACGAGCGCGGCCGCGCGACCTCGGCGGGGCCGCGCACGTCGCAGCAGATGGTGGCGGCGCTCTCGCGGGAAGTCACCGCCCGCGGCGTGCCCCTCTTCCAGCCGTGGCAAGTCGTGTCGCTGCTGACCGAAGACGGGGGCGGGCGCTCGCGCGTGATCGGGGCGTTGGCGCTGGACCTCGAGGCCTGCGCGCGCGGCGGCACGCGCTTCGCCCTCTTCAACGCGGTCAACGTCGTGCTCGGCACGGGCGGACCGGGCGGCATGTACCTCGATTCGGTCTACCCCGCCGAGCAGACGGGATCCATCGGCGTCGCCCTGCGCGCGGGCGCCGTCGCCCACAACCTGACCGAGTCCCAGTTCGGCCTGGCGTCGATCGCGGTGCGCTGGAACGTCTCGGGCTCCTACCAGCAGGTGGTCCCGCGCTACGTCTCCACCGACACGGGCGGCGGCGACGCGCGGGAGTTCCTCAACGGGGAGTTCCCCGACCTCGGCACGCTGACCGCCGCCGTCTTCCGCAAGGGGTACCAGTGGCCGTTCGACATCCGCCGGGTGCGGGACCACGGGTCCTCGCTCGTCGACATGCTCGTGCACCGGGAGCGCATCGAGCGGGGCCGCCGGGTGTTTCTCGACTTCACGCGCAACCCGGACGGCGGCGCGCGCCTCGGCCCGTTCTCGCTGGACATCCTGCACGACGAGCCGCGCCAGTACCTCGAGAAGTGCGGCGCGACCGCCGCCACGCCCGTCGAGCGGCTGGCGCAGATGAACCAGCCCGCGCTCGACTTCTACCTCGACAACGGCGTCGACCTCCGGCGCGACCGCCTCGAGATCGCGGTGTGCGCCCAGCACAACAACGGCGGCCTCGCCGGGAACATCTGGTGGGAGTCGAACGTCGCAGGGCTCTTCCCGGTCGGGGAGGTGAATGGCACGCATGGCGTCAGGAGGCCCGGCGGTGCGTCGCTCAACGCCGGGCAGGTCGGGGGGCTGAGAGCGGCCCTGTTCATCGCGAAGCGGCGCCGCCAGGCTGCTCCTGATCCCGCGTCGTTCGCGGGCATGGCTGCGACGCAGGTTGGCGAGGCCGTCCAGCTGGCGCGGGCGATGCAGCGGGCTCCGGCGGGCGCGACGCGTCCCACGGCGGAGGTCCGCCGCGAGATCCAGCTGCGGACCTCGAGCGCAGGCGCGCACATTCGCCGCCTCGACGCCGCGCGCACGGCGGCGGACGACGCGTGGCGCATGTGCCGGGAACTCGACGCGCAGGCCGGCGTGGAAGGCCCGGCGGACCTGCCGTCGGCGTTCCGCAACCGTGACCTTTGCCTGGCCCACGCCGTGTATCTCTCGGCGATCGCGGAGTACCTCGAACGCGGAGGCCAGAGCCGGGGGTCCTTCCTGGTGATTGGGGAATCAGGAGCATGGTCCCTGAACCCGCCCGGCGCCTTCGTGGACACGCACATCCTCGAAGTGTCGGTCGGCCGCGGCCTGGTCCCGCGCGCGGCCTGGGTGGACGTCCGTCCCGTGCCCGCCGAGGACGGCTGGTTCGAAACGGCGTGGAAGGCCCACCGTGACGGAACGGTGTTCGACTGAGCCAGGAGAACCGACGTGACCGACTCCCCCGTCGCACTCATCACCGGCGGCAGCCGGGGCATCGGCCGGGCCATCGCGCTCGCGCTGGCCGCGGGCGGCTTCGACATCGCGGCCACGGCCCGCGCGCGTCACGACGCCGGCGGTCCCCGGCCCCTCGACGAGGTGGGCGCGCGCGTGGCGCAACTGGGCCGGCGATGGCTGGCGATCGAGGCTGACGTGTCGGCCCTCGACGGCCACGCGGGGGTGATCGAGGGGATCGATCGTGCGTTCGGCCGGCTCGACCTCTTCGTCAGCAACGCCGGCATCGCGCCCGAGCGCCGCACGGACGTGCTCGAGACGACGCCGGAGAGTTACGACCGCGTGATGGGCACGAACCTGCGCGGCGCGTTCTTCCTCGCGCAGCGCGCCGCCCGCTACATGCTGCAGCGGCGCGAGGCGGTCCCCGGCGCCACGCCGCGGATCGTCTTCATCGGGTCGGTGTCCGCCACGGCGTCCTCGCCGTCCCGCCCGGAGTACTGCATCTCGAAGGCCGGCGTCGGGATGGCCGCGCGCATCTTCGCGGACCGCCTGTCGCGCGAAGGCATCCCCGTTTTCGAGGTCCGCCCGGGCATCATCCGGACGGACATGACGGCCCCGGTCCACGACCGCTACGACGCCGCGATTGCGGACGGCCTCGTGCCGCAGCGGCGCTGGGGCGAGCCCGAGGACGTCGCGCGGGCCGTCGCGGCCCTCGCCCGCGGGGAGTTCGACTACTCGACCGGCCTGGTCGTGGACGTCGGCGGCGGCCTGATGTTGCCGAGGCTCTGAACCCATGGTCGATGTCGCCGAACACGTGTACGACGACGACCCGGGCCGGGGCCATCCCGACGTGCGGACGCGGCTCGCGGGCGTGAACTACTTCCTCCTCGGCAACGGGCTGATTCAGGCCGCCGTGCAGCACGCGCCGCGAGGCGAAGGCACGCCGCTGGGGCTGCTCGTCATGGACCCCGACACGCTGCGCAAGAAGCGCGACGCGCTGACCATGCAGCCGGGCTCCGGGCTCGAGACGACGGCGGTGCACCTGGTCACGGCCACGGCGGACGTGACCGCGTCAGCCAACGCGCTCACCGTGGCGTGGCAGCCGGATGCGCCCGTGCCGGCGGTCGTCGCGTCCTGGGGCGGCCGCGGCTTCACGGTCCAGGAGCGGTTCTACTGTCCGTCGGCCTCCCGCGCGCGGCTCGCCAGGGAGGTGACCATCACCAACCGGGGCGCGGAGCCGCAGGTGGGGTGGGTGCGCACGGGCCCGCCCGGCTCGAGCGTGATGCCGCGCTTCTCGGTGAAGCCGGGCGCACGCACGCGCGTCTGGCTGCTGTACGAACTGGACGCGGCGGCCGCCGTCGTGCGTCTCGCCGTCGCCGCCACCGACCCTCTGGACGCCGAGGCGCGCGCGTTCTGGAGCGGCCTGGCGGAGGTCCGGTTCGACGAGCCCGCCCTCGACCACCTCTTCCGCGCCAGCCGCCTGCAGCTCCCCGCGGCGGTCTCGGCACGCGGGCGGCTCGACGGCAGCATCTGGCAGTACAACCGGGAATGGGTGCGCGACCAGGCGTTCGCCGCCCTCGCGCTCACGAAGCTCGGCGCCAGGCCGCTCGCCGCCACGATGCTGCGCCGCCTGGCCACCGAGTTCGTGACGGCCGACGGCGCAACCCTCGATTCCAGCGAAGTGCGCGGCCGCGACGACGTGGAACTGGACCAGAACGGCATCCTGCTGCACGTCCTGTACGAGCACGCCTCGTGGACCGGCGACGCGTCCCTCGTCAGGGAACTCTGGGACCGTATCAGGGCGGTTGCCGAGTACCCGTTGCGCCCCGAGTTCCGCCACGTCCCGAGCGGCCTGCTGAGCGGCAGGCGCGAGTTCTGGGAGCGCCATGCCGCGCACGGCATCGAGCCGGGGCTGGAACTGGCGCACCAGATGTTCGTGTCGCTCGGCCTGTCCGGCGCGGCGCGGATCGCCAAGGTTTTGGGGCATGCCGCCGAAGCGGCGCGCTGGACGGAGGCGGCCGCCGGGATCCGCGACGCGATGCAGGCGCATCCGGCCTTCTCGCTCTGCGATGCGCGGGGCATCATCAAGCGCCGTTCGCTCGACGGCGCCGTGCAGGAGACGATCACGCCCCGGCCCGGTTCGGGGCTCCCGGACGGCGTGCCGCTCGCCTCGGACCGGCCGCACCTGCTGAACCCCGACACGTGCTGCGTCCTGCCCATCGCCTTCGGCATGGTCGACGCGGCGGCCCCGATCGCGCGCGCCACGCTGTCGGGCGTCGACGCGCTCTGGAACCAGGAGTGGACCGGGGGCGGGTACGGCCGTTATCACGTGAGCTCCGAGCCCGACTCCCCCGGCGCCTGGCCGTTCGCCTCCGTCTTCGTGGCGCGCGCGCTCGTGGAAGCGCGCGATTCGGCGGGCGCGCGGCGGGTCCTCCGGTGGCTCGCCGCGACGGACGGCTCGGCCTCGGGCGCCTGGTTCGAGTTCAACGGCCCGCGCATCGCGCCGCCGTTCCCGCAGGTCGGCGTCATCCCCTGGACGTGGGCGGAGCTGGTGTTGCTGTTCGTCCACCACATCCTGGGCGTGAGGCCCGAACCCGGGGGGCTCCGCGTGAGACCGCGCCTGCTGGCTGGAATGCGGGGCGTCGACGCGCGGATTCCGGTGAGAGACGGCTGCCTGCAGCTCGAACTGCGCGCCGACCCCTCGGCGCCGCCGGACGCATCGTTCCTTCTTCCGTACGAGTCCGGCGCCATGCCCCTCGTGGCCCGCGTGAGGGCGATGCCATGAGCACGGCGCGGAGGCTGGTGCTCGTCTGCAACTCGCACATCGACCCCGTCTGGCTCTGGCCGTGGGAGGAAGGGCTCGCCGCCACGCTGGCCACGTTCCGCGCGGCCGCGGGCTTCTGCGAGGAGTTCGACGGCTTTGCGTTCTGCCACAACGAGGCGCTGCTCTACCAGTGGGTCGAGGACTACGAACCGGCGCTCTTCGCACGCATCCGGGACCTCGTGCGCGCCGGCCGCTGGCACGTCATCGGAGGCTGGTACCTGCAGCCGGACTGCAACCTGCCCTCCGGGGAGTCCTTCGTCCGCCAGATCACGGTGGGGCTGCGTTACTTCCGCGAGAAATTCAACGTGCGGCCGCGCGTCGCCTTCAACGTCGATCCGTTCGGCCACGGCCGCGGCCTGGTCCAGGTGCTGACGCGGGCCGGGTACACGGGCTACGTCTTCTGCCGGCCCGATGCGGCGCACCTGGCGCTCGCGTCGGACGACTTCGTGTGGGTGGGATACGACGGGTCGACGCTGCTCGCCCATCGCGCGGCCGCGCACTACAACTCCGAGCGCGGCCAGGCGCGCGCGAAGGTGGAGCGATGGCTCGGAGCGCACGCAGGCGACGAAGACGGCATGCTGTTGTGGGGCGTCGGCAATCACGGCGGAGGCCCGTCGCGCGACGACCTGCGGGCGCTCGCGGCGCTGGCCGCTGACACGGCAGACCGGACCATTGTCCACGGCAGGCCGGAGGACTACTTCGCCCCTCTGGCCGGCCGCGCGGCGTCGCTGCCGAGGCACGACGGCGACCTCAATCCCTGGGCGCCGGGCTGCTACACGTCGATGTCCACCGTGAAGCGCGCCCACCGCCAGCTCGAGGGCCTCCTGTACTCCACGGAGAAGATGCTGGCGAGCGCCGCGATCCAGCAGCTCGTGGCGTACCCCCACGCCGAGCTGACGTCGGCGCTGGAGGCGCTGCTGTTCTCAGAGTTCCACGACGTCCTCCCGGGTTCGTCGGTGGCCGAGGTGGAGGCGCAGGCCCTGCACCGGCTCGGGC
>Ga0316601_100001670_pt1 | contig 11011 bp, 11 predicted proteins | sample OWC_soil_day5_no_FD_207663 | JGI IMG/M metagenome (GOLD analysis project Ga0316601, IMG submission 207663) | Wetland soil microbial communities from Old Woman Creek delta, Ohio, United States - OWC_soil_day5_noCT | ecosystem: Environmental > Terrestrial > Soil > Wetlands | place: USA: Ohio...
GGATTTGCCCATATCGGTGTTCTCAAGGTCCTCGAGACCAATAAGATACCGGTGGGCATGATAGTCGGGACAAGCGCCGGAAGTTTTGTCGGGAGCCTGTATGCCTATGGCTTCAACGCCTTTCAATTGCAGAAGCTTTCCATGGATCTTCAGCAGGGAGACCTGGCTGATCTGACGTTTCCTAATAACGGCTTCATCAGGGGAGACAAGCTTGAAGCATATGTCAACCGCATGGTCAGAAATACCCCCATGGAAAAGTTCCGCATGCCATTTTACGCAGTGGCAACGGATATCCAGAATGGCAGGGAAACCATATTCGGGAATGGAAATGCAGGGAAAGCGGTACGGGCAAGCTGTTCCATTCCGGGAGTTTTTACCCCGTCGGTCATTAATGGAAGGACGTATGTTGACGGTGGAGTCGTCAGCCCCGTAGCGGTTGATGCGGCGCGCAAGTATGGCGCAGACTTCGTTATTGCGGTCGACTTGTCGGGCGGGGGAGAAGCGCCTCGTCCGCAGGGGACTATGGAGACGATTCTCCAGGCGATAAGCCTGATGTACGAAAAAATAACCATCCGGGAACTCCAGCATGCTGATGTGGTTATCCGGCCGAAGACCGGATATATCGGGGCTGCCGATTTCTCGAAAAAATATGAAGCGGTGCTTGAGGGCGAAAAGGCGGCAATTGCCGCCCTTCCCGCTATTAGATCGGCGCTGGCCGGAGTGAAATAGCGGCGAAGACCTCGGGGTGAAGGCCATGTTCTCCCAAGGTTTCGCGATGAAGTTTTTCCCGTGGCCGATACCCCTGCCTCCCGTATTAGAGTATTGTGCAGACCATGGCTTGGTTGACGATTTATAGCCTATTTGTGAATAAAAATGATTTGACAATCTGCTTGTTATTATGTATTATTTGCACTGCCTTAATTCGCAAAAAACTTCCGTTTTCTTTTCGTGCACGTTCCATTCAAGCAAACTGCTTATAATTGATTTTTCGGCATTATCCAGACAATGGAAGCCGGGATTTTTATGAAAACGTTGTTTACTCGGAAGGTGTTCGATTGTTGCCCGGTGGAAACACCCAATAACATTATTTTATGGGAGGTTAGTCATGGCAGATGTAGCACAGAACATTGATCAATTGGTAGCAAAAGCACGAAAAGCAGCCGACATCATGAAGCACTTCACCCAGGAGCAGGTTGACAAGGTTTGCGCGGCAATGGACGCAGCCAGCGTTGCCAACGAAGTCAAGCTTGCTGAGATGGCCGTTGCTGAAACCGGTATCGGACGCGCCGACCACAAAGCCATCAAGAATCACCTTGGTGCGCATGTTGTCTATGAGTATTTCAAAGACAAGAAATCTGTCGGTGTTATCGAGGAAAAAGAAGGCGTGATGTATGTAGCCGAGCCTTTCGGTGTAATCGCTGCCGCCACCCCGACAACCAACCCGACCTCCACCGTCGAGTTCAAGTCGTTGATCGCCCTCAAGAGCCGCAACGTTCTTATCTTCGCCTTCCACCCCCGCGCACAGAAGTGCAGCACTGAAGCAGCGAAGATCATGCTTGAAGCGGCAGTGAGCGCCGGCGCACCGGCTGACTGCATCCAGTGGATCGAAGAGCCTTCCATTGAAGCGACCAACCTTCTGATGAAGCACCCTGGCGTGAATCTGGTCCTCGCGACCGGCGGCGGCGCAATGGTCAAATCTGCTTACAGTTCCGGTCACCCCGCCATCGGCGTCGGTCCGGGCAACACACCCGTTTTCATCTCGAAAACAGCCAAGCTGAGCGTGGCAGTTAACAACGTTATCGCATCCAAGACATTCGACAACGGCACCATCTGCTCCTCCGACCAGTCCATGATCTTCGACGACAAGGAAGTTGCCGACAAGGCAGTGAAGCTTATGATTGAGAGGGGTGCATACCTCGTCAATGCGGAAGAGAAGAAGAAGCTCGAAGCGGTCATGTTCGACAAGGAAAGAGGCGTTCCGGCAATGGCCATCGTCGGTAAGTCTCCGCAGGCGATTGCAAAGCTTGCCGGCTTTGAGATCCCTGAGGATGCCAAACTGCTTCTCGTTCCCCTTACGACCATCGGTCCTGAAGACTGGTTCAGCCACGAGAAACTCTCCCCAGTCCTTGGCTACATCACCTTTGACGGCACGGACAAGGCGATCGAGGCAGCGAAAACCCAGCTCAAGTGGGGCGGCGCGGGCCACACCGCCGTTGTTCACGCTCAGGACGAGAAAGTTATTGAAAAGTTTGCCATGGAAATTCCCGCAAACAGACTGCTCCTTAATCAGCCGGCAGTTCATGGCAGCGTCGGTCTCATTTACAACGTTCTGCCTCCTTCACTGACCCTCGGTTGCGGCACGGACGGCGGTAACTACCTGGGCAACAACATCAACTACAAAGACCTTCTGAGCATCAAGACGGTCGCAAAACGCATTGTTGACTATGAGAGGGATGAGTAGGTCTTTAACGTTGTCGGTGTCGAAAACATTTTGTGTAAGCTGACAACCGACAGTTCTTGCAGCTGATACTGTTAAAAGCCCCTGACTTTGGAAAAAAGCCAGGGGCTTTCCTTTTCTGAGTGCTGTGCGTCAGTGCTTCTATCGGTTTTAGCCTCTAAAACAGGGGTCGGTCGAATGGTCTTTGAAGCTTTGAAGTAAGCTTTTACGGATAAATTGATGCAGAAAATACCGGCCAGGATCTTAGCAAGGAGATATGTCAAAATTGAAAAAACTGATTCTAAAGGCTCCCGCCAAGGTGAATTACCGGCTTGATGTGCTCAGCAAGCGGCCCGACGGGTATCATGAACTGCGGATGGTTATGCAGCGCATTGATCTGTGTGATGACATTACTATCATGGTGCGTGAGACTGCCGGAATAAGCGTATCCTGTGATCGTGAAGATGTGCCCGGTGGTCCCGGAAACATAGCATGGAAGGCTGCAGAGGTGATGTTGGCAAGCTGCGGCAAGCCGGTGGGAATCGACATTTTCATATGCAAAAGGATCCCCATGGCAGCAGGGTTGGGGGGCGGGAGCAGTGATGCCGCGACTGTCCTTATGGGGTTGAATGAGTTGCTCGGGCTGGAATTTTCAGATGAGAAACTGATGGAGATAGGCGTCAAGCTCGGTGCAGACGTGCCATTCTTCGTCTTCAAAAAAACAGCACTGGCCGAGGGTATAGGTGAGAAACTCACCCCGGTTGAAGGACTGCCACCCGTGTGGCTTGTGCTTGTAAATCCAAACATACATGTTTCGACTGCATGGGTTTATCAAAATTTGAGATTGACAAACAGGCAAGATGGCTATAAACTGCCACAGTTTTGCAATAGTATTGATGACATCTGCACACTGCTCTCGAACGATCTGGAATCGGTCACTGTCGACCGCTTCCCGGTAATTGGCGAGATCAAGCGGAAGCTCCTTGCAGGCGGTGCGCGTGGTGTGCTGATGTCGGGCAGCGGGCCGACGGTATTCGCCGTCTTCGATACGGAAGAAAACGCCCAACGCTGTTACGCAGAAGTACGCAAGATTGACGATTGGGCCTCCTTTTTGACGCGGACTCTTTAATTACTCCACCATTGGGGCGTCGCCAAGCGGTAAGGCACCGGATTTTGATTCCGGCACTCCCAGGTTCGATCCCTGGCGCCCCAGCCACTCCCGCTCGATTACAATTCCAAAGCAAGAGGCGAAAATGGAAAACAAGATAAAAATTTTCTGTGGTAATTCCAATCCGGTTCTTGCCGGAAAGATATGTTCTGCTCTTGGGGTCCCGCTTGGTGTATCCAAGGTAAAGAACTTCTCCGATGGCGAGATCATGGTTGAAATCGGGGAAAATGTTCGTGGACGCGAAGTCTATATAGTGCAGTCAACCTGTTATCCGACCAACAACAACCTGATGGAGTTGCTGATCATGATGGATGCGCTGAAACGTGCATCGGCATCCAAGATCACCGCAGTGATGCCCTATTATGGGTATGCACGGCAGGACAGGAAGGTTGCTCCGCGTACACCCATAACCTCGAAACTCATCGCCGATCTCCTGACGTCAGCCGGTGCTGACAGGGTCATTACCGTCGATCTGCATGCCGGCCAGATCCAGGGCTTTTTTGATATACCGGTCGACAACCTCTATGCAGCTCCGGTCATTCTCGAATACATCAAAAAGAATTTCTGCAATGATTCCATCGTCATGGTTTCCCCGGACGCCGGCGGAACCGAGCGAGCGAGGGCTTATGCGAAAAGACTGGGGTCCACTCTGGCAATAATCGACAAGCGCCGCCCCGGCCCCAACATTTCTGAGGTTATGCATCTTATCGGTGACGTAAAGGACAAGGTGGCAATTATACTCGATGACATGGTTGATACAGCCGGTACACTCACTCAGGCTGCCAAGGCTCTCAAGGAGCATGGAGCCAAAGCGATCTATGCCTGTGCAACCCATGGGGTACTGTCCGGACCGGCCATTGACCGGATAAACGATTCCCATATTGAAGAAGTTGTTGTGACTGATACGATTCCCCTGGAAGATAAGGCGGAGCGGTCGGAAAAAATCAAAGTGCTGTCAGTTGCCGAGCTGCTTGCCGAGGCGATCCGGAGAATACATCAGAATGAGTCAGTAAGCTCACTTTTCGTGTAGCGTAACACTTTTAAGACTAAATACTAATTATACAAGTGGAGGATGTATGGAACAGGTAGTTCTGAACATCGAGTTGAGAGACAAGACAGGCAAGGGAATCTGCAGAAGGCTCAGGAATAAAGGGATGGTGCCGGCGGTAGTCTATGGCAAGGGAATAGATCCGGTTGCGGTCGCGGTCAGCCATAAAGAACTGGGATTGGCGATTGCAGGTGAAGGAGGCAGGAATCATCTCATCACCCTCAAGGGTGACAACTCTCTGGATGGGAATGTCGTGATTGTATCTGACCTTCTGAAGGACTGCCTCAAAGGGACGCTGCTCCATGTCGACCTGCACAAAATAAATCTTGAGGAAAAGGTCAAGGTTTCCGTTGCGGTCAGCCTTGCTGGCACGGCAGCGGGCGTAAAAGAGGGTGGGATGCTCGATTTTGTAATGCATGCCATAGAGATCGAGTGTCTGCCGACGCAGATACCCGAGCATCTGGACGTTGATGTGACCAACCTGAAAATCGGCGAATCCCTGCACGTAGGTGATTTGAAGCTGCCTGCCGGCATCAAGGTGCTCGATGATGCGAAAGCCACGGTTGTAAGCATCCTCGGTAAGTCCAGAGAAGAAGCAGCCGAAACTTCCGCCGCGGAAGAGTAAATCCGCCTGCTTGTATTATGGCCACTAAAATTATTGTCGGGCTGGGCAATCCAGGCCCAAAATACCAATGGACCCGCCACAACGCGGGTTTCATGGTTTTGGACAGGCTGTCCGCCATTTCCGGAATTCCCGTAACAAGAAAAAAATATTCCGGGTTATTTGGTGAAGGCAGTTGGAACAATACACAACTTTTCCTGCTCAAGCCGCAAACTTTCATGAACCTTTCCGGACAATCGGTTTTGACGGCAATGCGTTTTCATAACCTTTCAGTCAAGGACCTCGTGGTAATTCATGATGATCTTGATGTTCCTTTCGGGCAGGTACGATTGAAAGACGGTGGGGGCAGTGCCGGTCACAATGGCCTCCGGTCCATGGTTTCAGAGTTGGGCGACGGCAGTTTTGCGCGGGTCAGGGTTGGGATAGGAAGACCTGCCCATGGCGATGTCGTCAATTACGTTCTCAGTGACTTTACCAAGGTCGAATTTTCATTGTTGCCGACCGTGCTCGACAATATTCTCGATCTTCTCTCCACCTACATCAATGAGGGATTGAGCAAGGCCATGAGTCTTTACAATAAAAGGGACCTGCTGCAGGATAAATAATGCTTCATCCTGTTCAAACAGCATAAAATACTTGAAATATCGTTTTTTTTTTGCTAACAATACAAACTTTGCAGAGCGGCAGACGTACAGAATGTGTGCCGTATCTCCTTGCTCCGGGACAGGCCGGGGCTACTAACCGTAAGGAGGATTATCAATGAGGAAGTACGAGACTATTTTCATCGCCCAGCCTGAGCTTGGCGAAGAGGATCTCAAGGGTCTCACCGAAAAAGTGCAGGAAGTAATTACCAGCATGAAAGGTGAGTGTACAAGGCTTGAGGATTGGGGGATCAGGAAGCTGGCATATCCGGTAAAAAAATGTTTCCGGGGCCGTTACTTCTATGTGAATTTTGCGGGGAATGCCGCTCTTATTGCTGAGTTGGAGAGGCGTTTGAGGCTTGATGACAAGGTTATCAGGTACCAGAGTGTAAAACTGGAAAAGGAAGCTGAGGTTGTTCCCGTTGTCGAGGAGAAACCTGTCCAGGATGCACCTGCTGAAGAAGCCGCGGAATCTGCGACTGAAGAATAATAAGTAATGGGGGATTACATAGATGAGTGACGAAAGAACACCCGCAAGGGGTAATGGTTTCAGGAAAAAGAGAACTTTCCAGCGCAGAAAGGTTTGCCGTTTCTGTGCGGACAAGCAGATCACGATAGATTACAAAGACCCGAGAACTCTCCGTACTTTTATAACCGAAAGGGGCAAAATCGTTCCCAGGAGGATATCGGGCAATTGTGCGAAGCATCAGCGCGAAATAACTGAAGCGATCAAGAGAGCGAGAAATATTGCCCTGCTTCCGGTTGCCGCCGGCCATGTAATGCCGTAAGGAATGCGCGGTATTGCCGGCTTGATCAACAAATATGCGCTGCCTGATATCGTAAAGGGAAGCGCGGCTACGCTGGCCCTGTTTCTGGCATATATCATGCTCATGCTTGCAGGGCCCCTTTTCGGCATCTTTTCACCTTTCCCTGTGCTGTTTTATACCGTGAAGAGTGGCAGAGGGGTGGGGGTGGCATCAGTAGTCGTTGTAACCTTTGTTCTTGTCGCCGTAAGCCCGGCTGGCGCGCTGTTTTATTTTTTCCAGTGCGGCCTTTTTTCTCTTCTGCTCGCCGTGTTTCTGGCTAGAGGAAATGGGGTTGCAAGAACCATTGCCTCTACTGTCGCAATAAATTTACTGGTTATCATGGTGTTTGCCGCGAGTTTCGGTTTGTGGCAGGGGATAAATCCAGACAGTCTGGTGCAGAAGGAAATTCGCGATGCCGTTGTCCAGACGGAGGCTTATTACCTGGAGCACGGCATAGCGGCCGGTGATATCGAAAGTTTGAAGCAGGGCCTGAAATCGGCAGCGGAATTGGTCGGTAAGACATATCCCGCACTGTTCGTGGTCTGTCTGGGCGCGATAGCCGGCTTGAATCTCATGCTCCTGAAAAGGTTCAGCCACTTACTGCCGCAACAACTGAATTTCGGCGAGTTCAGCAGATTCAGGAACCCGGAGAAGCTGATCTGGGTCATGATTGTGTCGGGGTTTGCTCTCCTCATTCACGAGGACATGGTCACCCGGGCGGCACTGAACATTCTGGTTGTTACGCTTTCGCTTTATTTCGTTCAGGGCTTATCAATTGTTGGACATTTTTTCACAAGGTTTAGTCTGCCCCGATTTGTGAAATTGATTCTTTATGTTTTACTGGTCGTGCAGCCGTACTTAATGATTGTGGTTGTCCTGATCGGCTTATTTGATTTATGGTGTGATTTTCGCGCGCCAAAAAAACAAGAAAACCTGTAAAATCAGGCTAGGAGGAAATGCAATGAAGGTAATTCTCAAGGAAAATATTGAAACATTGGGTCATATCGGCGATATCGTCAAGGTAGCCCCGGGCTATGCAAGGAATTATCTGATTCCAAAGGGGTTTGCCATCGAGGCGACAACACGGAACGCCAAGGCGCTGGAACACGCCAAACGCCAGATGGAATACAAGAAGAACAAGGTCAAGGAACAGGCGCTACAACTGGCCGCAAAGATTGAAGCTCTGAGCATAGTCCTGGCACATCAGGCCGGTGAGGGCGACAAGCTTTTCGGTTCTGTTACCAACATGGAACTTGCTGAAAATCTGAAAAGCCAGGGACTTGACATCGACCGCAAAAAAATAGTTCTTGCAGAGACGATCAAGCAACTCGGCGAATACACCGCAACAGTGAAAATACACCCCGAAGTCACGGCTTCACTCAAGGTTGTTGTGAACAAAGCAGACTAGAATTTACTGATACGAAAAAGGGGGCGGCATGAATTTCAACTCATGCCGCCCTTTTTTATTGGCGGTGGATCATACGGCAAGTTTGTTCTGGTATACTTGTAGTGAAGGCCTTCTGCTTATTCTCTTGAGATTATCCGGCATTGCAGGGCAGATCGGGTCTTATACGTTTCGCGGCATATATCGCTCAAACAGCACTTGAACAATAGGAGGTTCTTATGGCCAATCTGGAATTAACCGAAAAGGACCTTGCGCTGGTTCGGGAAATTCTCGAATCATACTATGCTGACCTGAGGATGGAAATTGCCGGAACCGACAACAAGCAGGTGCGTGATACTTTGAAAGAAAAAGAAATTTCCATCAGGGGGATTCTCGACCGCATTCCCCCGCAATAGCGTCAGGCAATGATAGAAGCGTCATCGATGTGACGTTTTCTTATTCGGTTTATCGTTTCAGCGGCTTCTTTCTCAGCAGGAGCGGGATGCTTGCCGAACGAAGCCCCCGCGGGACAGAGTTTTGCGTGTTGTTCGGGGCGTATCGCATTTATGGTGTGCGTGAACGTTTCCGGCCGACTTCTTCAAAAAAGGCTTGTTCCATTTCCACCATTTTTCTTTCTGCACTACAACTTCCCCAAAGTATTTGGCAAGGTCATTTCTGGCAGTTCGGGCAGAACCATGTGCTTCGCCCGGCCTGGCGGACTTTTTGGATACTTGTCCCGCACTGTCGGCACGGCTCTCCCGCCCTTCCATAGACGAAAAACAACACCGGGAAATAGCCGGGGTCTCCTTTGCCCGAGGGGTTGGTGCAAGCAGCGTTCATGCCTTGATCAATGGCGGAAACGAGTACCTCCCTGATGGCTGCAGCCAAACGATTATAGCCCGCTGCGGAAATGGCACCGGCTTCTGTCGCGGGGTGGATTCCCGCGTGAAACATAGCCTCAGCAGCGTAGATATTTCCCAGTCCCGATACGATGGCGCTGTTCATGATAAACTGTTTGACCGTAATCCTGCGTCCGCGGCTTCGCTGGAACAGATATTCGCCGTTAAAGTCATCCGTCAGTGGCTCCGGACCCATACCTTTCAACAGACGATGACTGATCGGGTCGTTTCGTGTCCACAGAACGGATCCAAATCGGCGCGGGTCGGTGAAACGGAGGCAGACACCATCCGTAAATACAATATCAAGGTGATCGTGCTTTCCCGGAGTTGCTGCCGCTGAGACGCGATGCAGGTTACCGTTCATTCCGAAGTGAAGAATCATGTTCCCCTCAGAGCAGCGAAAGACGAGATATTTGCCACGCCGATCCAGCTTGAGGACAGTCTGCCCGGGCAGTTCTGCCTGTATCTCGTCAGGCACCGGCCAGCGCAGATCGTAGTTCCGGACTATGAGCTTCTGTATTATCCTGCCTACGGCGTGGGGGGCGATGCGACGTCGGGCGACTTCGACTTCGGGTAATTCCGGCATAAAGGTTCCTTTTTGTAGCGGCTCCAAGCGTAGTGCTAGTCTCAATGTATCAATATAACAATGGTCTCTGCGGTGAAAGGGATAAATCGCATGGTTCAGCCAAAGCAGTTGACCCAAAGAATGATGCAGGTTATAGTATCCCATTCGTTTCCGCAATTATACGAATTTTTTCAGGAGCATAATGTCTGCAATTGATATGAAAAAATTGCCGCCCCAGAACATCGAGGCGGAGATGTCGATCCTTGGCGGGATCCTGCTGGAAAATGAGGCTATCAACAGGGTTCTGGAAGTCCTGGTGCCGGAAGACTTTTACCGGGAGACGCACCGCAAGATCATGCGGGCGATGATTGAGCTCAACGAACACAGGGAGCCGTGCGACATCATAACCCTGACCTCGACCCTCAAAAAACGGGGCGAACTCGATGAGGTGGGGGGAGGTGCGTATCTTGCCACCCTGGTAGATTTCGTCCCGACGGCCGCTAACATCAGCTATTACAGCAAGATTGTCAAGGAAAAGGCGGTGGCCCGCAAACTGATCAACGCGGCTACAGAGATTATTACCCAAGGTCATGATGAACAGGTGGAAATCGAGCATTTGCTTGACAATGCCCAGAAAGTCATTTTCGATATATCTGAAAACAAGATAAAACCCGCTTTCTATCCGATAAACGCCATTCTGAAAGACACAATCAAGAATATCGAGACTCTCTACGAGAAAAAGGAGCATGTAACCGGAGTTCCGACGGGGTATGTCGATCTGGATGAAAAGACGGCGGGGTTTCAGAGGGGGGACCTTGTAATAATCGCAGGCAGACCTTCCATGGGCAAAACCGCATTTGCATTGAATATCGCCCAATATGCCGCTATTCATGCCGACCCTCCCGAACCGGTGGCTATTTTTTCATTGGAAATGAGCAAGGAGCAGCTGGTTACCCGCCTGCTCTGTTCGGAGGCAAGAGTTGACGCAGGCAGGCTTCGCACCGGCCATCTCATAGATACCGACTGGCACAAGCTGACCCGTGGCGCCAGTTCCCTGCACAAGGCAAAGATATTCATCGACGACACCCCGGCCATCTCCATACTGGAGATGAGGGCGAAAGCCAGGCGTCTCAAGGCTGAGCATAAAATCGGCATGATCGTTGTCGACTACCTGCAGCTGATGCGTGGCAGCGGCACTCCCGAATCACGCCAGCAGGAGATTTCGGAGATCTCACGGTCTCTCAAGGCCCTGGCAAAGGAGCTCGAAGTGCCTGTCGTTGCCCTGTCCCAGTTGAACCGGGGGCTTGAAAGCCGCACAGACAAACGTCCCATGATGAGCGACCTGCGCGAGTCGGGGGCCATAGAGCAGGATGCGGACGTGATCATGTTCGTGTACCGGGAAGAGGTATACAACAAGGAGAACCCCGATCTGAAGGGAAAA
>Ga0316601_100001675_pt1 | contig 10999 bp, 9 predicted proteins | sample OWC_soil_day5_no_FD_207663 | JGI IMG/M metagenome (GOLD analysis project Ga0316601, IMG submission 207663) | Wetland soil microbial communities from Old Woman Creek delta, Ohio, United States - OWC_soil_day5_noCT | ecosystem: Environmental > Terrestrial > Soil > Wetlands | place: USA: Ohio...
GTTCGCGTGCGAGTGCGCTCCCCTCGCGCGCTGAGGCGCGTCACCACGTGACGACGAGGCGCTGCCCGGGCTCGATCTGGACCAGGCGCTCCTCGGTCCGGATCCCCGAGTCGTCCTTGAGGATCATCTTCAGCTTCGTGCCGTTCGCGGGCGCGGCGACGCCGACCGCGGTCGCGGTGATCCCGAGATCGATCATCACCCCGGGGGCCTTGGCGTTCTCGAGTGCGATCCGGCCGAGCGGACGCTCGAGCTTGTTCTCGACGATCGCCCAGCGGAACGTCATGGTCGCCGGCTTGCCGGCCTCGACGGTCGCGTACTCGAACAGCGCCATCTCGAACGTCGGGTTGAAGCACAGGCCCTTGTAGTTGCCGGGCGCGACGACGATGCCCTTGTCGAGGAGCTTGCCGGTGACCCGCTGGCGGTTCACCCACAGCTCGGTGCACGGCAGGCTCGACGACACGTGGAGCGTGCCGAGGACGTCCTTGTCCTTCGCGAGCTCCGCGCGCACGACATCGGCGTTCGCCCCGAACGGGCGCTGCACGAGGTAGCGGCGGTAGAACTCGCGCTTGTGGTCGGCGGCCCCGAGCTTGTCGTAGGTCGAGCCGAGCTCGCGGAGGAAGCCCGGCAGCTCGGGGGCGAGCGCATGGCCGATGTGGAAGTAGACGAGCGCATCGCCGTAGTGCCTGGCCGCGAACGCGGCGCGGCCGAGGGTGAATGCCCTCCGCGCGTCGGTGGCGAGCACGACGAGCGCGAGCTTGTCGGCGAACGGATCGCGCACGCCGTCGAGGCGCAGCGCCTCGGCCTGCGCCGCGGCCGCCTCCGCGGGATCGGTGACCGCGGTGCCATACGCGCGCCACGCCTCGGCCGCGCGCTCGTTCTGGCCCGCGAGCGTCCACAGCGTCGCGAGCTGCTTGGCCTCGGGGCTGGCGGGGCCGCGCGCGACGACGAGGGCCTGATGCAGCGGGATCGCGCGCGCCCAGTCGCGGGCCTTCGCGGCCTTTCTCGCCGGCGCCACGAGGAACTGGGACAGCTTCGCGCGCGGGGTCGTGGTCGGGACGCGATGAATCAGCTCGCCCGGCGCGACGGACGCCGCGGGTTGGTCATCGCGGGGGGCTGCGGTCGCCTGCGAGCCGAGCGCGAAGGCGACGAGCACGGTCGCACCTCCGAGGGCCCTCACGACGCGATCGTAGCATGCGTGTGGAAGGGCTCGTCCCACCTCCCCCGTGCGCATCCGACCTCGATCGTAGGCGCGCCCACCTCGATTACCGGATGGACGCCGGCGGTCTCAACCTCCGGGGATCTCGTCGGAATCGCCGTGCTACCGTGGGCCGTGGGTTCGAGGGGACCCAGCTCGATGCACGCCGTCATCCTGGAGCGCAACAAGCTGGTCGCACGCAAGGTCGCCCGGCTGTTCATGGCGACCGGCGCGACCGCGCTGGCGGTCGAGGATCCCGCGCTCGTCGCGTCATCGCTCGCCAACGCCGACGTGCTGTGCGCCGATGCGTTCGATGCGGATCTGGTCGCGGAGCAGCTGCGCGGCACGCCGAGCTTGCGCGGCGTGCTGTGGACCGCGGAGCCGCTGCGCCGCTCGCTGAAGTACCTGATCGAGTCGACCGCGATCGATCACGTGCTCGGCCGCAAGGACTTCGAGTCGACGCCGCGGACGTGGGAGGTCGTGATGCTCGCGCGCCGGCTCGCGACCGATCCCGGCGCGCCGCCGCCGCTGTCGGCCTACCTCGACTGGGGCTTCTCGTCGCTCGAGCTCGCGGTGCAATCGACCGCGGATCGCGACGTCGCGGTCGGCAAGATCGCCGAGTTCGTCGGCGCGCTGGCCGTGCCCCGGCGGATCAGCGAGATGTTCGCCGAGCTCGCCCACGAGCTGATCATGAACGCGATCTACGACGCGCCGATCGACGCGGAGGGGCGGCCGAAGTACGCCGCCGATCGCAAGGCGGACGTCGTCCTCGAGGACGCCGAGCAGGTGACCGTCACGCTCGGCACCGACGGGACCCGGCTCGTCCTGCAGGTCCGCGATCCGTTCGGGCGGCTCGAGCGGAGCCACGTGGTCGAGGGGCTCGCGCGCGGCCTCGCCGGCGGGGAGATGGACACGTCCCACGGGGGGGCCGGGCTCGGGATGCTGGTGTGTCACAACGCGTCGTCGGCGATGATGTTCGACGTCGCGCGCGGGCGACACACCGAGGTCACGGCGATGTTCGAGCTCGACCTGAACCTGCGGGAGTTCCGCACGCAGGCCAGGTCGTTGCACTTCTGGAGTCACTGATGGGAGCCGTCCCACACCGACCGAGCCAGGCCGCGCTCCCCGCGGATGCGCCGGCCAAGCTGATGGTCGAGAAGTTCGCCGACGGCGCGATCGCCTGCCTCAAGTTCGCCGGCACGATCGACGAGAGCTTCGAGGGCAAGAAGCTCGGCGGCACCGTCTCCGGCGACACCCTCGTCCTCGATCTCGGTGGCGTGAAGAAGATCTCGTCGTTCGGGATCCGCGAGTGGATCGACTTCGTGTCGACCGCGGGCAAGCTCGTCCGCTCGATGATCCTGATCGAGTGCACGCCGAAGGTCGTCGACCAGCTCAACATGGTCGCGAACTTCTCCGGCGGCGGCCGCGTGTTCAGCTTCTACGCGCCGTTCCGCTGCGACTACTGCGACTCCGAGCACCGCGTGTTGCTCCAGATCGATCGCGATCACGAGACGATCAAGACGATGAAGCTCGCCGATCGGCCGTGCCCGACCTGCAAGGAGAGCATGTACTTCGACGAGGACGGCGCGACGTTCTTCTCGTACGTGATCGGTCAGGACAAGTTCGAGCTCGAGCCCGAGGTCGCCAGCTTCCTCGCGAGCAAGCTCGACTACGCGGTCAGTGATCTGAACCGCAAGCTCCGCATCGACAAGGTGATCGAGGGCCGCACGACGTACCTCAGGCTCGGCGGCGATCTCGATCGGAGCTTCCCGCGCGACAAGCTCGCCGAGGGCCTCGAGGGTACGGTGATCGTCGATCTGTCGTCGATCGGCCGGATCGAGCCGGCCGGCGCCGCGGAGTGGCGCGCGTTCGTCAAGATGGTCGCGCCGCTCGTCGATCAGCTCTACCTCGCGGCGGCACCGCCCGCCTTCCTCGAGAAGCTCGGGAGCGTCGAGGACCTCGGGCCCAAGGCGCAGGTGCTGACGCTGACCTTGCCGTACGCGTGCGCGAGCTGCGGCACGACGAGTGGTCAGTCGATCGAGGTCGCGCATCACCACGAGGTGCTCAAGTTCGCGACCGCCCCCGAGCTCCGCTGCCCGCAGTGCAAGCACGCGATGCAGTGCGTGGCCGGCGAGACCTTGATGACGTTGTTGCCGGGGCTGCCGAGGCCGACCGCGGGCTCCGACGTCGTCAAGTCGATCACGTTCCTCCGCGAGCGTGCGCTCCAGGCGCAGCGTGAAGGCAGGCGGAGCAACCGGAGCATCGTGGCGAGCTCGGTGATGCCGGTCGTGGTTGTGCCGCGGTCCTCGTTGCTCGTGCCCGTGCTCGCCGCGCTGATCGCGGTGGTGCTCGTCGCCGGCGGGTACCTCGCGTACCAGCGCGTGACCAAGGGCAGCGCGCCGAACAGCGCGCTCGGTGCGATCAGCGCGCGCAGCGCCGAGACCCGGCCCGCGTGGGTCGCGAGCGACACGCAGGGCACCGCGACGTGCGTCGATACCGCGGACAAGGGCCTGTCGTGCGTCGGCGTGTCGTCGCTGTCGGCGCGCCGCGATGATGCGGAGGACGAGGCCGCGGACGCGGCGCTCGACGCGGTCTCGAATGCGCTCGCGGTGCGGATCTCCGATGAGCGGTGGCGGCTCGGCGTGATCCCGATCTACAAGTCCGCGCGCGACGCGAAGCTCGCCGCGTTCGATCGCGATCCGAGCAACACGAGTGCGCGACGCGACGTCCGCGAGGCGCGCAATGCGGTCGGTCGGGCGCTGCGCGCGACCAGCGGCGGCGCCGTCCCCGCGACTCCGACCGGACGATACTGGGAGGAGTACAGCGGCGCCGACGGCAAGCGCTACCTCGCGTTCGCGCAGGTCTCGCTCGGCGCGACCGAGGTCGCGAAGCTCGCCGAGGGCTACGCCCGGCCCGCGACCGCGCTCGGCGCGACCGCGGTCAGCCTGTTCCCCCTCGTCGGCTGGAGGTACCCGAAGCTCGAGCACGGTGCGATCCTGACCCGGCTCGGGACCGGGCCGCTCCAGGAGGTCGGCCTCGCCGAGCAGTACGTCGTCGTCGCGGTCGCGGGGCGCGACGTGATCGATGCGGCGTCGTTCGCGAAGCTCGCGGGCGACGAGTACGGAGGGCTCGCTGACACGGGTGGCACCCTTCGCCTCAAGGTCCAGGCGAATGACGGCGCGCCGCGCGAGTTCGCGGCGGCGATCCAGGCGAAGCAGGTCGAGCCGCCGACGAAGAGCGGCAGTGGCAAGCCGCCGCGCCACGGCAACGAGGCCGGCAGCGGGGGCGTCAACGTGTGGGATCGGTACGGGGGCGGCAAGGGCAGTGGGCGCGACGACCCGACGCAGTGAGCCGCTACTGCTGCTCGCGCTCGCGGGCTGCAGCTTCCAGATCACCGCGACCGTCCTGCCGGACGCCACGCCCGATGCGCCGGCGCCGCCGTTCTGCCCGACGGATCCGGAGCTGCGCGTGTGCTTCTCGTTCGATCAGACGCCGCTGCCCGGCATGCTGCCCAGCGAGGGGACGGCGACGGTCACCGCGACCTTGACCGGCATCACGCGGATCGCGCGCTCGCCGACCCGCGGTGCGGCGCAGTTCGGCGAGACCAGCGGGATCGCGATGCCGATGGGCACCGGCGTCACCGGCGTGCTGACCAGCGAGGTCTGGTTCCGTGCGGACACGATGCCCGCGAGCAACGGCGGGCGGATGGGGCTGTTCGACAGCAACACGAGCGAGAACATCAGCCTGTTCTTCTATCGCGCGGATCCCGCGCACCAGCTGCGCTGCGGCCTGGGCAACCAGGTCGAGGTGTTCCCGGCGACGCTCGCCACCGGCACCTGGCACTACGCCGCGTGTACGTGCGAGGGCGGCGCCATGGGCATGTACCTCGATGGCGTGCTGGTCGCGCCCCCGCGGCTCGGTGGGTGCAGCGCGGGCGCGTTCATCGGCGACGGCTTCACGATCGGCTCGGACAACAGCGGCGGTGGCGGCACCGTCGCCGGGGATCGGATCGCCGGCGCGATCGATGGCGTGCGGCTGTGGGCGGTCGCGCGCACGGCGGAGCAGATCGCCGCGACCGCGGCCAGCGGTCTGTGAGCAGTGCGGCGGGTGCTGATCACTGGCCGCGAAACGCGGCGAGCTGCATCACCCAACCCACGGGTGCGTTCTGGGTGGCGGTCGCGCTGAAGCGTCCCTTCTCGGTCACCTCCATGTCCTCGAGAATGCTGCCGTTGGGGACCGTGATGATGCGTCCGACGAAGCCGTTCCCGGGGGCGACGGTCGTGCCATCGACGATCGCCGCTGCGACGACCAGATCGTGCGCGTGGGTCGTGACCGCGAACCCGGTGGTCATGTCGACACTGATTCCCCCCTGGCTCGCACTGACGTCGAACGGGTCGACCGGATCGATCCCCGCGTACTCGACGATCCGGACATCGGGAAACGTGGTCTCCTCCGAGAACGTCACGGTGATCACGTTGGCGCCCGGCGTGGCCGCCGCGATGTTCGCCCGGTAATAGATCGCCTGGCGGAGCTGGCCCTGGGTCAGCGGAGCGACCGCGAGCACGTAGTCACCGTTCTGATCGGAGACCGACACGACCCCGCCCGCCTCGGTCCAGCCGACGACGGCGACGTTGAGATTCCCCGCAGCCTGGGACCCGAGGAACGGCACCGCCACCTCGGTCGCCGGCGGTCCCGTCACCGCGTTGACCTGCACGAACTGGATGTACTGCTCGGCCCCGCCAGGTCGGTCGAGCTGGAGCACCAGATCGCAGCCGCTGGAGAACAGCATGCTGCACACCGCGAGGACCCGGCTCACCCCCCCCACTCTAGACCGATCCCGGTGGACGGTGAACGTGCGACGGTGCGCTCATGACGAGCTGGATCGATCACCCGCTGTGCGGTCCGCGCGAGGCGATGCCGTCGCGGTTCTGGGGCCCCGAGCGGCTGGACTCCGCGGCGTTCGTCGCGCTGGTCGGCCTCCTGTCACCGGACCTCGAGATCGCCGCGCTGCTCGACGCGCTCCGGGACATCAAGGAGGTCGTCGATGTCGGTGGCGGCACGGGGCTGCTCACGCAGGCGATCGCGAAGGGCGCTGCGGTCACGGTGATCGAGCCGGATCCGGCGCAGCGCGCGCTCGTGCCGGCGGGGATCATCGTCGCGGACGGGCGCGCCGAGGCGGTCCCACTACCTGATCGCGCGACCGAGGCCGCGATCGCGACGTGGGTGCTGCAGTACTGCGACGATCCGCGGCGCGCGATCGACGAGCTCGCGCGGATCGCGCGCGATCGCGTCGTGATCGTCCAGGCCGCGCCGGGCAACGATCTCGTCGAGATCTACAACCGCGAGGCGGCGGTCGCGGGGCTTCTGCCCGCGCACCATGGCTGGCTGCTCGCCGAGGCCGCGACGCGGCTCGAGGCCGCAGGGTTCACGGTCACGCTGCGGCGCCTCGCGATCCCGGTCCGCGCGCCGGCCGGTGGCGCGGCCGAGCTCGCGGGGATCCTCGCGCGGCTGCACTTCGCGGGGCACGCACGGCTCGACGAGATGATCGCCGTGACCACGCCGCTGATCGGCCGCACGCTCGCGATCGCGGATGCGCTGTCGGACGACGGCGTGCTGCTGTGCGCGCGCCGGTGAGCATCGCGGGGCCACGGCGCTAGTCGAGAGTGAACAGGTCGATCGGCTCGCCGCGGCCACGGACGGTGACCCCGGTCGCGACCGTGCGCAGCGCGAACGCCGCGGGATCGCGCAGCTGCGACACGATCGCGCTCGTCACCAGGATGCTGACGCCGTGGTCCTTGGTCATCGACTCGACGCGCGATGCGACGTTGACCGCATCGCCGATCACCGTCGACTCGATCTTGCTCGCGAACCCGATCGTGCCCATCACGACGTCGCCGCCGTGCGCGCCGATGCCCGCCTGGATCGGGCCGAGGCCCGCGGCGGCACGCTCCGCGTTGAACGTGTCGAGACCGTCGCGCATCGCGAGGATCGCCCGCAGCAGGCCGTCGGTGTGCTCGTCGTCGAACACCGCCATGATCGCGTCGCCGATGTACTTGTCGACGAAGCCGCCGTGCGCGTCGATCGCGGCGCCCATCCGCGCGAGGTACTCGTTGAGCAGGCGGAACACCTCGATCGGCGACATGTTCTCGGAGGTCGCCGTGAAGCCGCGGAGATCGGAGAACAGGATGTGGACCCGGCGAGAGGCCGCCGTCCCGACCACGATGTTCTCGATCCCGGACGGCGCGACCACGGCGAGGAACTTGCGCGGCACGAACCGCTCGAACGACGCGAGGGTCTGGTTGAGCTTGCCGAAGCTGTCCTCGAGGTCGCTCGACATCTCGTTGAACGCCGTCGCGAGTGCGCCGATCTCGTCGGCGCGGTCGACCTTCGCGCGGTGCCCGAGGTCCCCCGAGGCGATCTTCGCGGCATCCGCGGCGAGCCGGCGGATCGGCCGCGACAGCCTGCGGGCGACGATCAGTGCTCCCACGAGTGCGAGCAGGAGGGACAGGCCCGCGATCACGAGGGCCTTGGTCACCGCCGCGCGGACCGCCTGATCGACCGCGGTGAGCGAGACTCCGACGCGCACCGTCCCGATCTTGTCGTCGCCCGCCGTGCGCATCGCGGCGGCGACCTCGACGATCGGATCGCCACGACGGCCGCGGCTCGCCTGGTTCTCGCCGAGCGCGACATCGCGCAGCAGGTACGGCTCCGCGACGAGCACGCCGCGCTCGAGCGCGAGGGCTTGCCGGGTCACCGCCGCGGGCACGAGGTCGGGGACGTACTGCTCGTTGAGCTCAGGCGGCGCGGCTGCCACGATCCGCTGCTGCGCGTGGTCGCCATGGATCACGACGTAGACGATATCGGGGTCATCCTTCATCAGCAGCGAGAGGTCGACGCGGATCTGGCTCCAGTTCGCGTCGTCGACCTCGTTCATCAGCGTGCGGGTGATCGTCGTCGCGAGGCCCATCGCGGCTCGACGTCGCTCGGTGGTGATCAGCTCGCGATCCGTCGTCGCCCACTGCCACACCACGATCGCCACGGTGGCCGTGATCAGCATCGCGGTGAACGCGACGAGCCGCGTGCCGATCGAGCGCAGGCGTGGCGTCATCGCTCGATCACCTCGATCGTCTCGACGAACGTCACCCACGCGTCCTTGTACGCATCGCCGCATGGCATCAGCGCGAGCGCGATCGGGCCACCCTGGCGTGCGGTGATCGGCTTCTCCTCGGGACCCCACTGCAACGCGAGCAGGGGGCGGCACCTGCCGAGCTCGGACGCCGGGATCCGGATCGGCTTCTTGGGGTCGGCGTCGATCGGGGCCTTGCCGCGGATGATGATCTCGTCGTCGGGATCGAGCGTCACGCCGACCGACGACAGCGCATCGGTGAGCTTGACCCCGCGGATGTGGACCGTGCCGGACGGCCACTCGACCTTCCAGCTCACCGGGACATCGAGCGTGCTGGGCGGGAGCTTCGCGAGCTCGGCGGGGCCGAGCACGTGCTCGCCGCGGATCCGCGACGTGATCGCGAGGCGTGGCGCCTCGGTGCCGACGACGAGGTGCGTGACATAGAACGACCAGAACCGGTCGGGGTACTTCTGCCGCAGCTCGGGGCCGTTCTCGGTGAACGGGTGAACGAGGTAGATCGGCCCGCCGCTCGACCGCGGGATCGGTGCACCGTCCGCCTCGATCGAGAGCAGCATGCGATACGCGCGCGCATCCGCGATCTGCACGGTCGCGCGGAAGCCGTCGATCGCGATGACCGTCGCCTCGGTCGCGTCGGGCGCCGCGCCGAACTGATCGAGGACGTCGCGGACGAGCAGCCCGCGGAAGTCGGTCGGGGTCTTCTTGTCGGGGTTCTGGATGTCGATCGTCTGGACGTGGGTCTGGCCGAGCCGCTGCAGGTCGGTCCACGCAAGTGTCGCGCTCGGCCGTGCGATCTGCCCGCTGACGGTCAGCGTGTACCCGGGCTCGTCCGAGGTCGGGGCGGCGAGCTGAGCGGCGGATCGTGCGGCCTCGTTGGCGGCGACGGCCTCGCCACGGAGCCGATCGAGCTCCGCATCACCTGGCCGGTCGCGGCATCCGAGCGCGGTCATCACGCCGACCACGCCGACGCCAATGGCGCGGACGCGAGCACCCCCGAGGACCACGCGCGTACCTTACTCCGGGCATGTGCCCCCACCGGCGGCAGGCGTTAATGAATCCACCACGGTGCAACATTCCCATTGGCCGGACCACGCGACGGGCCTATCGTTTCGCGCATGATCCGTCGCACCTGGGTGGTCGCCGCGCTCGTCGCCGGCTGTGGAGATCCGATCGATGACTCGGAGCAGGTGATCAACCCGCCGCGCGAGGCCTACGACACGTGGCTCAAGGTCGAGCCGCCGGGTGTCGTCTGCGGCAACAACAGCCAGTACAAGTTCTTCGTCAACTACTCGAACACGACCGACAACCTCGTCGTGGTGTTCGAGCCGGGCGGCGCGTGCTGGGACTACGACAGCTGCGCGGGGCGCAACGGCATTCGCGGCGCCGCGAACCCGGACGGGATCAAGGACAACCACTGGGACAAGGCGTCGTTCATCTCGCCGTTCCTGTCGCGGTTCGACGACACCAGCCCGTCGCAGAAGTGGAACATGGTCTACGTCCCGTACTGCACCGGCGACGTCCACACCGGCGCGAACGTCGTCACCTACCCGAGCGGCGGCGCCGATCCGGATCTGACGTTCCACCACGGCGGTCACGACGCCGTGCAGAAGGTCGTCTCGTGGATCGACGACAATTTCACGCACGTGCCGAAGATGTTGTCGACGGGCTGCTCCGCGGGCGGCGTCGGCTCGCTCGTCAACTACCGGTTCCTCCGCAACGGCGTCCGCGCGATCGAGAAGGGCTACCTGATCAACGACTCGGGCCCGGTGTTCCCGTCCAGTGGCTACTCCAAGCCCCTGCACAACATGATCCGCGCGGCCTGGAACCTCGACTCGCTCCTGCCCGAGATGCCCGCGGGCTTCACGCTGGACGACATGGGCACGATCAACACCGCGCTCGCCGACGAGTTCCCCCAGGATCGTCTCGCGACGACCTACTTCCGCCGCGACTACAACTTCTCGCTGTACTCGTACGAGCGGTTCTACAGCTTCCCGCCGAAGAGCGAGCTGATGCGGATGTGGGACGCGGACACGCAGCTCCTCGTCTCCGAGTTCGACACCCGAGACAACCTCTACTACTTCATCCCGTACTATCGGAACATCAACGACAGCCACTGCACCACGGTGCTCAACTTCGTCGACTCGGACATCGAGGACCAGAACATCACGCTGGCGGACTGGATCAACGACTTCGTCGGCGACAAGCCCGTGACCAGCCACCTCGAGGCGCCGGTCCCGGGCGAGGACCCCTAGCTATCGCTGCTGCGCGCCGGCCGACGCGCTGACCTGGGCCGAGACCTCGATCGACACGCTGAACCGGGCCTGGATGTTCGCCGACGCGGCGAGCACACTGGCGAGCTGGGCGCCGACGCAGATGCCCTTCTCGCCGAGCTGACCGGCGAGCTCGCCCGACGCGCGCACGAGCGCCGCACCGGTCTGGACCCAGAGGACGAGCGCCTTGCCGGCGAGCTCGAGCTTCTTGCCCGCGCGGAGGATCGCCGGCATGCCGGCGTCGATCGCCGCCATCGCCATCTTGAACTTCGAATCGTCGACGATCGTCACGCTCTCGCGCACGACCTCGACCTTGGGCTCCGAGCACTCGGTGCGCACGCTCGCGCGGATCTCGGCGGACGCCTTGCATTCGGCCGACGCATCGACGTT
>Ga0316601_100001679_pt1 | contig 10996 bp, 11 predicted proteins | sample OWC_soil_day5_no_FD_207663 | JGI IMG/M metagenome (GOLD analysis project Ga0316601, IMG submission 207663) | Wetland soil microbial communities from Old Woman Creek delta, Ohio, United States - OWC_soil_day5_noCT | ecosystem: Environmental > Terrestrial > Soil > Wetlands | place: USA: Ohio...
CTACCCTTTTAAAAAAAAGCACCGCCCCTTCCGCGGCGGTGCCTTTGCTTAATATATCGTAGTAAAACTGAACCGAATCGTCGACAATGCTGGCCAGGTCTCCGATTACCAGATTAATCCTGCTGATTTTTCTGATATTTCTCTTTTCAGCTTCATCAACGATTATCTTGATGAGTCCTTCTGTAACAGACAGTTCATGCATCAGTATGTAACCTTACACATAGGCAATAGATTTCTATCAGGTCGGTGCGTCCGCTTTTTCTTCCTGTGCATGAAACACCATGTGTTTCTCGGCAACCGGCGCCTTATACATCCCTTCCTGGTAGAGACACTTGACCGGGCAGGCATCGACGCAAATCCCGCAATACACGCAGGCAAAAGGATCGACTTCCCAAGACCTGCCTTTTTTATCTACGCCGATGCACTGGGAGGGACAGCGCATTTTGCAGACGCCGCAGAAGACACATTTGTCTATCTCGATCTTCAGTTCACCCTTTACATCCTTGAAAGTTTCTCTCGTCTGAAAGGGGTACAACCTTGTCGCATATTTTGTCAACAGGTTTTTTAAAACGGTTTTTGTCATGAACATGGCTTATATCTCCCAAAAGTTATCTTTCGGTACAACTGATACACGGGTCAATGGTCAGTATCAGTATCGGCACATCCGCAAGGTCACATCCGGGCAGCATATCGAGCAGGGGGGGTATGTTTGCGAACGTGGGGGTGCGGATGCGAAGCCTGTCGAGGAATTTCGTGCCGTCCGCCTTGAGATAATACAAGACCTCCCCTCGGGGTTGTTCAACACGCGAAACAACCTCGCCTTTCGGCAAACCCTTGGGTTTAACGGCAAGTTCGCCTTCCGGCATCTTGGCAAAAGCCTGCCGTATCAGGTCGATGGCCTGGAAGATCTCATTGAATCGGCACACAGTCCGGGCATAGGAATCCCCGTTGGTCTCGATAACCGGCGAGAAATCCAGTTCGGGATAAGCCGCATAGCCGGTCTGCCGCATATCCTGGGCAATACCGCTTGCACGCAGCGTCGGTCCCGCAGCTCCCAGTTCATACGCCTTTTCCTTACTGAGAATGCCGATACCCACGGTCCGCTGCTTGACAGTGAAGTCATCCAGGATAGTGGTTTTCAGTTGATTTACTTCCCTGGCAACCTTGTCAAGGGTTTCCAGAATCCACTTCTCGGTCTCCTTGTTGATATCCCTCTTGACCCCGCCAACCACATTGACCGAAACAATAACCCGGTTGCCTGAAGTCGCTTCCTGGAGATCCATGATCCTTTCCCTGATCCTCCAGAACTGCATGAACAGACTTTCAAAACCGAAGGCATCGGCAAACAGGCCGAGCCAGAGAAGATGGCTGTGGATCCTGTGCATTTCCGCCCACACCACCCTGAGATATTTCGCTCTCGACGGCACTTCGACATTCATGAGCGCCTCGATACCCTGACAGTAGCACATGGCATGCAACGTACTGCAAATGCCGCAAACCCGCTCTACAATCTGAATCATCTGGGTGTGGTCCCGTATCTCGGCGAGTTTTTCCAGACCCCGGTGAACATAGCCCAGCTTCGGAATTGCTTCTTTGACAATCTCATCCTCAATAGTCAGGGTCAAATGCAGCGGCTCCGGCAAAACCGGATGCTGCGGCCCAAAAGGTAGTACTGTTCGTGTCATTTCTCTATGCCTCCTGTTCCTTGTCAGCACCTGCGAACATGCTCTTAATCCCCGTGAAAAGCACCGGGCCTCAGTCGATGCTCAGACCCGTTTAATGCCTATCTTGCAGAACGGGGTTTTTTGTACCTCTTCATCGTTATACAGCATCCCCTGAAAATCGAGCGGCAGGCCGTCAAAATCTACACCGAAATGCTCCTTGATTTCATTTTCCACGAGAAAGGCACATGAGTAAACCGATGCAATGCTCGCAATTTTTTTCCCTTTGGGCACAGTTACCCTCAGATTTCTGACCTGCAGGTCCTTGTCCATATGATACAACACACAGACACTCTCTCCCAAATCCGCTGAAGACATCGTTATGAATCGGAATCCTTCGTCCTTCAAGATCCTTGATTGCGTGATAACCTCGTCAAGGGGAATCTCCGCCGTGTTTTCCTCAGTTATGACCAGCGCGCTATCTTTCATGGCACAAGCCTCCTTTTTTCATCCTATCTTGCCATTATGGCCGTTTGTGTTTTTTCCAGGCGCTCGAAGATGCCCTGATCGACTTTTTTACCCTTTTCCGCAAGTTTTCCTAACGCAATAACAACGCCATCGATAATTGATTCCGGCTTCGGTGCACACCCCGAAACGTAGGCATCAACCGGGATTACCTTGTCTACACCACCCACGACATTATACGCATCACGAAAGACGCCCCCGCTCGTACCGCAAGCTCCAATAGCTACTACGACTTTAGGTTCGGGCATCTGGTCGTAAATGTTTTTCAAAGCTTTTTTGTTACGATGATTGACTGTTCCTGTCACCAGCAATATGTCGGCATGCTTTGGGTTTCCAACATTGATAATACCGAATCTCTCGATATCATAAACAGGAGTCAGACATGCCAGCACCTCGATATCGCATCCGTTGCAGCTTCCACAATCAAAATGGATAAGCCAGGGCGATTTTACTCTCGATTTAGAAATAAGACTCTTCATGTTCGCGTAACCTCTCTTGCAGCAGGACGGGGAAATCATCCTGCCACTCTGTATCCTGTCACCAGGCGGATTATTGAATTTTCGCGTAGATCCAGAAATAATTGGCAAAAGACATGAGCAAGCCCCCGGTCCAGGCATGGGGAAGCATCCACCTCCATTTCAGACGAGCGGTTATGTTGTCAACGAGTATTTCTCCAAAGTAGGTGACAACAATCAGGACCGACATCCAGATGAAGTTTGTATGCCAAAAGAGTGCGCAAAGACCCAGGATGAAAACGGTCTCATACCAGTGAGATATCTCGATTACCCCCAGATATGGTCCCGAGTATTCTGTCATTACGCCCTTCACCAACTCCTGATGGGCATGATGCGAGGTTGAGATGTCAAACGGTGATTTTCGCAGCTTGATGACAATCGCATAACCCAGAACGATGAACAGCAGGGGTAAAGAAATAAGAAGCGGCTGGTGATAATTCGAGACAATCTCTGAAATCTTGAAGCTTCCCGCTTCCAGATAGATGCCGACAAACACGAGAATGATAAGAGGTTCATAGGTAAGCATCTGGATCAGTTCCCGCTGCGCCCCGATCTGGCTGTAGGGTGATTCCGCCGCCAACGCACCGATGACAAGGAAGACACCGCCAACGGCGAGGACAAAAAAGATGAGCAGCAGGTCGGACTGCAACGCAAGCAGAACAACTGTCAGAATATTGGCTGCCAGATACATGTAGGCGCAGAAAATCTGCCAGTAATTGACAACCATTTTTTCCTTGCCGAACAGCTTGAGTACATCATAAAAAGGCTGAAGAATCGGAGGGCCGTAGCGTCCCTGGAGGCGTGCCGTGACCTTCCGGTCAATCCCTGCTACCAGCCCGCCCAGAAGCGGCGACAAAAAAACTGCGGCTATGACGGCAATCATGTCCACTGTGTTCATCGTACAACCTCCCCGAACATTACGATCAATATTATAAGTGAAAGTATGTTAATCCAGTATGAGATCTTTCCTTCTCCTATGAACTCGTGGAGATATACATTGCCGGCCATATAATCCTTCCAAGAATTCAGGTGACTCCTGAACTTCGGCTGCATTGGATCCGGGTACTGTTCGCCACACATATAGGGTGCGCTGATAACCCGATGACCGCCTTTTTGGGAAGCAAAAACTGCCATCAGGTAAGCGAGAATGGAGACCAGAAAAACCGGCAGGACGTAAAATGCGCCGACACCGCTTGTAAGTCCGAATGGCATTGTTTTGAACGGTTCGACAAACAGACCAGTCCTGTAGGAAGCTACCACCGGCTTAACAAGAATGGTGTATATCCAGGGAACCGTCATACTCAAGAGGATTGCCCCTGAAGCCAGTACTACAAGGGGAACCTTGATTGAAGCGGGATCCTTCCATTTTGCGTTCGGATAGAATCCCCTGAACAGTGTCAGCAAGGTAGCTTTGAGAGCGGACTCTTTCCTGATTTCCTGCTGTTTGAGTTGCGGTCCGCTGACGAAGAGACCTGCCCATCGCGCCCAAAACAGAACCGTCAAGCCGCTTCCCAAGGCAACCATCACAACGACCCAGGGAATATTCGCGGCGGCTTCGATTGCCATCCATTTGCTCATGAGTGCGCCAAAAGGAGGAAGCATCATGGTCAGAATGCCGATAATGGTGATTCGAGAGACGGCGGGCATGGTATTGTACAGGCCCCGCATATCCTCGATATCCCTACTGCCGATGGCATGTTCGATAGTTCCGACACAGAGAAAGAGCAAACCCTTTGAAACTGCATGGAAAATAATCAGAAGGATGGCTGCGATAATCGCCGCCGGCGTATTGATACCTGCGCAGGCGATAATGAGTCCTAGATTGGCTATCGTGGAATAGGCCAGGATTTTCTTGCCGTTGCTCATATTCACCGCAAGGGCTGATGCGGTCAGAAAGGTGAATGCACCAAAGGTAGCCACCATGGTGCTCAGATAGGTTCCCTGAAATCCCGGGGCCAGACGGACGACGATGTAAACGCCGGCCTTGACCATGGTGCTGGAGTGCAACAATGCAGAAACCGGGGTCGGAGCAACCATCGCTCCGCACAGCCAGCTCTGGAAAGGCACTTGAGCGGCCTTCGTAAATCCCGCGAAGCAGAGAAGGGCGAAGGGTAGAAGCAGGAAGCCCGTCAGTTCGGGGCTGTGATTTATCAGGGTCTGCAGAGAAAGATACTCCACGGACTGGGTTTTGTAATAGATCGCGATTATTGCCGCGACAAAGGCGACTCCGCCCGTCATGTTCATCCACAAAGCCCTGGTGGCGTTCTTGATGGCAATCTCCGTCCGGTCATGCCCTATCAGCATGAAGGAGCAGAACGTTGTAACTTCCCAGAAGAAATAGAGCCAGAGCAGATTATTGGAGAAGACAAGCCCGTTCATGGCGCCCAGAAAAAGAACGAGAAAAAAGAAGAATCGTGGCTGGCGACTCTTTTTCAGGTGCAGGTGATGCTCATGTTCTTCCATGTATCGGATACCAAAAATACAGATTAGCGAGCCGACAATCGAGATTATCAGGTTCATGACAAGAGCGAGCGTATCAATATAAAATGCCGGCGATAGCTCCACATGCGGCGCCATCTTCAGTTCAAAATAGGCAAGCGGAACGATCTGCAACAGGGTAAGAATTATGACGAGCGGATTTCCGAGTTTGAAGGCAATTCCGAGAATGATGAACAACAGCCCGAAATCGGCTACGGTTATGAGCAGGTTGACATCAAGCCCCAAGATGGTTTGCGGTGTATACGTACAGGGGCCGTTGTTGAAGAGCATGAGGGCGCTTATTGTCAAAACAACGCCCGTTGCGACGATAATCGCCGACCGCGCACCGGGACTCTTGATCAAGAAGCAAAGAAGCCCGGCAATGCATGGAAGCAAAATACTGACACCAATTAATCCCTCTACCATCTTGTACCTCCCCTCAGCAGAAAAAACAGCTCTTCCGTTTTACTCCTTGCCATGGCCTCTCCTTTCTATAAACTCTGGCTGCCGGATGAAACCTCGAAGGTCTTCAGTATATCCACTTCGGAAAGTTAAGTTCTAGTAAAACTTGCCATAGGGATAATTCTTTACAGAGAGTCACGAATACGCTGCAAATCGGTTCATTTTATGATTGTCACCTTTAATCTGTCAAGTAAATTTTAATATAAATCAAAAATTTTTATCAAAATTTGATACATTTGACCCGTTTGTTTTATTTAAAATAAAACGATCGTCTTCCAGTAATAGCCAAAAAAAACAGCGGGCGACTGAAACGGTTTAACAGAACGAAGCAATCCGGTCCGGCATTCGGCAAACATCTCCCTCATGCCATGAACAAACTCGGCAACTCACGGATATCCCGAATCAAGTCTCGTCAATCCTGGAACGATAAAGGGACAAAAACAAAAACGACCGACGCAAACAGAAAAACTCTGTGACGCCGGCCGTTTCTATGAACGTTGCTGCTGCGAAAAGAAGCGGGAGATGGGTCACTGAGTGACAAATCATCTCATCTTGACTCTTTGTTACGGATATGCGCTTGAGACTCATTCAACAAGAGCGCATCATTCCAGGAAAGCTGCAAAGACTTTCAGCTCAGGGGAATCCACATGCTTTTTGCGGTGCCGATAAACGTGCTGTACGAATGGAGCATGCCGAAGTTCGAGCAACTGACGGAGTATCCTTCGATGTCCCGGATATTGGCCAAGTCTTCCTTGATTTCGTCAATCATCACCACACTTGTCTTCTTTTCACTGTGCACTTTCTTGATCACGAATTCCTGGTCCTCTTCCGTCAGGAATGAATAGATCGGCACCAGGGCGTGCTTGTCCACGATTTCTATCATGTCTTCCGGATAAATATCTTTATGCGACTGAACTTCAAGATCTACAATGCTCATCTGCCCAAAGAGGCCACCGGGCTTATCGGGGGAGGATACGGGATAGGTAGTGATACAGGGCGCCGTTATTTTCAAGTTAACACTCGGCTTCAGATCACTTTTGGCAACACTGGCTGAATAGACGCACTGATACCGCACCAGGCATTTCTCTTTCGATACAGGCGTCGTTTTCTCCACGAAAAACGGATAGCTGAAATCAACTTTGATCTTGGTGGCATTCAACTCATTCAAATAGTCCAGAATATTGGTTTTCAAAGATTCCGCACCGATACTACCCTCGTGCTGGTGAACAATCTGAATGAACTTGTCAATCCAACCCGCCTCGAATTCGTGCATGATGCGAGCTGCAATGGAGATATTGGCGATAGTGAATTGACCATCTTTATGGTCTCTCGAAAAGACCTTCATGGGAAACGGCAAGTCAGTCATTCCCACATCCTGCAAAAATCTTTTTTCGTCTTTCATGTCTGCCTCCTTTGGTAAACTCGTTGTTCTGCCCCATAAGGTCCGACTTCACCACCACTCCAATGAAGCCAGTCCTTAATCGAAGACGAATGAATCGTATACGTCAAAACACCTGATACCTCATTCGGTACGTATCATGTTTTATTTAAACTTAATTTCAACGGGAATGTCAAAGATATTTTACCAAAAATAAAACATATTTCAACTATGCTGTATTTTTTCCAGCAAATTTCATAAAAAACCGATCCGCCCCCATCTTTCGCTGGAAGTGGTTGTGTCATCGTCTCCTTTCCACCCTCCCTCGAACTGCATGTGACGTGATGAATGCAGCCAAAAAGTGAAACTTAAAACCGACCCATTCTTTCCCTATTTCGGGGAGGTGTCAAGATATTTTTTAGCACTCGTAAAAATTTTTTATCATGAATGAATTTCGATAAGGTGTTCTATTTCTGGAGGGAATAAGAGCGGCATAACACGGAGAACAACGTATTGAATCAAGACGGCAATCTGTTCTGGACAAGGAAATTAAAACATCATTTTATAAATATTGAGTGCAACAGGCGTAGAACCTTTTCCTCGGCAACGGTCAGCGAACGGCGGGCGTACTCGCTGAAACCCTCTCCATATTCGAAATCAACGCCCGGGATGGATATCAACCATGCCCGCGGATGTCCGCCATTAAGGTGCCGGGCATATGCCAGCAGAGTCGATGGATCAAGATGGTGGCCAAAACTCGGGGACGAGACTGCTGCCTCAATCTCCCGAATCTCGACTTCTTCCGGAATTCCCTGGCAAGAGCATATGTCCGTTGCCACTCGAGCATCCATGAAAAGAACGGCGGTAACATCGGGGGAAACTATCTCATCAATCAATTCGGGCACCAACTGGTGTGTTTCAACCACCCGGACGGAGGCTGCTCCGCATCTTTCCTGGATTGTTTTCGCCAAATGATGGCCGGCGCCGTCATCACGCCTCAGGGTGTTGCCATAGCCTATGATCAGAACCATCCGGAGTCCTCTCCATGTCAATTTTAGGCAACAAAAAGCGTGGGACGAATTAACGGTATGATAACGCCCCACGCTAAAGTCTTTAACAGATTTTAATAGAGGGTTAGTCCCTTGCAATTTTTCTCATTAGGCTCCCGTCCGATGCCACAACTTCTATGAGAAGCGGCATCTTGCCGACGGCATGGGTTGAGCAGCTGAGGCAGGGATCAAAAACACGTATGCCGTGCTCAACCCTGTTGAGAATGCCCTCGCTGACGTCATACCCCTTAATGTAATGCCTGGCGATGTTCGTTATCGTCCTGTTCATGGCCATGTTGTTGTGTCCGGTGGACACCACAAGATTCACATCCGTGATGATTCCGTTCCGGTCCACTGTATAATCATGGATCAGGGTGCCGCGCGGCGCCTCGGTCATCCCTACCCCCCTGAGCCGGTTCACCCCAGCCTCGGCCCTCACCCAATCATCGGTGATGTCCTTATCGTTGATTGTCTGCTCGATTTTTTCAAGGGATAACAGGATTTCTATCAAGCGGGCATAGTGGTAATGGAAACTGCTCGTAACGGCACCGCCATTGCCGAAACCGCGGAACTGCTCAAGCTCTTTGTCAGCCCTCGGCGTGCCGGCGTAATCGCATATGTTCAGCCGTGCCAGAGGCCCAACACGGTACATGCCGGCATATTCCTTGATGTTATAGGGTCCCCTGGCCCTGAAATAGGGGAATTTCAGATAACTCCAGTTTTCAGAAGCCTCGTCGATATAGTCCCGATACATGTCATTCTGAATGCCGGGTTCGACCATTTTTCTATCCGCATCGACAAAACGGAACAGACCATCATAGTGCTCCAAGCCGCCGTCAGGCGTTACCAGCCCCGCGAACATGGACGGGAAATCGTATATTTTTACATCCTCCGCAAATTTGTCGAGATTGCTTTTGAGAAGGTTCAGCGCCAACTCTATGGTTTCGAAGGCCTCGGGCAGCATCTCCTTGATGGCATCCCGCTTCTCAGGGGTCAGGGGTTCCCGGACACCGCCGGGTACAGCCCAGGCCTGATGGATGCTTTTGTCGGCCAGAATGCGGATGATCTCCTGCCCGATGCCCCGCAGGCGTACTCCTTTGCGGGCAACATCGGGGAACTTCTGAATCAGCCCCATGACATTGCGCGTTGCCGGGTCGCTGTCAAACCCCAGCAGTAGATCGGGCGCGCTCAGGTGAAAGAAGCTGAGTGCATGGCTCTGTACAAATTGTGCCCAGTTGAAAATCCGGCGCAACTTGATTGCCGTGGGCGGAATTTTTACCCCCATGATCTCGTCGCCCGCCTTGACGGAAGCAAGTGCATGGCTGGTGGGACAGATACCGCAGATGCGGTTCGTTATGCCCGGCATCTCGTAAAAAGGACGCCCGATACAGAATTTCTCGAAGGCACGAAATTCGACGACATGCAGTTTGGCATCGCTTACTGAACCGGCGTCATCCAGTTGTATGGTGACTTTTGCATGGCCTTCAATCCGGGTAACGGGTTCGATATGTATTTTCTTTGCCATAGCGATTATGCTCCTTCTGCTCGATTAGCCAAACGTGATCGATTCCGCCGGCAATTGCGGTTTTTCTCCGGCAAGGAGGGCGGCGACAACCTTGTAAATGCGGTCCGGGTCCGGCGGGCAGCCGGGAAGATAGACATCGATGGGCACGAGCGCATGCAGCGGATGCACCTTGGGCAAAAGGACGGGCAGGATATCAACCGACTCCGGACCTTTTGGAATGCTGCCCGGTCCTGCCTGATACACTTTGGTCAGGACGTCGTCAATATCCAGTTTGTTGCGCAACTGCGGAGTGTTGCCGGTGACTGCGCAGTCACCGAAACTGATAACGATCTTGGTTCGTTCCCTGATCTGCAGTAGCAATTCAAGGTTTTCGGTATTGCATAATGCACCCTCGACGAGCACCACATCCACATCATGGGGATATTCTTTCGCATCAACGAGCGGACCGTAGACCAGTTCGATGTGCTCCGCCAGATCGATCAGTTTCTCGTCTATGTCGAGAAGACTCATGTGACAGCCGGAACAGCCGCCCAACCAAACGGTTGCCAATCTAACTTTAGTTGCCATTGCGGTATCCCTTCACAGCTTTTAGTATTGGACACAAATAGCCGCTAAACGCGCTTTTTCACAAGCTCCACTGCTTCTTTTCCCGTCCTTCTTTGATCCAGCGCACGAATCCGACATCCTTCTCCATTTCCGCAACAGTGGATCCTTTCCAGAAGAGTGTTCCGGTAGGACACACATTCACGCACTTGCCGCATTTCGTGCAGGTCGTACTGCCGCCCCATTTCTGGTGCATATCTATGATGATCCTGCTGTCGACACCTCGCCCCTGCATGTCCAGGGTATGGGCGCCCTCTATCTGGTCGCAGGCGCGGATGCACCGGGTGCAGCTGATACAACGGTTGTGGTCAAGCCCGTTTCTCTCATGGGTCAGGTCTATCGCGGGCATGTCCGGGCAGCGATATTCAAAGCGCGTATGGTCAACGCCGAGTTCCGCGCATCGCGCCCTGAGTTCGCAGCTGCCGTTGGCTACACAAACGGAACAGATGTGATTACGCTCGGAAAGCAGCATTTCCAAAATCATTTTCCGGTATTCCTTCAGACTTTCCGTATGGGTCTGGACAACCATACCGTCCTGGGCCTCCGTCGTGCACGCCGGCATGAGCCTTCTGGCGCCTTCCACCTGAACCAGGCAAAGCCTGCAGGCGCCGATGGGAGTCAGGCCGTCCAGATGGCAGAGCGTGGGAAGATCGACGCCGTTCTGGCGGCACGCCTCAAGAAGGGTGGCACCGGAAAGTGCACTTACCTCTTGGCCATTTATCGTCAAAGTAATCACTGACATCGCCATACCTCCGATTACGATTTAGCGGCTTCCCTGATGCGTCGCGGCAGTTCCTTCA
>Ga0316601_100001680_pt1 | contig 10994 bp, 10 predicted proteins | sample OWC_soil_day5_no_FD_207663 | JGI IMG/M metagenome (GOLD analysis project Ga0316601, IMG submission 207663) | Wetland soil microbial communities from Old Woman Creek delta, Ohio, United States - OWC_soil_day5_noCT | ecosystem: Environmental > Terrestrial > Soil > Wetlands | place: USA: Ohio...
GCAAGGCCGTGATCGTGTGCGGCGGCACGGGACTCTACGTCCGCACGCTGCTGCTCGGCTTGTTCGCGGGGCCACCGGCATCGCCCGCCCTCCGCGCCGAGCTCACGGACCGTGCGCGTCGCGACGTCACCGCGGCGCTGCACGCCGAGCTGGCGCAAGTCGATGCGGCGGCCGCCGCGAAGATCGATCCGAACGATGAGAAGCGGCTGATCCGCGCGCTCGAGGTGTTCCGGTTGACCGGCGAGCCGATGAGCGCGCACCAGGCCCGGCACGATCACCGCTCGTTGCCGCGGCGCTACCCGGTCCGGATCGTCGGACTCTCCCCCGTCCGTGAGGAGCTCTATCGCGCGATCGACGCCCGGGTCGACCACATGATCGAGGGGGGCTTCGAGGCCGAGGTGGCGGGCCTGCGTGCGCGGGGCTTCACGCCCCCGCTGCGTTCGCAGCAGGCGATCGGCTATGCCGAGCTCCACGACGCGGCGGAGGGGCGGGTCGAGCGTGCGCGGGCGATCGAGCTGATCAAAAGGAATTCGCGGCATTACGCCAGGCGGCAGCTGTCGTGGTACCGCGGGGATGGAACGATCACCTGGCACCCCGATGCCGCTGCCGTTGACCTCTTGGACCTGGAGCGGTACCTAGCAGGGCGCTAACCCCGGACCCATGTCGACCGAAATCGCCCCCGCCCAGCTGTCGGACCGGATGATCCTCGACTTCGAGCGACCGGTGATCGACCTCGAGCGCAAGATCGCGGAGCTCCGCGGCCTGTCGACCGAGACCGTCGACTTCTCGGCCGAGATCCGCAAGCTCGAGCAGAAGGCCCGCAAGCTCCAGAAGGAGGTCTTCGCCGACCTCACCGCGCAGCAGAAGGTCCAGCTCGCGCGGCACCCGGGCCGGCCGTACATGCTCGATTACATCGGGCTCATCATGGACGACTTCGTCGAGCTGCACGGCGACCGCAGCTTCCGCGACGATCCGGCGATCATCGGCGGGATCGCGCAGTTCGACGAGTGGGAGGTCCTCGTGCTCGGCCATCAGAAGGGCCGCAACACGAAGGAGAACATGCACCGCAACTTCGGGATGGCGCGGCCCGAGGGCTATCGCAAGGCGACCCGCCTGATGCGGCTCGCGTCGCGCTATCGCCGCCCGATCATCTGCTTCATCGACACGCCGGGGGCGTATCCCGGCCTCGGCGCCGAAGAGCGTGGCCAGGCCGAAGCGATCGCGAAGGCCCTCCAGGTGATGGCCAGCCTCGAGTGCCCGATGATCTCGGTCGTGATCGGGGAGGGCGGTTCCGGCGGTGCGCTCGCCCTCGGCGTGACCGACCGGATCCTCATGCTCGAGTACTCGATCTACTCGGTGATCTCGCCCGAGGGTTGTGCCTCGATCCTGTGGCGCGATCCGTCCAAGATCGGCGAGGCGGCGGCGCAGCTCAAGCTGACGGCGCCCGACCTGACGCAGCTCGGCATCTGCGACGAGATCATCCCCGAGGCCGCGGGTGGCGCGCATCGCAACGCCGCCGTCACCGCCGCGAAGCTGCGCACCTCACTCAAGCAGCACCTTCGCGAGCTCGTGGACCTGCCGCCGGCCGAGCTGGTCGAGCGTCGCTATCAGAAGTTCCGCAAGATGGGCGCGTTCGTCGAGCAGCCGGCCTAGGCGACATGCTCTACGAGTACGCGCTCATCTCGGTCCTGATCGCGTGCGGCTACTGGGGCTGGTACTTCGTCCGCCATCGGCCCAACGGCACGCCGCTGTTCGGGGCGATGCAGATCATCGCGGCGCTGCTCTCGGGACTTGGCCTCCTCGGACGAACCTACGAGCACGAGGCCCTCGGCGTCGCGGGTGCGGTCGGGGTCGGCGCAGGCATGTGCCTGCTCGTGGTCGGCCCCCTCGTGCGGGCGGCGGCGCGCCGGCTCGCGGCGACCGAGCGGATCGGGATGGCCTCGCGACTGCTCGACGTCGCCGAGGTCCTGGCTCCGGGCTCGGGTGTCGCCGAGGAGAAGGCGCTGCTCGGCGCGATGAAGGAGATCCGCGAGGGTCGAGTCGAGCCCACGGTCGATGCGCTGACCGCCGCGAAGGATCGAGTGCCTGCCGATGCCCGCATCGTCATCGACGAGCGGATCGCGATGCTCTATCTCGCGGCCTATCGCTGGAGCGATGCGATCGCCCACGCCGAGGCCCACCTGATCCCCGCGCTCGCGCCGGTGACCGGACACGACGCGCAGCCGGTCTCGCTACGAGATGCCCTCGGAATCGCGCCGCCGGTCTGGGTCGAGCTGCTCGGTGCGTATGGCCGAACCGGTGACCTCGATCAAGCGGCACGCATGATGGCGCGCCTCGAGGACGTGTGCAGCGGGAGGAACGACGCAGCGCTCTGGCTGCACCGCGCGCGGATGATGTTCCTCGCGCTCGCCGGTCGGCCGTCCGCGGTGCGCCTGCTCGTCGAAAAGGGCCACGCCCGCCACATGAGCCCCGCCGCGCGCACCTACTGGATGGCAGTCGCGCACGAGCACCACGGCGATCGCGATGCCGCCACCGCCGCGTACGAGCAGGCCCGGGGGCGCTCGCGAGGCCGGCCGCGCGCGCTGATCGAGCAGGCGATCGAGAAGCTGCCGTCCGCGGCCCCGGTGCAGCTGTCCCCCGAGGCAAACCAGGTCGTCGCGCTCGTCGAAGCGGCCCCGCTCCCCGCGGCGGTCCGCATGCCGCGTCCCCATCGTCCGTGGGCGACCTGGGGCCTGACCGCATCGCTACTCGGCGTCGCCGCGGTGATCGCGTTCGCGATCGGCCCCTCGAGTGATCCGGGCGTGCTGCTGCGTGCGGGGGCGCTCGTCCGTGGCCGCGTCGATGCCGGCGAGTGGTGGCGCGTCGTCTCGTGCGTGTTCATCCACGTCGGGACGGTCCACCTCGCGGTCAACGCGATCGGGATGTTCTTCCTCGGGCGGATCGCCGAGGAGCTGTACGGGAGCCCCAGGACGCTCGCGATCTTCGGGCTCGCCGGGCTCGCCGGCGCGCTCGCGAGCTATCTCGGCTCTCCCGTCGGGGTGTCAGCGGGGGCGTCCGGCGCGATCTTCGGGGTGCTCGGCGCCGTGTTCATCGAGCTGACGCTGTATCGCGAGCGCTATCGCGCGGCCTGGAAGCGCGGCATGTGGGGTGGGCTCGTCGTGATCACCCTCGCGCAGGCCGGCATCGGGTTTCTGTATCCCGTGATCGACCAGTGGGCGCACGGCGCCGGGCTGCTCGCCGGCATCGTGTTCGGCGCGCTGCTGTCGCCCTCCGTGCGGTGGAGCAAGCTCGCGCGCCACGCTGGCAGCGTCCTCGCACTCGGCTTCGCCGGGATCGCCGTGACCGCGGCGGTGATGGTGGCGCGGACCTCGCTCGCCGATAGCCTCGACGGCACCCAGGTTCGCCACGTCATCGGCGACATCGCGGTCACCGCGCCCGCGACCTGGATCGATTCCCCGGAGCTGGCTGATCCCGACGGGGTCGTGATCGTGACGGTCAAGCGGGTGCCGGTGACGAACGCCACCGTGCAGATCGCCGGCTGGATGGCGGGCGTCGATCGTCTCGCCAAGGAACGCGGGTTCGACACCGTCGAGCACGCCCCCGATCGCGTCATCGCGCTCCCGTCCGGCTGGGAGGGCAGCGAGGTGATCGCCTCGTTCGAGGACGGCATGGAGTTCCGCCAGCGCTACCGTCTGGTCGCCGCCGGCCGCGTGTTCCAGGACAGCCTGATCGTCGTCTTGATCTACGCGCCCGACACGGTCATGTGCGCCGCCCCCCGCGTGTTCGTGCAGCTCCTGGCGTCGCTCGGCCCGGCGTAAAACTTGTCCGTCGGGCGGCGACGGTTTCAACTCGGGGTAACCCGTGCGGCACCAGATCACTTCGAGGCTCTTCGTCGGCGCGCTGGGCGTCATCGTCGCCGTGGCGAGCACCGCCGCCGCGGATCCGCGCGCCGCGACCTGCACCGCCGAGCTCGACGCGCGCAAGGTCAGCTGGAAGCGGGTGAGCCGGCCCGGGATCGCGAACGCGGTCGAGGTGACCGGGCCACTCGGAGGCGTGACGCTGTCGTCCGCCGATCAGCCACTCGTGATCGATTGCTCGCTCGCGGTCTCACTCGACGAGGCGGGCCGGTACCTGCGCGCGCTCGGGCTCGACAAGGCGACGTTCTCGTCGGCGTACGCGCGGCGCAACGTGCGCGGTACCGATCGACCGTCGAAGCACAGCTTCGGGCTCGCGATCGACGTCCACACGTTCACGTCGAGCGATCCGCAGCTCGGCACGCTGCGCGTCGATCGCGATTACGAGCAGGGCCTTGGCGACGAGGTCGATTGCCTCGGACGGCCGCTGACGCAGGGCGGGGCGACCCTCAAGATCCTCCAGTGTCAGCTGGTTCGTTCGGGTCTGTTCCACCTGGTGCTGTCTCCGGACTATGACGCTGATCACCGCGATCACTTCCATCTCGAGGTGAAGCCGTGGACCGAGCGTACGGAGCTACGTTCGCAACTGCCCGCGATCCACTGAAGCGCAGCGCCAGATAGAACACGATCAGCGAGAACACCAGCCAGGTCGCGGACCAGAAGTAGACCGCCCACTGGTCGTTGGTGCCGAAGGTGGCGAAGGCCATCGCGTGGGCGTCGGAGTTCGCCGTGCCAGTCTCCACGCCATTGACGACCTGGTTGGGCCGGAACAGCACCCGGATATCGAGCAACGCGTTGACGCAGGACTGCGCCGCGATGAAGTGCGCCACCGCGAGGCGCCACTTCGATGGCAGCGCGAGGGCGGCGGCGGCGACGACCCCACACATGAGGCCGATCGCCCACTGGCCGAATCGGTCACCGGCCGGCGCGTTGACCACGAAGATCGCGGTCAGCCCGAGCAGCGCGGCGAACACCAGCATCGCGGTCCGTGCCGTGCGCCCGGTGGGCGTCACGACGAGCAGGACCGCGCCCCACACGGCAGTCCCCATGTACCCGGCGGCGGCGATGAACGCCTGTGCGGTCGGGCCCGGCTGCGAACCCGGATGAGCGAGCCCGCTGGTGTCGCGGTAGATCTCGACGCGATCGAGGCCGGTGCCGGTCATGAGCATCAGCAGGCCGTGGGACATCTCGTGCAACCACGTCGCGAGCAGCTTGAACGGGTAGAGCAGCACGCCACCGAAGGGCAGGTTCCACAGCAGCAGCGACGCGAGGAGCGCGATCGCCAGCGTGCGGAGCTCGAGTTGATCTGCGTGCCGCCGCGCGCGGGGCGGCTCGGTCGGTGCTTGCCCGGTGCCGTGGTTCACGCGTCGTCGACCCCGGTCGGTTTCGGTGGAGGGGGGACCACGACCGGCGGCGGCTCGACCGGCGGCGCGACCGGCGGCTGCTTCGGCGCCCGCGCACCTGGCTCGAAGATGCCATCGAACAGGTTCGACGTCCGGGTGCGGAGCGCCGTCCCGAGCTTGACGAGGTCCTTGGGATCGAGGAGCTGCCGGAGCGCCCCGCTCGGTCTCGTGGCCAGCGACCAGACATCGGCAAGCCCCACCGGCGTCACCCCGCTACACACGATGCCGATCAGCGCGCCGCACGTCGCGCCGGGGACGAGCCCGGCGCTGGCGAGCCCGACCCACTGCCAGTGGGAGGACGGGAGGTGGCCGTGCGGGATCGCCGCGATCAAGACGAGGCCCATGCTCGCCATCGCGTGAGCGCGGGCCGCCACGAACACGGCGTGTCGGCGGCCCCGCTCGACCGAGACGGACGCGGCGAGCCGCCCGATCCCACCCGCGGTGATCAGCGCCGCGACCCCGGCGAGCACCGTCGTGAGCCGCATGACGTGCATGAGCGGCACGTCCGGATCGCCGACCCCGAGCTGGGCGAGCCCCCACACGGTGAACGCCAGCAGCGGAACCTCGATCGCGGCTCCCGTCAGCACTCCCTTCGAGAACGCCCACCTCGGCTTGGCCGCGGGGATCTCCGTCGAACGTCGCTTGGGTGGGTTCGGAGCGGCCATCGTCGCGATCATGCTCCCGTCGAGGCCCCCGCCGGCACGGCGCCGCAGGTGGCCAATCCGGCGTCAACCGTAGCACGCCCCCGACGACCGTCAGCGCCTGCGCTAGTACCGCGCCACAGAGGATCTGACCGGTTCGCGCAGCGACCTGCACGTGCAGTTGCACCAGCGGCCTCCACTTGCACTTGCCAGTTAAGACCTGCACTTGCACCTGAGCCTCGTGGGCAAGTGCGCAGGTCTTGACGACAGGTGCGGGTGCACGTCATCAGTGAAAAGTGCAAGTGCAGGTCGGCACAGGTTCAACCGATCAAAACCCCTGTGGCGAGGTACTAGTTGGACAGGCTCTGGCACCGCAACGATTGCCAGCGCTCGATCGCCTCGCACTTGGCCGCACCGAGCAGCTCGGCAACCGCCTCGAGCTCGTCCGGATCACTGGCGAACGCGCCGATCGGCGTGAGCACGAAGGCCAGCACATCCAACGCGCTGCGTGGATCCGGCTGGTAGCTACTGCTGTACAGCGTCTCGCCCATGCGGCAGCCTCGCCCCCGGCGATCGGGGCGGCAACTTTTCGGAGGAGATCTCCCCTGCAATCGCGTGGTTGGGCCGGATCTGGGCCTGGCGCGGCATCGCTCGGCACCGCTAGGTGACGGGGGACTCGCATGGCAGGATGCGGGCATGGCTCGCTCGAAGGTCGCGGTGGTCCGCGCCCGTCCAGATCACATCCTCGACGATATCGATCGTCTTCACACCCTCGCCGAGGTCGAGCGCGCGTTCGCACCCGGCGCGCAGACGATCCTCAAGGACAACATCTCCTGGCACTTCCCGTTCCCGGGCGCGAACACCACGCCCTGGCAACTCGAGGGCACGATCCGCAGCCTGCGCGCGCGCGGCTACTCGGATCTGGTGTGTGTCCAGAACAAGACCGTCGTGACCGACGCGTTCAAGGGCGAGGACCTCAACGGCTACCTGCCGATCTTCAAGCGCTACGACATCCCGGTTCGCTACAACTTCAAGCCCGAGGACATGACCTGGTCGATGTACCGGCCGAAGGCGAAGATGCGCGTCCTCGACACGATCTTCCCCGAGGGGATCTCGATCCCCGATGCCTTCCACGGCACCAACATCGTCCATCTGCCGACGACCAAGTGCCACATCTACACGACGACCACCGGCGCGATGAAGAACGCGTTCGGCGGGCTGCTCAACACCAAGCGCCACTACACCCACTCGTGGATCCACGAGACGCTCGTCGACCTGCTCGCGATCCAGAAGGAGATCCACGCCGGCCTGTTCGCGGTGATGGATGGCACGACGGCCGGCGACGGCCCTGGCCCGCGCACGATGCGGCCGGTGATCAAGGACGTGATGCTCGCGTCCGAAGATCAGGTCGCGATCGATGCGGTCGCCGCGCGGATGATGGGCTTCGATCCGATGACAATCCCGTACATCCAGCTCGCCGACGAGGCGGGGCTCGGCAACGGCCGTCACGAGAACATCGAGATCGTCGGCGACACCGAGCTCGCCGACGAACGCTGGGGCTTCTCCGTGGGCGACAATGGCGCGTCGATGATCGGCGACGTCATGTGGTTCGGACCGCTCAAGCGGTTCCAGAAGCTGTTCTTCCACACCCCGCTGGTGAACCTGTTCGTCCTCGGCTCCGAGGCCTATCACGACTACTACCGCTGGCCTCTGCGCGATCGCAAGGTGTTCGAGCAGTGGCGCGAGTCGACCCACTGGGGCCAGCTGTTCGACCACTACCAGTCGCACGGCACGCTCGCGCCGTCGGACGCGGTCGGCGCGGAGGCGGGATGAGCTGGCGCGCGGTGATCGTGTCGCTGCTGCTCGTCGCCGGGTGTGAGAAGAGCCGTGCGTCCACCCCCGATCTCTCGACCCCCGAGGCTGCGGCGCGATGCGAGAGCGGCGCGATCCGCGCCAGGGATGTCGAGCGCTGGAAGCCGTGCGGGCATCCTGACATTCCAGGCCTCGGCGCACAGCTGGACAAGGCCGCGGGGAACTTCAAGCTCGAGCCGATGCCCGCCGACAAGTCCAGGTGGGGTGATCCGCACGCCTCGCTGCCGCTCGGCTAGGACTCGCTCGAGCTCGCGCGCAAGGACGGTCGCTGGTACATCCTCGACAGCGGCGTGTGAGCGGCGAAGTCGTTGTCCCGGTACTGGCGCACCAGCGCACGCGGCTCGTCGGGCCACGGGATGGCGACCGCCGTCGCCTCCGCCGGCTGCCTGGAGCCCGCAAGCATGCCGTCGCTTACGTGCAAATGCCTGCGCGCTCCGCGAGTTCCTTGACGCCGCATCCCTGGCGATCAGCGAACTCGCGTGCGACCGCTTCGAGATCCGTTCGTGCGCCCGCCCGATCCCCGGCGGTCCATTTCAGTTGCGCGCGCAGCAGCTTCTCGAAGCCGTTGTCGAGGACGAAAGCGTTCAACATCGCGCGGGTGCTGTCGATGCAATCGAGCTTGGTGACAACCTCTTCAAGCGCGCGTCGCAGGTGGTCGCCGGCCTCGGCGTCGCTGGCCTCCCACTCGCCCGGCAGGCCAGGTACGAGCTCGTGCAGTCGTGCGCCGAAATGCACCACATGCTTTCCGAGGACGATCGAGCCAGTCTCGTCTGCGTCGAGTGCGCTGATCGCGTCGAATACCAGCCCGACATTCACGTAGAACGAGCTGCCGCCGTGAGAGACCTGAACGTTCACGATCTGCGTGACGTCACCGCGGCGCCGTTCAAGTGTGAGCGCTTGCTTGCGAAACCCGGCGGCCCGCAACAGCGGAGCGATACTCGACGTTACCAACTTGGACACGGTTGCCCGTGCAGACATCCGAGGACTCTACCACCGCGACCATTCAGCGCGGCTAACGCTGCGTTTGCTTCCGCTTGGGCGTCGCGGTGGTGGATTCGGGCCTGCCACCCACATAAGGCTTGCCGTCGACGATGATCGCGCCGGGATCGATCGCGTACTTGCCGACCATGTACTCGGTGACCTTGTCGATCGCGAGCTTTGCCTTCTTCGGGATGACGACATACACGTTGTCGTTCGCGGGGGACGGTCCGCCGGCCTCGATCTTCCCGCCGCTCGCGGCGCCGATGACGAGCGGGTACTTCTTGCCCGGCTCGAGCTTGGCGGGGACGCGGACGGTGAACGGCACGACGATGCTGCGGACGAGGATCGAGTCGGGGCGCTCTCGGCCCTCGTCGGCGACTCGCGGCGCGGCCCACGGCTTGGCCTTCGGCAGCTTGGCCTGGGCCGCGGCCATCAGGCGGAGGAACTCGGCGCGCTCGTTCTTGCCGAGCAGGCGCGGCTTGCCGCCCTCCTCGCAGCGCGTGTAGAGGTGACCGACGGTGAGCAGCTTGCCGTCGTGGAAGTACAGCTTGTCGGCGGCGGCGTCGCGGACGGTGATCGCGCCGAGATCGAAGTAGAAGTTGCCAGGACCGTAGTGGACGTACGCGCCGTGGTGCATCTCCCACGGGTGCGGGGAGTGCGCCTGGCTGCCCATCACGAACGCGGCGCCGGACTCGGCGAGGTCGCGCAGGTCCTCGACGACCACGTCGGGCGGATCGTAGCGATAGACCTCCTCGTGCTGGATCGAGACGATCGGGAGATAGCCGCGCTTCTTGTAGTCGCGGATCTCCCAGCCCATGCGGTCGAGGTCGCAGGCGGCGGTGTCGGGGCCGGAGCTGACGACCTTCGACGTCGTCCGCACCATGTTGCAGCCGAAGAACACGAGCTTGTTGCCGTGGTGCTCGATCACCTTGGGCATCGCGGCCTCGATCTGGTTGCGGCCGCCGCCGAAGTACATCCAGCCGCGCTTGTCGTACATGTCGAGCGTGTACGGGATCCACTTCTGGCCGTAGTTGGACAGGTGGCTGCCCGTCATCTCGACGATCTTGACGTGAGACTTCTCGAGCAGCTCCATGTAGCTCTCCTTGGAGCAGAACGACATCGTCCGCGGATCGACGCCGGCGTCGCATTTCGGGACGAACGAGACCTCGTTGCTGACGTGGACGTAGTCGACGCTGGCGAGCCACGGCTCGACCGCGGTCAGCGGATAGAGCACGCCCTTCTCGTTCATCAGCTTCGCCATGTTGCGCGTGATCGCGGTGACGCCCGTCATCCCGATCGTGGTGACGCGCGCCGGATCGATGTTGCGGACGGCGACCTTGGACGGGCTGCACAGCGGGACGGCGAGCGGATCGGGCGGGGCATCGAGCGGATGCTTGCCGGCGACGGTGATGACCTTCCAGTACGGGCTCAGCTCGGACGCCGGGACGATCGCCCAGTGCTTGTCGTCGACGGTCGGGCGAGCGCCGGGCGCGAGCGTGGCGAGCTTGCCCGGGCCGAGCAGCGCCGTGAGCGCGGTCTGGGTCTCGGTCGTCGCGGCCAGCGCGATCGCGCCGGGCTGGCCTTGCCATGCCGCGGTCAGCTTGTCGGCGGGCAGATCCTCGATCGGCGCGAACGACGGTGCGATCAGCGCGTAGCGCCACTCGCCGACGCGATCGGAATCGCCGTCCTTGCAGATCCGCAGCCCGCCCTGGATCGCGCAGGCGGCCGCCGGCACGCCGGGCGCACATTCGACAACCGCCGGCGCGACGACGGGCGGCTTCGCAGGTGCGGGGGTGACCGGGGGCGCGACCACGGCGGAGCCCGAAGCGCTCGGCGTGACCTGCGTCTGCGATCCGGTGGGTTGCGGCGTGGACGAGCTGGCGGTGTTGCCACAGCCAGCCACGAGGACGAGACCCACGAGCGCGCGCATGCGGCGCAGTATCTCGCGGCTCGCCGATGCGGTGCGACAATCCTGCCCACGCTTTTTCGCTAGGAATCGTCGACGATCGCGCGCAACCGGTCGACGGCCTGGGCATGGAGCCGGCTCGCCCACGACTTCGAGATGCCGAGCTCCTCGCCGGCCTCGAGCAGGTTCTTGCCCTCCCAGTAATGCTTGGTGAGCAGCGCGCGCTCGCGCTCGGGGAGCTGCTCGATCGCTTCGTGGAGCCGGCTCGCGAGCCGCC
>Ga0316601_100001682_pt1 | contig 10991 bp, 8 predicted proteins | sample OWC_soil_day5_no_FD_207663 | JGI IMG/M metagenome (GOLD analysis project Ga0316601, IMG submission 207663) | Wetland soil microbial communities from Old Woman Creek delta, Ohio, United States - OWC_soil_day5_noCT | ecosystem: Environmental > Terrestrial > Soil > Wetlands | place: USA: Ohio...
CCTTGGCGCGGGCCAGGTTGCGGCGTGCCGTCTGCACGCTCGCTTCGGCTTTCGCCACCGCGGCGCGCGCGCTGTCATAGGCCGTCTGGTAGGTCGCCGGATCGAGCCGGTACAGCGTGCTGCCCGCCTTGACCTCGGCACCTTCGTTGAACGAGCGCGATTGGACGATGCCGGTGACCTGCGGACGAACCTCGGCAATCACGGTTGGCGCGGTGCGGCCCGGCAAAGTGGTCGTGATCACCACGCTCTGCGGCTTCACGGTCAGCACCGTAACCTCCGGCGCCGACCGCGCGGCCGGAGGCGCCTTGGCGCCGTCGCAGGCAGCGGTGGCTGCGATCAGTGCGATGACGCCAAGTGAGAGCGGGATTGATCGAGGCATGATTGATGCTAACAGCGGATGGTTCGAACGCCGGTCGCCCGATGACCGTTTTCCGCCCGACGTCGACGCAACAGTCACGACCGGATCCGCGTCTAATAACCGGAGCAGTGAATGAGTCTGCCACAGGTCACGCAAGTGGCCGTCGCGCACACGCCCACGCGCCCGTTGTCCTCAACCGCGTTCTGGAAATTGCTTTGTGGCACCAGAAGCACGTCTGAGCCCCGACGCGCGCGATCTCCGGATCGGTTCGACGATTGCCACTCAGGTTGAATGCCATCCGGGTTGCTTTGAAGTACTTTCAGAGAACTGTTGCGAACATTCCATCTGGCGTTCTGGCGCAATGCGCACTGTGCCGCCGTGACTGATCCGCCTATCCTTCACGCCTATGGACGACGCCGTCATCGCCGCCATTGCCAAGTGGCCCAACGTGCCGGCCGTGTATGGCTGGCTCGGACTCACGGCGCGCGGCGAGTGGCGCCTGCGCGGCGAACGGATCGTCAAACCGGCGATCTGCGATTTCATCGGACGCAACTATGCGAGCGACGAGCGCGGGTGCTGGCACTTCCAGAACGGACCACAGCGTGTGTTCGTCGAGCTCGAAGTGGCACCGTGGGTGTGGCGCGTGGCGACGGAGCCGACTCCTGCCGTACGGACTCACACCAACAGTCGCGCAAGGCAGTTGCGCGGCGCGTGGCTGGACGAAGCCGGCCGAGTATTCCTGCAGACGGATGTCGGTTTCGGACTGGTGGATTCGATGGACGCGGCCCGAACTGCCGAGAGTTTTCGTGGCGGCAACGGGCGCCGGCTTGAAAGCGACGGAATCGACGAATGGCTGGTCGGCCGCGGCCCCGACATCGTTGTGGTCGGCCGGCTGCTCGGCCTTGAAGGCGACAGCGCACTGGCCCGTCTGTGCGCGGCCGAAGCGCCGCAGCGCTTTGGTTATGTATGTTTGCCGCAGCCGCAGTAGGCGGCTCAGTCGAACACCGGCGACTCGACGCCGAGGATCTTGTGCAGTTTCGGACTCGTGGTGGTGTACTGCAGGTGCACCTTGCGCTCGGGAAAGATGTATCTGGTCGAGCCGAAGGCGGCGAGCGCCGCCTCGTGGAAGCCCGAGAGGATCAGTTTCTTCTTGCCCGGATAGAGGTTGATGTCGCCGACCGCAAAGATCCCGGGCACATTGGTCTCGAACTTCTCGGTGTCGACGACGAGTTGCTTGCGTTCGAGGTCAAGTCCCCAGTCGGCAATCGGGCCGAGTTTCGGCGATAGCCCGAAGAACACCAGCAGCGCATCGAGCGGCACGCGACGCGTGAGGCCGTCGAGCGAAGTGACGCGGACCTCGGTCATGCGCCCGTCGGCCTCCTCGAAGCCGCTGATCTGACCGACCAGGAACTGCATCTCGAGGCGATCGCACAGTTCCTGCATCTTCGCGACCGATGCCGGCGCCGCGCGGAAGCCGTCGCGCCGGTGGACCAGCACAAGGCTCTCGGCCTTGCCGGCCAGGTCGAGCGCCCAGTCCAGCGCCGAGTCGCCGCCGCCGGCGATGACGAGGTTCTTGCCGTGGAATTGCGCGGGATCCTTCACGCGGTAGAAGAGCTGCGTGTCGAGGAACTGCTCGATGTCCGGCACCTTCAGCGTGCGCGGCTGGAACGATCCGACGCCGGCCGCGATGATGACGACCTTGGTCAGGAAGCGCGTGCCCTTGATCGTCTCGACGAAGAAGCGGCCGTCTTTCTGCTTCTGCACGGCGGTGACTTCCTGCCCAAGGTGAAACGTCGCGCCGAATGGCTCGATCTGCTTGAGCAGGCTGTCGGTCAGTTCCTTGCCGGTGCACACCGGTACCGCCGGAATGTCGTAGATCGGCTTGTCGGGATAGAGTTCGATGCACTGGCCGCCGACGTCCTTAAGCGAATCAATGACATGCGCCTTGATTTCCAGCAGGCCAAGCTCGAAGACCTGGAACAGCCCCACTGGCCCGGCGCCGACGATGACCGCATCGGTCTCGATCGCGCCAGTCGTGTCCACTGGAGTCGGCGGCTGATTTTCAGAGGGCGAAAGAGAATTCATTGTGAGAGTTTGCGTGGCCGTCAGTGGCGATCGCCACCCGGAGCAGCTTCCGGCATGGGCCTGGTGCGGCGCGCAATTGTACGGATTCCCGGCGCGCCACCCCTGCAGCGCCCCAGCTACAGCCGGGGCCACTACCGGGTCATCGGGACTAGCGCCCCATCGAGCCGCCGGTGCTCCCGCGCAAAGCCTCCTGTTCGCGCTTGATGTCGGCCTGCAGGTCGCGCACGCGGACTTCAATCTCCGACATCGTGTAGAAGTCGCCGTCGTTGGCACGGCGTGCGATTTCCATCTGCTGCAGCGCTGCCTGGTTGATGCCCAGCAACGCATACATTTCGCCGAGTGCCTGGTGCTGCAAGGACCGGCGTCCCAGCGCTTCGTAGCTGCGGCCCAGCAGCGCGTAGTAGGAAGGTTGCGTGCGCGTGATCGCAACCTGTTCGCGCAGCACGTTGATCGCCTGCTGGTGCTGGTTCGACCGATTCAACAGATCGATGTAGTGAGCGACCGCCACCGTCGACAGCGGGTAGCGCGATGCGGTTTCCCGGGCCGCCTCGATCGCCTGCTTGCGTTCCTCGTCGGTCCTGGCGAGTGCAAAGCGGGCTTCCGACACGACCTTGTCGAGGATCACCGAGGAAGCCGGAGTGGCGCGGCGTGCCGCCTGCGCGTTCTCGTAGGCGAGTTCAGGCATGTTGAGCTTGAGCGCAGCGACGGCCGCCCCGTAATGTGACGCGGCGATCGAGTTCGTGGTGCGCTGCTTCAGTTGGCCGTTGAAGTACTCGAGCTGGTCGGTCCAGCCTTGCGTAGTCTTCTCCTGCAGCACGCGCAGCCGTGCACGCACGAGCTGGAAGTCGAGCGAGTCGGGTCGCTGCTTGAAGCTGATGTTGCGCGACCGGTTCTGCATGTCGCTGATGCGCTCCACTGTCATGGGGTGGGTGCGCAGGTAGGCGGGGGCGGTTCCTTCGTACAGACGCGATCCCTGCTGGAGGCGGCCGAAAAATCCTTCGATGCCACGGCCGTCGAAGCCGGCATTGACCAGCGTGACGAAGCCGACGCGGTCGGCCTCGCGCTCGGCATCGCGGGAGAAATTGAGTTGAGTCTGGATCGCCGCGGCCTGGCCGCCCAGGATCGCGGCCTGCGCCAAGTCGCCGCCTGACGATCCGCCGGCCCGCGCCGCGAGGATCGCCAGCAGCAGCGCGCCCAGCTGGATGGCGAGCGTGTCCTTCTGCCGGCCGAGCATGCGGGCGATGTGCCGCTGCGAGATGTGCGCGATTTCGTGGGCCAGCACGCCGGCCAGTTCGGACTCGTTCTGGGCGGCGATCACGAGGCCGCTATGGACGCCGATAAACCCGCCGGGGAGCGCGAACGCGTTCATCATCGGGTCGCGCACGAGGAAAAACGAAAAATCGCTGCTGCGTGCAGCGCTCATCGCTACCAGCTGGTAGCCCAGGTAGTTGATGTACTCGGTCGACTCCGGGTCGGAGAGGAAGTCCGGATCGCGCCGGATCTGCGCCATGATCTGCTCGCCGATCCGGCGCTCCATGGCGGGCGGGAGCTCTTCGGCGCCTGCCTCACCGAGCGCGGGCAGCTCCACCGACTGGGCGCGCGCCGGCAACGCCGCCGGTGCGTTGAGCACAAAGGCGACGGTCAAGACGGTGGCGAAGCGAAACAGCCGAGCGAATGAGGCCAAACAACTTATCCTGCGGCGAGACAACGCCGGCCTCCGTATGATAGCCAGCGGAATGTTTCGTTCCCTGTCTGGAATTGTTGCACTTCAATGAAGCCCCTGACCCATTTTGACTCTGCCGGACAAGCTCACATGGTCGATGTCGGCGACAAACCTGCCACGCACCGCATCGCGGTCGCGAGCGGCCGGATAAGCATGCTGCCGACGACACTGGAGCTGGTGAAATCCGGGAACGCCAGGAAGGGCGACGTGCTGGGAGTGGCCCGGATCGCGGCGATCCAGGGCGCGAAGCGCACGTCCGAGCTGATTCCGCTCTGTCACCCGATCGCGATCACGCGCATCTCGGTCGATCTGACGATCGACGAGCTGCACTCGTCAGTCGAATGCACCGCCCGCGTCGAGACCCACGGCCCGACGGGCGTGGAAATGGAGGCGTTGACCGCCGTGCAGGTCGGCCTGCTGACGGTCTACGACATGTGCAAGGCCGCGGATCGCGGCATGGTCATCAGCGAGGTGCGGCTGCTGGAAAAGCAGGGTGGCCGTTCCGGCAGCTTCGTGGCCGGCTGATGCGCTTCTTTTCCGCGCAGGACGTCCACAGCGCGCTCGATCTCGATTGGCTGGCCGACGCGATTGCGGCGACGCTGGTCGCTGCGCCGGTCGCGCCGCTGCGCCATGCCCACGCGCTGTCCGACAGCGACTCGCTGCTGCTGATGCCGGCCTGGTCGGCGCGAGCGCTGGGCGTAAAGCTCGTCACCGTCATGCCAGGCAACCGGGCGATCAGCCGCGCCACGGTCAACGCGATCTACGTTCTGTTCGACCGATCGAGCGGTGCCGCACGTGCCGTCATTGACGGCGAGGCGCTGACGCTGCGGCGGACCGCGGCGACGTCACTGCTGGCGGCGCGCTACATGGCACGTGGTGACGCGAGGAACGCGCTGATCATCGGCACCGGCACGCTCGCGCCCTATATGGCGCACGCACACGCCCGCAGCCGGCGGCTCACGCGGCTGTGGATCTGGGGCCGGCGCGGCGAGGGTGCGCAGACGCTGGCGCAGCGGCTGCGCGATGAAGGGCTGCCGGCGCAGGCGGTGGAGGATCTCGAAACGGCGGTACGCGGCGCCGACATCATCAGCTGCGCGACCACGTCGACGCAGCCGATCGTCCACGGGGCCTGGATTGCACCGGGTACACACCTTGATCTCGTCGGCGGTTTCCGGCGCGGCATGCGGGAAGCCGACGACGAGGCCGTCGGCCGGGCGCGCATCGTCGTCGACACTTATGCGGGCGCGCTGGCCGAGGCGGCCGATATCGTCGAGCCACTCGAGCGCGGCGTGATCCAGCGCGACGCGATCGTCGCCGAACTGGCGGAAATTGTCGCCGGTTGTCCCGGGCGCACGGGCCCGGCCGAGATCACGCTGTTCAAATCCGTCGGTACCGCCGTGGCTGACCTCGCCGCCGCGCAGTTGTTGCTTGAGCAGGCAGCCTAGGGCACCCGCCAGTCGCCTTCGCACTCCCGGCTTTAGCGTGAACAGGCCCTAGCTCGCAAGCATTTCGCGCGCGTGCTTGCGCGTGGTCTCGGTGATCTCCTGGCCGCCGAGCATGCGCGCCAGCTCCTCTACGCGGGCGCGGCGCTCCAGCAGGCCCATCTGCGACACCGGCCGCTGGTCGGCCGTCATCGTCTTGCTGACGGCGTAGTGCTGGTCGCCGCGCGCTGCCACCTGTGGAAGGTGCGTCACGCACAGCACCTGGCGGCTCTGGCCCAGCTGCTTGAGCAGCCGACCGACGACATCGGCCACGGCACCGCCGATGCCGGCATCGACCTCGTCGAAGATCAGCGTCGGCACCGGAGTCGCGGTGGCGGCGATGACGGCGATCGCGAGCGAAATGCGCGCCAGTTCGCCGCCCGAGGCGACACGGACGAGTGGTTTGACCGCGACACCGGTGTGCGCGGCGACCAGGAACTCGGCCCGCTCGTTGCCGTGTGCAGACGGTTCGGCCCTGGTGAGCTGGACCTCGAAGCGCCCGCCGCCCATGGACAGGTCCTGCATGGCGCGCGTGACTTCAGTGCTCATGTTCCTGGCCGCGGTCGCGCGCAGCTTCGTGAGCTTCTGTGCGGCGCTGTCGTAGCGTTTCCGGGCCGCCGCTTCGCGTACGCGCAGCGCGTCGAGGTCGCTGGACGCGGTGAGTGCCGCAAGCTTTTCCCGCGCCTCGGCGAGAAGGCCGGCAAGGCCCTCCGGCGCGACGCGGAAACGCCGCGACGCGCCGTGCAGGACGGTGACCCGCGCTTCAACGTCCGCGAGGCGGGTGGCGTCAAGATCGGAACGATCGGCGTAGCGCCGCAGTGCGCTGACCGCTTCCTCGAGCTGCACCTGCGCGCCGTCCAGCAACTCGATGATCGGTTTCAGCCTTTCGTCGTACGACGACAGCTGGGTCAGGCGCGTGCCTGCTGCCGCGATCCGTGTCAGCGCAGCGGTGTCGGACTCGCTGAGCGTATCCACTGCAGCTCGGGCGCCTTCGAGCAGGCCGGCGGCGTGCGACAGGCGCTTGTGTTCGGACTCGACACGCTCCCATTCACCGACCTCGGGAGCGAGCGCACCGAGCTCGTCGACCAGCCAGCGCAGGCGCTCCTGCTCGGCAACCGCGCTGGCGGCCATCGCTTCGGCCTGCTCGCGGGCGCGCTGCTCACCCTTCCACTCAGCATGGGCCGCGGCGACCGCACTGCGCACCTCGCCGAGCGCGCCATGCTCGTCGAGCAGCGCCAGCTGCGCGGCGGGGCGCAGCAGCGACTGGTGCGCATGCTGGCCGTGCACGTCAACAAGCTGCTCGCCGAGTTCGCGCAGCTGCGCCAGAGTCACGGCGGCGCCGTTGATGAAGGCCCGGCTGCGTCCGCTCGCATCAATCGTGCGCCGGAGCAGCAGCAGGTCGGCTTCCTCACTGGCCAGTTCGTTATCCGCGAGCCAACGTGCGACCCGCATCGTCGGCCGGAATTCGGCGGCGATGTCGGCGCGCGCCGCGCCCTCGCGCACGACGTCCGCCTCGCCTCGCTCGCCCAGCGCCAGCAGCAGCGCGTCGATCAGGATGGACTTGCCGGCGCCGGTTTCCCCGGTCAGCACCGTGAAGCCGGGCGCGAACTCGAGCTGCAGTTCGTCAACTATGACGAAGTTGCGGATCGACAGCGTAACCAGCATGCGTCGAGGGGGAAGATCAGCCGCGCGAGTGCGACTCGCTCGGCATCACGCTCCAGTGCAGCTTCTGGCGCAGTGTGGCGAAGAAGTTGTAGCCGACCGGATGCAGCAGCGTGACCAGGTCCTGGCCCCGGCGCGCGCGCACGATGTCGCCTGGCACCAGGCTCGAATACGCCTGCATGTCGAAGTGCGCGCTGGCGTCGCGAACATCGGTGATCTCGATTTCGACGACGACATCGTCGGGCAGCACGATCGGACGGTTCGACAACGTCTGCGGGGCGACCGGTACCAGCAGCAGGCCGGCCAGGCTGGGATGCAGGATCGGCCCATCGGCGGAGAGTGCGTAGGCGGTCGAGCCCGTTGGCGTGGCCAGGATGACCCCGTCGGCGCGCTGGTTGTACATCGTGACGCCGTCGACGCGAACCGTGTACTCGACCATGCCGCCGGTCACGCCGCGCGACACGACCACATCGTTGACCGCCATTGCGTGGTAGACAACCTGCCCGCCGCGCCGCACTTCGGCGTCGAGGACGCCGCGGCGGTCGGTCTCGTAGCGGCCGCCGAGCATGGCGGGCAGCGCCTCGCCCATCTGGTCGAGGGCGATGTCGGTCATGAATCCGAGCCGGCCGTGGTTGATGCCGATCAGCGGCACCCGGAACGGCGCCAGCTCGCGCGCGATGCCGAGCATCGTGCCGTCGCCGCCGAGCACGACGGCGACATCCGCCATCTTTCCGATCGAGTGCACCGTATGCGCCTCGACCCCGTTAAGGCCTACATGCTCCGCCGTGCCGAGGTCGAAAAGCACCCGGGCGCCCGCCGCCTCGACGATGCGCGCGATCGCAAGCAGCGGCTCGCGTATGCCTTCCGCACGCGGTTTGCCGAAGATGGCTACATTGCGGAAGGCTTGGGACATGCTCCGATTATGCAGGACGCCGTGCGGCAGGCCAGATGGCCGAATGTCCGTGGCTTCTGCCTCAACCGTCATAGAATTTGGCCATGCTCGACGAACGTGCTCGCACCCTGCTGAAGACGCTGATCGAACGCTACGTGGCCGATGGGCAGCCAGTCGGCTCGCGCGCGCTGTCGCGGCTTTCGGGCCTGGACCTTTCGCCGGCGACGATCCGCAACGTCATGGCGGATCTCGAGGACATGGGCTTCGTCGCCAGTCCGCACACGTCCGCAGGCCGGGTGCCGACGCCACGCGGCTACCGCTTCTTCGTCGACACGCTGCTGACGCTCAGGCCTATCGAGGAGCAGCAGGCCAGCATCATCGAGGGTCAGCTGCGCGGCGGTGACCCGCAGCGCGCCATGCAGAACGCCGCCCAGCTGCTTTCCAGCCTGTCACAGTTTGCCGGCGTCGTGCTGACGCCACGTCGCTCATCCTCGTTCAAGCAGCTCGAGTTCGTTCGGCTGTCGGAGCGACGCGTGCTGCTGATCATCGTGACCCCGGAAGGCGACGTGCAGAACCGCATCCTGCTGACGAAATCCGCCTTCACGCAGTCGCAGCTCACCGAGGCGGCGAACATGCTGAACCAGCACTTCGCCGGCCTGAGCTTCGGCGAGGCGCGGATGCGGCTCCATACTGAACTGCGCCAGCTGCACGAAGACATCTCGGCGCTGATGCAGGCGGCAGTTGAGGCAGGCAGCGAAGCCGAAGCCGAGGCGGAGTCGGACCCGGTGGTCGTTTCGGGCGAGCGCAACCTGCTCGGCATCTCCGACCTTGCGACCGACGTCGAAACGCTCCGGCGGCTGTTTGATCTGTTCGAGCACAAGACCAGACTGATCCACCTGCTTGACACGTCGATCGGGGCGCACGGCGTGCAGATCTATATCGGCGGTGAATCGCAGCTCGTGCCGATGGACGAGATGAGCATGGTTGTCGCGCCCTACGAAGTCGACGGGAAGGTTGTCGGCACGTTGGGTGTTGTCGGTCCCACGCGCATGGCGTACGAGCGGGTGATCCCGATTGTCGACATCACCGCCAGGCTGCTGTCGAACGCGCTTTCGCAAGGCTGAATCGACTGTCTGGGGAGTGGCTGAAAGCCTCCGATGACGGCCGATCAGGAACGCCCACAGCTGCAGCAGGCCGAACCGGTGCAATGATCCCTACACGAACTGTATCCAGCTTGCTGTGGGCGGCCCTGCTGGGCGCGTGCAGTGCTGCCCTGGCACAACCGCCGGTGTCTCCGAATCCAATGAACGATCCATACCTCTGGCTGGAAGACGTCGGCGGCGACAAGGCGCTCGACTGGGCGCGCGCCCGCAATGCGGTGGCGGAGAAGGAATTCCTGGCGGACCCGCGCTACGAGCCGCTGCGGCGTCAACTGCTGGACATCTTCGATTCGAAGGAGCGCATCCCGCTGGTGCAGCGCTACGGCGACCAGCTCTACAACTTCTGGCGCGATGCCGACCACCCGCGCGGCGTCTGGCGGCGCACTTCGCTGGCCGAGTACCGCAAGCCGCAACCGGACTGGGAGACGCTGATCGATCTCGATCGCCTCGCCGCGGATGAGAAGGAGAACTGGGTCTGGAACGGCACCACTTGTCTGCGGCCGGAACGGTCCGGAGAGCCGTATCGCCGTTGTCTGATCGCGCTGTCGCGCGGCGGTGCCGACGCAACGGTCGTGCGTGAGTACGACGTGCAGACGCGCCGCTTCGTCACCGACGGCTTCAACCTGCCCAGCGAGGCCAAGCAGGATGTCGAATGGAAGGACCTCGACACCGTCTGGGTGGCCACCGACTTCGGGCCGGGGTCGATGACGGCATCCGGATATCCGCGCATCGTCAAGGAGTGGAAGCGCGGCGAGCCGCTGGCAGCTGCGCGCACGGTCCACGAAGGCAAAGTGAGCGACGTCGTGGTGGGGGCGTACTCGGAGCGGGAGTCCGGCCAACGCCGTGACTGGGTGACGCGACAGGTCGACTTCCACAACGCCGAGCGCTATGTCGACCGCTCGGGGCAGCTGGTCCGCGTCGAAGTACCAACCGACGCGGATGTGCTCACGTTTCAGGACTGGCTGCTGGTCCGCATCCGGGAGTCCTGGACCGTCGGCGGGACGACATGGCCTGTTGCGGCGCTGCTCGCCATCCGTTTCGAAGCCTTCATGAAGGGCGACCGCCACTTCGAGGTGCTTTATGCGCCGACGGAGCGCAGCACCCTCGAGGAGATCCGGACCACGCGCAGTGCCGTGCTGATCAGCGAGCTGGACAACGTGCGGCCCCGACTGTGGGAGCTGACATTGCAGGACGGCACCTGGAAGCGCCGCCGCGTGCCGTTGGCCGACCAGGGGCAGATCGGCGACCTGTCAACCTACTGGGACAGCGACAGCTACCTATTCACCCATCAGGATTTCACTGCGCCGACGACCCTGTTCGAGCGCCGGATCGGAGATGCCGAATCGGTGCCGCTGAAGTCCCTGCCGCGCTTTTTCGATGCGACCGGCATCGTTACGCGGCAGTACGAGGCGGTCAGCCGGGACGGCACGCGCATTCCGTACTTTGTCGCGATGCGCGGCGATCTGCGCCTGGATGGCCGCAACCCGACGCTGCTGTACGGCTACGGCGGATTCGAGATCACGATGCTGCCGCGGTACTCGGGCGGATTCGGCAAGGGCTGGCTGGAGCCGGGCGGCGTGCTCGTGATGGCGAACCTGCGCGGTGGCGGCGAATTCGGGCCGCAGTGGCA
>Ga0316601_100001685_pt1 | contig 10987 bp, 14 predicted proteins | sample OWC_soil_day5_no_FD_207663 | JGI IMG/M metagenome (GOLD analysis project Ga0316601, IMG submission 207663) | Wetland soil microbial communities from Old Woman Creek delta, Ohio, United States - OWC_soil_day5_noCT | ecosystem: Environmental > Terrestrial > Soil > Wetlands | place: USA: Ohio...
TTTGGGAACGGATTGCCTTGCCGGAGTATGTCCCGTGAGATAGCAAGTAAAGAACATCTGAATGAGGCGGTAAGATAGCTAAGGAGGGTACCCATGAAAACAAGCAAAGAAGCGGATCAATACGTATTAGCGCAGCCTGTTGAACGGCAGGTGGCGCTGCAGTCGATCCTTGAAACTATAAGGGCCAACTTACCCCCAGGATTTGAAGAGGGGATTTCATATGGGATGATTGGCTATTGGGTTCCTTTTACAACCTACCCGAGCGGGTATCATGTCAATCCCAATGAACCCCTGCCGTTTATGGGTTTGGCAAACCAAAAGAACTACATCGCCCTTTATCATATGGGTATTTATGGCGACCCCGCTTTGCTTGACTGGTTTCAAAAGGCTTATGCGGATTTGGGAATTGGCAAGTTGGACATGGGCAAAAGCTGCATTCGGTTCAAAAATATGGACCGAATCCCCTTGGATCTGGTCGCGGAGCTGTGCCAAAAAATTACGCCAGAGCAATACATCAAGCAGTATGAGGCGGGTCGGCAAAAGCTGGTCAAACAATAAGAGCGGGCACATTGGCCAAAATGAACTAATTATGCAATATTTGCACTTGATTCATTCAGCGTCCTGAAGTATAATGATATCCAAGAACTTAGTTAGTGGATATCGTGAGAATATATAGTTGGGACGAATAGGATGAGGAACAAACCCGAGGGATGCAAAATCCTGACTGATAAGAATAGAAACTGCCAGACTTCAATAATCACATTGAACCTGGCAGTTTTTTTATTACCATGAAATCCAGAAAATTGTTTTGAAAAGAAAGGAGGAGATAGAATGAAAAAGAAGAAGACGGTAGAATTTGCAATATGTATTCTACTGATTGCAATGCTGTCATCATGCGGAAAAGACCAGGAGAGTAGTCAAGATTTCGAATTTAACAAACAGTGGGGGCTAGAAAATGAAGGAAAGCAAGAGCAACTTCAAATTGAAGAAACAATATCCACAGACGCTCAGATGAAGAAAAATGTTGATATTAATTACTCGGGAATGTGGGAAGTGCTTCCGAAAGGATTCCCCCAAAAGGATGTAGTTGTTGCGTTAATCGATACCGGAGTTGATTTTTTAGGAGATGAACTAAAAAATTCCCAATGGGAAAACATAGACGAAATTCCGCATAACAATATCGATGATGATGAAAACGGATATACGGATGACGTTAATGGTTGGGATTTTACTACTCAACTAAGCAACAGGACAAGCCTAAATTCCAAAAGCAATAACAGCCATGGGACTATTTGTGCGGGCATAATGGCGGCTGAACAAAACGGAACAGGCATTGAAGGAGTTACTAGGGGCAGACGAATACAAATAATGGACTTGAAAGTATTAGATACGAACATGTCGATTGGTGAAGGAAGCATTGATAATTTAATAAATGCGATAAAATATGCAGAAGACAACGGAGCGAATATCTGTAATTTAAGTCTTAGCACTAGCACCTATGATAAAGAGTTATTTGAAGTGATGAAGAATTCTAAAATGCTCTTTATAACTTCTGCAGGCAATAGTTCAAACTTGTTAAGAATTAACATTGACAAGAAACAACAATACCCCGCATGCTTTGAGCTTCCAAATTTGATTACCGTGGCAAATATCGGGTTTGATGGTGTGTTAAATATCGGATCAAATATCGGACCAAAGTCGGTTGAATTAGCTGCACCAGGTACATGTATTTATAGCACAATGCCAGAAGGAGAATTTGCATATTCAACAGGCTCATCGTTTAGTGCCCCATTCGTAACAGGCGTTGCTGCTATTTTATATCAATATCTAGAGTACCCAACCGCGAAACGAGTAAGCGAACTAATATGCAATAGTGTTACAGAAATGGGTGCGCTAAAAGGGAAGGTCTCGACTGGTGGTATGTTAAATGGCATGAAAGCAGTGGTGCTGGCAAAGGTATATGAGAAAGAATTCAAATAAGGAAAGAAGGTAATGAAATGAATAAAAAGATGTTTAGCATATTAATAATAGTCTTGCTGGTGGTATCGTCCACAAACACTGCGTTTGCACAAAATAGTTATAAATGCAAAAGCATGGATTCTGACAAAACATCTATGCAAGTTGCAAAGTTGATGCCACTAAACGCAAAGAAATATGATAAAGAAACCCTCGAAATGCTTCTTCTGGCCTTTACCAAGTATGGATTTGTAATTAATAAAATCGCAGAGAATGATGTAGGTGATCTGGTGGTAAATCTTCAAAATGGACGACTGAAATCTTATGTGAATATTAAATGCGCAAGACAAGATAAACTTGATATGATTTCAACAGAAGGAGATGTTTCGAACAATGCAGTCATCCAAGACAATGGTGAGATAATAATCGATGGAGAAAATATAATGTTTTACGAGAAAGTTAACCCAGAGGCTGAAGTCAGGGCAAATGCTTTTCAAGATCGATATCAATTGGCTTGTCCTTATGGAACAGCGCAAGATTATACCAAATATTATCGGACCATACGAAATTCAAACGTTAGTTTCTCAACCAGCGTAAAAAATATTACAACACTATTATGCGCTGTCATGATAGGACGAATCATTCCTGGCTTTGACTTTCTCTTTGGCTTGTCCTATGAAATAGCTGGATTGATAAAAAAATATGACCCATATTCTACTGCAGCATCATTTGTCACATCAGAGTATTTTCATAAAAGGGGGTATTTCGTTAATAATATGATAGCCGTTAAGAGATGTATTTCAACCATTTATACCGATACAAACTATAAAGGGTTCATTTTTACAAGGATTTTCTATTTTGTGCATGAGTTTAATATGTGATTTTTCAAGAAAAAGGAGGATGTAAATGGAAAAATCTAAAGATGATATGATAAAGAATCAACGTTTCATACTTATTCTATGCATTCTATGTGCTGCATCGCTCAGTGTAGCGGGGGTATATCACCTCATCGCATTTGACCGACCATGGGATTATTTTAGTGCGGCTGTGTCAAGTTGTCTAATGTGCGCATTGTATGGCGTGTTTAGAAAATTGAAGTAATGAAAGAATTTTCCAAGAGATGAAATGGGATGAGGTTCTTAGTCTACCCGATTAAGCCTTCCACCCTGCTGAAAACTTCCAATGCCATTGGCGGCGGTTTGAATCAGAAGAGCCCTTGTTTCAATGGGCATCCAGGCATGATGCGGGGTGATGAAACAGTTTTCTATACCAAACAGAGGATTTGCATCTTCTTTGCGCGGCGGTTCCACCGTCAGGACATCAAGACCTGCACCGGAAAGCTTTCCGGATTTCAGGGCATCGGCCAATGCGAATTCATCAATCAATCCACCACGGGCGGTGTTCAATAGCAGAGCGCCGTCCTTCATTTTTTTGATAAAATCAGTGTTGACCATAAGGCGATTTTTGTCGGTCAGTGGACTATGGAGACTAACCACGTCCGCAGCAACAGCGCCATCCGGATCCTTGCTATAAGGAATGACGGTCATGCCCAGAGCCTTGGCAATCGCTCCAACCCGCCGGCCAATGTTCCCGTAGCCGATGATGCCCAGGGTTTTACCGGCAAGCAGGTGCATTGGTTTGAGAATAAAGCAAGTGTGGGAGTAATCGGTATAGTATCCATCCTGAACGGCATGGTTGTGGAGACCCACCTGATTGGTTAGTTCCAAAAGAAGTGCAATTGTGTGCTGGGCCACCGCATCGGTGGAGTACTCAGGAGCATTGCAGACAGCAATACCAAATTCCCTTGCAGCGGTTAGGTTCACATGACTGTAGCCGGTGGACAACAAAGCCAACAGTTTCAAGTTGGGCAATGCGGCCAAAGTTTTTCGCGTAAAGGGGATATCGGCAGAAACAATCACTTCGGCATCAAAGGCCAGCTTCGGCGTATCTTCTTCCGACATATTGTCAAAGGCGGTCAAATCCCCAAGGGCACTGATGGGGCTCCAGGAAAGATCCCCTGGATTGGTGTTGTATCCGTCGACGATGGTAATTTTCATATGGCTTTTCCTCCTGTGGCACTCAGGCACATTCTACCCTATAAGATACATGAAAACCCCAAAAAAGCAAAGCGCAAAAGTCAAAACCGAAGATGGTACAAATGAATTCCCCGGAAAACCCAAAAAAATTTGAATGAACTTTCACTCGAAAAATGATATAATTTATATAGACAAAAAATGTCTGGGGAATCTTATGGGGATAAGGCAATCAAACATGCAGCAATCAGCCAGACAAATCGTTTTGTTTGGCTTTTCGTTTTTTTGTTTGAGGAGAAATTAAATGGAAGAGAGCATGTACAAGAGCAAAGAAGAAATGAAGGAAGAGAAGAAGGCAAAAACCTGGCAGAATAAGCTAAAATCCGCAAGGATAGACGTGTCAGAAGGAGCAAGCCTGTTCAAAGTGCTGGCGTTTCTTGCAATGTTTGCCGGGATCCCTTTGGCATATGTGGGAAATTCAACATTGATAATTCTTTCTGGATTCGTCATCGGATTTCTTTTTCTAGGGATTTCCTATATTCTACAGGCGCAAGAAGTGATTATCTTTAAGCTGTATGGCAACTCACAAGATGGGGGAGATGACAATGATGGACAAAGTCAAAGAATATTTTAACGGGTCCATGGAGCTGGAGCCGGAACCGGCAAGTGGGAGAAAAGAGCAAGCAACAGATATGGACCTTGCCGGGAGATTCTTTCAAACTTTTGGAATTATTTGTGTCATAGTCGGGGCCTTTCTGGTTCCAGCCACTGGAGGGAATTTAACGACTCTCCTCTTCGGCATTTTGTTTATTGGAATCTCGATTGTACTGAAAGCTCAAGACCAAATTCTCCAGAGGCTTTCAGGTGCTGTTGAAGCCCAAAGGCAGTCAGTCGAAACAGCTGAGCAAGGGGAGGAACGAAATGAATCTTTTTTATAAAATGCTACCATATGCCATTCTTACTGCAGTTGCGGGATATATGATTGGGATTGGCAATAGCTCAAACTCCTGGGCATATGTTGGGCTGGGATTGATTATTGCACCTGTAGCGATACTCCTTATGTATGTTTTTATATTAACACTTAAGCATTGGCGCAAGAACAAATCAACTACTGACAAAAGACTGTCTGATGTCAGCGTTATGTTGATCTTCAATGTAGTTGTTTTGCTTCTGTTGTTTGCCTATTTGATATGGAAGGATATTGAAATCCTAAATGATAACATGTTCCTGATCGTGTGGATGGCCGCTAACTTGGGGGCCTTGAGAATTATTTGGGTGCCCAAAGAAACTGAAGCAACATCAATTGTTCAGAAAGAAGAATCGAAAGACGAAAAAAATGAAGAGGCCGTTTAGGCCTCTTCTTGTCTAGCGATATTCATCATGATGGCGCATTCCATGCGTTTCCGAAACAGGTCGCAGCCGTATTCGTACACCGCGGCAATGTCTCCCCCGGCGTGGTAGGAATTGGCGGCACAGCCGCCACTGCAATAAAGTTGCGCCCAACAGTCCCGGCACTCTTGCCTGGAAAAAACATTGCAGGAACGGAAGTTTTGCTGCAGGTCCGGCCGATTGACCCCGGCCCAGACATCGCCCATGCTGTAGGCCGCATCCCCGACAAACTGATGGCAGGGAAACAACTCGCCCCAAGGGGTGACAGCCAGGTATTCGGTACCGGATCCGCATCCGGTTATCCGTTTATAGATGCAAGGCCCCTCGGTCAGGTCCAGCGTATAATGATAGAAGGTAAATGGATTGCCTTCTTTTTCTCTTTTCAACATCTCCTTGGCCAATAGTTCATATTGGCGGTAAAGTTCCGGCATGTCATCTTGCGTCAGTGCATAGGGTTCTCCAGCAGGGCAGACAACCGGCTCCATGGAAAGTTCTTTGAATCCCAGGTCGGCCATGTGAAAAAGATCTTCAGTGAAGTCCACGTTGTTATGGGTGAATGTCCCGCGAATGTAGTAACCTTTACCTTCTCGGGAATCTACAAACTTTTGGAACTTGGGCACGATGGTGTCATAACTTCCTTGATCACCAAAAGTCCGGCGCAGCTGGTCATGAATTTCCTTTCGGCCATCCAGACTCAGCACCACATTGTGGATTTCCCGGTTGCAAAAGTCCATCACCTCTTCATCGATCAAAATGCCGTTGGTGGTTAAGGTGAATCTAAAATTCTTATTGTGCTTCTGTTCTTCCTCTCGAGAGTAAGCGACGATTCGCTTTACCACGTCCCAGTTCATCAGTGGTTCTCCGCCAAAAAAATCCACTTCCAGATTGTGTCGGCTGCCGGAATTGGCAATCAAAAAATCGATGGCCTGCTTGCCCACCTCAAAGGACATGAGGGCCCTTTCTCCATGGAATTTGCCCTGGCTGGCGAAACAGTATTCACAATTCAGATTGCAGGTGTGGGCTACGTGGAGGCAGAGGGCTTTGACAACCTGAGTGGTAGCCGTTTCCTCGGTGTTTTTTTCAGTCGAAGGTGCGTCGTGCTGAGCAAGCACCGGGTCAGAAAAAAGTTGCCCGGCATCCGAAAGTGCCTGGACGTCTTTCAGGACTTCCAGAACCTCATCTCTTGTAATTGATGGATCAGCCGCGTATTTGGTCAACATGGCATCAATGATTTCTTCTTTTGGCGCTACCTCAAAAAGACCAATGACATCGTAAGCCAATGGGTCGACGGTGTGGATGGAACCGCTGTTCACATCCAGCACAACATGATATCCGTTTTGAATATATTGATGAATCATTTCTCTCCTAAAAAAAGAAGGGCTTGTCACCCTACTTCTTTTCGTTTTCGCATTTCTGGTTGGCAACGCCGCAGGAAGTCTTGCAGGCTGACTGGCAGGATGTCTGACATTCGCCACAACCGCCGTGCTTTGCGCTGTCTTTCAGATTTCGGGTTTCTATGGTTTTAATTCTTTTCATGATGTTTCTCCTTTGTTTGTGTACGTTGTACAGTTTACCGTCAAAGGCTTTGTTTGTCAACCATTGCACATTTGATATATGAGAACAGAAGGTATACTTAAAGTGCATATTGCACTTATTATGCACATAAGTTATAATGACAAAAACAGGTTGCTTCAATGAATACCATTAAGATTGTATGAACGAAGAAAATTTAGGAAGTTACTTTTACGGGGGGGCTAACAGGAGGTATATTTTGAGAAAATAATTATTATCACTTTGCTGGTAGCATTACTATTAGTGCCTAGCACAACATTTGCATCAACGATTAAATCTACTACACTTACAAACACATTCAGCGGAAGACATGTTGATTATGGCCTGAACTTCTGGGTGATTAAGACAGACCTGGAAGGAAAGTTTGGCACTTATGTAGATGAAAAAGTAATCGAAAAAGTCACAATTAATCAGACAGGACGCAGGCATTTGCCAGATGTTGGTGAAGGACGCCTATCAACCTCAATTAAGACATATAAGGGTTCGACGTTAGTTGGAACGTATCACGTGCCCACTGGATTTTCAACGTATGCCATTATCATAGGACCTAGTACATGCGCATATTGGAGCAAAACCAAGTCATTAAGCGATGGAGGAATGAGAAATCAAACACTAAAAATCAAAGCAAATTACTCCTTGTTTCATTCTGACGTAACACCAATAGGCTATTGGAATGCAGAGACCAACGTGCTTTATTAGCAATAGAGAAAGGAACGAAAGAGATGAACAGCTTAAAAAGAAGGAACACAGTTATAATCGCCGCATTAGTACTGATTGTAATGATAGCAACATCCGCTGTTGTTATTGCGTCGGCATCAGATTATACCTACAAGGATGCACAGCTCGAGATGCTAGAAGAAGCAAAACAGCTTGCATCTCAACCGAACATCTTCGCCACGAAAACTACCATCGGAGACGTTGAAGGAATTCCTTTATATGCAGAGGAAGTTGAAATTGTAGTCGCTCGATTTAACTCAATGCATGAAGCAAGTCCATACAAAAAAGCGTTTCAACATTTAAAGGAATATAAGCATATTGAGAAATTGGCAAAAAAATACGGCATAACGGTTAGTGCAGATGAAATTGCGGCTTATAACAATGAACAAAGGATAATTTTAAACAACTCTACAGATCAAGAAGTGAAAAAATTTATGGAAGACTATTATGCGGCATTGAAAATGAGTGAAGCAGAGTATTGGACCACATTCAAATCTCTTGAAACCCGAAGATTATTGCTCCGAGATAAGGTTGAGACATACCTAAAAAACAAAGAGATTAAGGATATTGCCAGTGATGAAATCAAATATACAATTATAGACAAAGCGTACAAGGAGAAGATCAATGCCATCTAAGTATGTTCTTACTGCCTACTTTGCTGTATTCGCAGTTTCACTTGCGCTTTGCATCTATAACATTTCTGGTCCAATTACTATTCCACTGATTGTAGGGATTACATTGATCTCTTGCTTCTGGGCACTGCTAGGAGGAACGGTAGTTCTATTGGCAATGCGACTTGCAAAAGGATTATAGAATATTCTCAAAATTAGAAAGCATCTTGCCCTCATACAGCGAAAAGTGTAAAATCATGTTCAGAGGGTGTTGAAATGATGAGGAATATAGGCAAAATAATATTCAGAATGTGACGAAGCAGAGGAAGTTAAGTTCCCCTGCTTTTTGTTTTGTTTTAAGTGGAAACTGGATTCTAATAGTAGTGATCTTCACGAGCACGATAAGAAGGAGTAAACCATGGATTGGATATATACATTTGGACCACTCGTATTGAATTTGGCCATACCGGCAGCCATCATTTATTTTATTTGGCGCCAATTAAAAAACAGGGCCGAGCAGAAGGATGAAGTGATGCAACACTTAAATCGCAAGCTTAATGACTTAGAAGAAAAAGTTGATGAATTGCTTCAAAAGAGCAACAAATAAGAAACCAAAATTGGCTGTTTTTGAGGGCAAAAGAGTGATGTAAGTACAAGGTTATTTTTGCCGGGATTTATTGACAGTGCAAAACCCCACCGCTATAATGGGCTAAGCAGATATAACATATTAGTATACTCCGAGCTTTGTAAGACACCTGTTGCCTGCAAAGCCGTTACGGTAGAAGAAGCGACTCTTCTGCCCGCCATCGCGCAAAGGAGAGACTCGCATTCAAGAGGAATGCATTCTTTTCTTTGTTTTTATTGTATCAACATATCTAGAATAGGAGGAATTGGACAAGCATGAAAAGATTAAAGCTTGAAAAAGCAAAATGCATTGGTTGCCAACTGTGCGCCCAAATGTGCTCCGCCAACAAGGAAGATGCGGTTTGGCCGGAGAAATCCAGAATTTTCATCAAAACAACCTATGATGACGGGAAATTGGTTTACCATGACGACTACTGCATTCTTTGCGGTATATGCGTAAAACAGTGCCCAGAAAAGGCAATCACCATGGATGACTACCTGCGTGTCGACGAAAGTCTTTGCACCGGCTGTGGAATCTGTGCTGAAAAGTGCCCCAAAAAAGTCATCCGGATCAGAGAAGATCTGGCCATTATGTGTAACACTTGTGAGGGCGATCCCACCTGCGTCAAAGTATGTCCGCAGAATGCCCTGACGTTTAAGTAGAAAGGAGGTACCGATATGACCATGAAAGGATACCAGAACAATGTTCTGAGAGTAGATCTGTCCCAGGCAAAAGTGGCTACGGAGCCTCTTCGTATGGACTTTGCAGAAAAATACGTCGGCCAAAAAGGTTTGGCCATCCGATACCTGTATGAAGAATTGGAAGCTGGAATCGATCCTCTCGGACCGGAAAACAAGCTGCTGTTCACAACAGGACCTATGACCGGAACCGGTGTGCCCTGCTCAGGAAAACTTTCCATCGCAGCCAAATCACCAGCCACCGGCACCATCAACGACTGCTCCATTGGTGGACATTCCGCCAACGCAATCAAGTACGCCGGATATGACATGATCATCTTAGAAGGCAAAGCCAGCAAACCCACCTTGATTGTCATCGACAATGACAAGGTGACACTGGAAGATGCAGCGGATTTGTGGGGCAAAGGCGCTCACGAAGCCGAAAAACTTCTCCAGGAAAGATTTGGACATGAATATGAGCATCTGGTCATCGGACCGGCAGGCGAAAACCTGGTTCCCATGTCCTGTATCAACTCGGATTACTACAGGCAAGCCGGCCGTGGCGGCATCGGTGCAGTCATGGGCTCCAAAAACGTGAAGGCAGTGTCCATTCGCGGAACGGGACCTGTAAACGTAGCCAATGTCAAATCACTGGTCGAAAAAGTTCTCAGATATCAGCAGGAAGATGTACATCAGGATGACAACAACTTCGTATTTGATTGCGGTACCACCGCATTCCTGGAAGCTTGTCAGGATGGCGGCATCCTTCCGAAGCGCAACTTCAGCGACGCTACCGACGATAAGTGGACGGAATACAACGGAGATGTCCTGCTTGAAAAACTGGTTGGCAAAAGAGGCTGCGGAAGCTGCGGCCTGGGCTGTGGAAACTTTGTGAAATGGGAAGATGCGGTTGTAGAAGGACCCGAGTATGAATCCATCGCAGTCGCAGGCCCCAACGCAGACGTATCCAATCCGTATGACATTCTGAAATACAACCAGGTAGCCGATGACATGGGTCTTGACACAATCAGTGCCGGCGACACCATCATCTGGGCTATGGAAATGACCGAAAAGGGTATCCATGATTTTGGCATCCGATTCGGAGAAGCCGAAAAAATGCGGGAATACCTGAGACTCATTGCACACCGGGAAGGCGTTGGCGCTGAACTGGCTGTAGGCGTGAAAAAAGCCTCCGAAAAATTCGGTGGACAGGATTTCGCCATGCAGGTCAAAGGCCTGGAATACCCACAGTATGAACCACGTGGTTCATGGGGTATGGCTATGGCTTATGCGGTTTCCGACCGTGGAGCGTGCCATATGAGGGCTTATGCGCCTAACGAAGAAGTCTTTGCCGCATCGATTCCTCCCTACACCTCAGAAGGCAAGGGAGAAATGGTATATGGCCTT
>Ga0316601_100001687_pt1 | contig 10984 bp, 6 predicted proteins | sample OWC_soil_day5_no_FD_207663 | JGI IMG/M metagenome (GOLD analysis project Ga0316601, IMG submission 207663) | Wetland soil microbial communities from Old Woman Creek delta, Ohio, United States - OWC_soil_day5_noCT | ecosystem: Environmental > Terrestrial > Soil > Wetlands | place: USA: Ohio...
CGCTTCGACCCGCGGCAGTGCCATTGCAGCAGCCACTTCACCGACCTGTGGGGCCGGCGCCGGCCCGAGATGGACGCTTACGAATGGATCGCCTTCGAGCGCGTGCACCGGCGCTGCGCGCGGCGCATGGCCGAGGTGCTCACGCAGCGGCTGTCGCTGCCTCGCGTGCTGCAGCAGTTGCAGCAGCGGGCGACCGCGACGGCATCGCGGTCGAAGGCATAGAGCCGGCGCCGGCTGGGGGCGTTCTCGCGACCTTTGGAGCATGGCGTCGAACTCACACAGTCGTCCCACAGCGACCGTCTTGTTCAGCTTGGGCCCCGCAATTGGGCACCCGAAGCCCGAAGAGCTTCGGCTGGCAACCCGGTCTTGATGTTTTCTTGATGCCTGCCCGCGATATCTCGACACCGGCTTGATGCCGCGCTCCCTAAGCTCGGGTGCATTCGCAGTCGACGTGTCGAGGTTGTCTTGGATGTCATTTTCCTTTGCGTGGGCGCCATGCTCTTCGTCGCTGTCGTCGGCATGGTGATCGGCTGCGACCGTCTGGGAGCGCGCAAGTGAGCTGGCTCTACGGGCTGGCCGGCGCGGCGTCGCTGGGCTTGCTGATCTACCTGCTCGTGGCCTTGCTCCGGGCGGAGGACTTCTGATGAACGCCCCCGCCTGGATGCTGCTCGCCACCTACCTGACCGTGCTGCTGCTGCTGGCCTGGCCGCTGGGCAAGTGGCTCGCCGCCGTGGCCGAAGGCCGTCTGCCGCGCTGGCTGGCGCCCGTCCAGACCGTCGAGCGCGGCCTGTACCGCGTGGCCGGCGTCGACCCTTCGGCCGGCATGGGCTGGCGCCAGTACGCGCTGGCCCTGGTGCTGTTCAACTTCCTCGGCGTGCTGGCGGTGTATGCGCTGCAGCGGCTGCAGGGTGTGCTGCCGTTCAACCCGGCGGGCATGTCCGGCGTCAGCGCCGATTCGGCCTTCAACACCGCGCTCAGCTTCGTCACCAACACCAACTGGCAGGGCTATGGCGGCGAAACGACGATGAGCTACCTGACGCAGATGCTGGCGCTGACGGTGCAGAACTTCCTGTCCGCCGCCACCGGCATCGTCGTCGTCATCGCGCTGATCCGCGGCTTCGCAGCGCGGTCTGCGCAAGGACACGCCGGGCCGCCCCAAGTGTCCTTGACCCCCTCGGGGGGCGACCGCCGTAACACGGCGGTCTCGGGGCCGTCAGGAACGATCGGCAACTTCTGGGTCGACGTCACACGCATCACCGGTTACGTGCTTCTGCCGTTGTCGCTGTTGTTCGCACTCGTGCTGGTGAGCCAGGGCGTGATTCAGAACCTGTCGCCGTACCAGCAGGTGACGACGCTCGACACCACCACCTACTCACAGCCGAAGAACGGCCCCGACGGCCAGCCCCTGAAGGACGACAAGGGCGGCCCGGTGCTGGAGGGGGTCAGGACCGACAAGCAGACGCTGGCGATGGGCCCGGTGGCGTCGCAGGAAGCCATCAAGATGCTCGGCACCAACGGCGGTGGCTTCTTCAACGCCAACTCGGCGCACCCCTACGAGAACCCGACGCCGCTGAGCAACTTCATGCAGATGCTGGCCATCTTCCTGATCCCGGCGGCGCTGGTGTTCATGTTCGGCCGCCTGATCGGTGACATGCGTCAGGCTTGGGCCGTGCTGGCGGCGATGACGGCGATCTTCGTCGTCGCCGTGGTCGTGGTCATCGCGCAGGAGCAGCAGGGCAATCCGCTGCTGGCCGCACTGGGTGCCGACCAGACCGCCAGCGCCATGCAGAGCGGCGGCAACATGGAAGGCAAGGAGACGCGCTTCGGCATCGCCGCCAGCGGGCTGTTCGCGGCCATCACCACCGCTGCCTCCTGCGGCGCGGTGAACAGCATGCACGCCTCGTTCACGCCGCTGGGCGGTGCGGTGCCGCTGGTGTTGATGCAGCTGGGCGAGGTGGTCTTCGGCGGCGTCGGCACCGGTCTGTACGGCATGCTGATCTTCGCCATCCTGGCGGTGTTCATCGCCGGGCTGATGATTGGCCGCACGCCCGAATACCTGGGCAAGCGGATCGAAACCTTCGAGATGAAGATGACCTCGATCGCCATCCTCGTCACTCCCATCCTGGTGCTCGCCGGCACGGCCGTGGCCGTGCTGGCCGATGCCGGCCGGGCCGGCATCGCCAACCCGGGGGCGCACGGCTTCACGGAAGTTCTCTACGCCTTCACCTCGGCCGGCAACAACAACGGCAGCGCCTTCGCCGGGTTGTCGGCCAACACGCCCTTCTACAACACCCTGCTGGCCATCGCGATGTGGTTCGGCCGCTTCGGCGTGATCGTGCCGGTACTGGCCATTGCCGGCTCGCTGGGGGCGAAGAAGCGCATGGCCGTCACGGCGGGAACGCTACCCACGCATGGGCCACTGTTCGTCACGCTGCTGATCGGCACGGTTCTCATGATCGGCCTGCTGAACTACGTGCCCGCGTTGGCCCTGGGGCCGGTGATCGAGCACCTGATGTTGTGGGTCCCCAAGTGAGGCCACGGCAGGACACCCTCATGACGAACGATAAGACCTTCTCTCTCCTCGACCCGGCGCTGGTCAAGCCGGCCGTGTGGTCCGCCTTCGCCAAGTTGAGCCCGAGCGTGCAGTGGCGCAACCCGGTGATGTTCGTCGTCTACATCGGCAGCATCCTGACCACGATCCTGTGGGTGCAGGCGCTGGCCGGGCAGGGTGAGGCGCCGCAAGGCTTCATCCTGGCCATCGCCATCTGGCTGTGGTTCACCGTGCTCTTCGCCAACTTCGCGGAAGGCCTGGCCGAAGGCCGCAGCAAGGCGCAGGCCTCGGCGCTGCGCGGCATGAAGAAGAAGGTCATCGCCAAGAAGCTGGAGCAGCCGCGCCACGGTTCGTCGTGGTATCCGCAGGAGTCCGACGAGTTGCGCAAGGGCGCGGTGGTGCTGGTCGAGGCCGGCGACGTGATTCCGCTCGACGGCGAGGTCATCGAAGGAGTGGCTTCGGTCGACGAAAGTGCGATCACAGGAGAATCGGCGCCGGTGATCCGTGAATCCGGCGGCGACTTCGCCTCGGTCACCGGCGGCACGCGCGTGCTCTCCGACTGGCTGGTGGTGCGTGTCGGCGTGAACCCGGGTGAATCCTTCCTCGACCGCATGATCGCCATGGTCGAAGGCGCCCGGCGCAAGAAGACACCGAACGAGATCGCGCTGACCATCCTGCTGGTAGCGCTGACCATCGTCTTCCTGGTGGTGACGGTGACGCTGCTGCCGTTCTCGATCTTCAGCGTTCAGGCTTCCCAAGCCGGTACGCCGGTGACGATCACCGTGCTGATCGCGCTGCTGGTGTGCCTGATCCCGACCACCATCGGCGCGCTGCTGTCGGCCATCGGCGTGGCCGGCATGAGCCGCATGATGGGCGCCAACGTCATCGCCACCTCGGGCCGCGCGGTCGAGGCCGCCGGCGACGTGGACGTGCTGCTGATGGACAAGACCGGCACCATCACGCTAGGCAACCGCCAGGCCTCGGCCTTCATTCCCGCCAAGGGCGTGAGCGAGCAGACGTTGGCCGATGCGGCGCAGTTCGCGTCGATGGCCGACGAGACGCCCGAAGGCCGCAGCATCGCCGTGCTGGCCAAGCAGAAGTTCAACCTGCGCGAGCGCGACCTGTCCAGCCACAAGACGCACTTCGTGGCCTTCACCGCGCAGACGCGCATGAGCGGCGTCGATGTCGAGGCGGCCGACGGCAGCGTGCGGCAGTTGCGCAAGGGCGCCGGCGATTCGATCCGCAAGCATGTCGAAGCGCTCGGCGGCAGCTTCCCGGCCGACGTGCAGGCCGCCGCCGACGAGGTCGCGCGCCGCGGCAGCACGCCGCTGGTGGTGTGCGAATCGGATGCACGCGGCGCGCGCGAGACATCGGGAGCACACGCGGTGCGCGTGCTGGGCGTGGTCGAGCTCAAGGACATCGTCAAGGGCGGCATCAAGGAGCGCTTCGCCGAGCTGCGCCGCATGGGCATCAAGACCGTGATGATCACCGGCGACAACCGGCTCACCGCGGCGGCCATCGCCGCCGAGGCGGGCGTCGATGACTTCCTGGCCGAGGCCACGCCAGAGGCCAAGCTGAAGATGATCCGCGACTACCAGGCCGACGGCCGGCTGGTGGCGATGACCGGCGACGGCACCAACGATGCACCAGCTCTCGCCCAGGCCGACGTGGCGGTGGCCATGAACACCGGCACGCAGGCGGCCAAGGAGGCCGGCAACATGGTCGATCTGGACAGCAACCCGACCAAGCTGCTGGAGATCGTCGAGACCGGCAAGCAGTTGCTGATGACGCGCGGCTCGCTCACCACCTTCAGCATTGCCAACGACGTGGCCAAGTACTTCGCCATCATTCCCGCGGCCTTCGCCACCACCTACCCGCAGCTGGCGGCGCTGGACGTGATGCGGCTGAGCAGCCCGTCGTCGGCCATCCTGTCGGCGGTGATCTTCAACGCCATCGTCATCATCTTCCTGATCCCGCTGGCGCTGAAGGGCGTGACCTACCGCGCTGTCGGCGCCGCCGCACTGCTGCGCCGCAACGTGCTGATCTACGGCCTGGGCGGCCTGATCGTGCCCTTCATCGGCATCAAGGCGATCGACCTGCTGCTGTCCGCCTTGCGCCTCGTCTGAAAGCTTCGTCATGAACACCCTCGTTCGTCCGGCCCTGGTCCTGTTCGTCACGCTCAGCGTGCTGACCGGGCTGGTCTATCCGCTGGCCACAACAGGCATCGCGCAGGCGGCCTTCCCGCACCAAGCGGCCGGCAGCCTGATCGTGCGCGACGGCAAGCCGGTGGGCTCGTTGCTGATCGGGCAGAACTTCAGCGATGCGAAATACTTCTGGGGCCGCCCGTCAGCCACCGGCCCGATGCCGAACAATGCCAGCGCGTCGGGTGGCTCGAACCTCGGCCCGCTGAACCCGGCGCTGGCCGATGCCGTGAAGGGCCGCATCGGAGCACTGCGTGCTGCCGATCCAGGCAACATCGCGCCGGTGCCGGTGGACCTGGTCACCGCTTCGGGCAGCGGGCTGGATCCGCACATCAGCGTGGCGGCGGCGCTGTACCAGGTACCACGCGTCGCAAAGGCGCGCGGGCAATCGACGGCGCAGTTGCAGGCCTTGATCGCGCAGTACCGCGAAGGAAAGCGGTTCGGCTTCATGGGCGAGCCGCGGGTCAACGTCCTGCAGCTCAACCTGGCGCTCGACGCGGCCAGCCGCTGAGCGCGCCGGCCGGACTTTGCAATGGAACTCTGGAATCTGCTGATGGTGGTTGGGGCGATCGTGCTTCCCCTGTGGCTGGCGCGGCTGCTGCTCCGCCGTGGTGATCGCCACGGCTCCTCGCAGAAGGACGCACCGCGGCGCTGGCTGTGACAACATGGCTGGGCGATGACCGACGATCCTCGTCCCGACCCCGACGCGCTGCTGGCGCAGCTCCGCCAGGACGAGCAGCGCGAAGCACGCGGCAGGCTGCGCATCTACTTCGGCTCGTCGGCGGGGGTCGGCAAGACCTACGCCATGTTGGTGGCGGCGCGCAAGCTGGCCGCCGAGGGCATGGACGTGCTTGCCGGCGTGGTCGAGACCCATGGCCGCAGCGAAACCGCGGCAATGCTGATGGGCCTGCCGCAGCTGCCGCCGGCGCAGATCGAGTACCGCGGCAAGACCCTGGCCGAGTTCGACCTGGACGCTGCCCTGGCGCGCAAGCCCGGGCTGATCCTGGTCGACGAACTGGCCCATTCCAACGTGCCGGGCTCGCGGCATGCCAAGCGTTGGCAGGACGTGGAGGAACTGCTGGCCGCCGGCATCGACGTCTACAGCACGCTCAACGTACAGCACCTGGAGAGCCTGAACGACGTGGTCGGTGGCATCACCGGCATCGTCGTGCAGGAGACACTGCCCGACACCTTCTTCGATCGTGCCGACGAGGTGGTGCTGGTCGACACCACGGCCGAGGAGTTGATCGAGCGGCTGGCGGCCGGCAAGGTGTACATGCCCGCGCAGGCCGAGCGCGCGGCGAAGAACTTCTTCCGCAAGGGCAACCTGATGGCGCTGCGCGAACTGGCGCTGCGCCGCACCGCCGACCGCGTGGAAGACGACGTGCAGGCCTGGCGCAGCGACCGCGCCATCGCACAGGTGTGGAAGACCGAAGGCGCGCTGCTGTGCTGCATCGGCCCACACGAGGGTGCCGAGCACGTGGTGCGCAGCGCGGTGCAACTGGCGCAACAGCTGGCCGTGACCTGGCATGCGGTGTACGTGGAGACGCCGGCGCTGCAGCGCCTGGACGGGGCGCGTCGCGAAGGCATCCTGCGCACCGTCAAGCTGGCGCAGCAGCTGGGCGCGAGCACGGCCGTGCTGCCGGCGCAGAACGTGGCCCAGGCGCTGGTGGCATACGCTCGCACCCACAACCTGTCCAAGCTGTTGCTGGGCGCCAGCCAGGCCAAGGCCTGGTGGCCGCGCCGCAGCATCGGCCAGGTGGTCGCTGGGCTGGCGCCCGACATCGACCGCATCGAGGTGGGTCGCTCGGAGAAGTCGCGTGCGGTATCCGCGCCGCCCCGCCCGGTGCGCGATGACGATGGCGCCGGCTGGGCGGCGCTGCGGCCTTATCTGTGGGCCGCGGCGGTGTGTGGCGCGACCACGCTGCTCACTCATGCGCTGGTGCCGTACTTCGACCTGGCCAACATCGTGATGGTGTTCCTGCTGGCCGTGGTCGGCGTCGGCGTGTGGCTCGGGCGCGGCCCGGCGGTGTTGGCGGCCTTCGTCAACGTGGCGGCCTTCGACTTCTTCTTCGTGCCGCCGCACCTGACCTTTGCGGTGGCGGACGCACAGTACCTGCTGACCTTTGCCGTCATGCTGGTGGTGGGCCTGGTCACCGGCCAGCTGACGGCCGGGCTGCGCTTCCAGGCGCGCGTGGCCACCCACCGCGAGGCGCGCTCGCGTGCCTTGTTCGAAGCCGCGCGCGACCTGTCGAACATGCTCACCATCGAACAGGCGGTGGAGGTGGCCAGCAAGGTGATCGGCCGGGAGTTCCGCGCACGCGTGGTGGTCTATGCGCTGGACGCGCAGGACCGGCTGCAGCCGCCACTTGCTGCCGCGGACTCCACCCAGGGCCTGGACCTGGGCACGGCGCAGTGGGCGCTGGACCACGACCTGCCGGCCGGCCTGGGCACCGATACGCTGGCCGGCAGCGCCTGGCTGTACCTGCCGCTGAAGGCGACGATGCGCACGCGCGGCGTGCTCGCCGTGCGGCCCGAAGAGCCGCGCTACCTGCTGGTGCCCGAGCAGCGCCAGCAACTCGAGACCTTCGCCGCGCTGACGGCGATGGCGCTGGAGCGCGTGCACTACATCGACGTCGCACGCAGTGCCACGGTACAGATCGAATCGGAGCGGCTGCGCAACTCGCTGCTGTCGGCGCTGTCGCACGACCTGCGCACGCCGCTGTCGGCGCTGGTCGGCCTGGCCGACACGCTGGCGATCAGCCAGCCGGCGCTCAGCCCGGCGCAGGCCGGCCTGGTGGCCGCCATCCACGAGCGCACGCAGCGCATGACCGACATGGTCACCAACCTGCTCGACATGGCGCGCATCCAGAGCGGTGCGATCCGCGTGCGCATGGAATGGCAGTCGCTGGAGGAGATCATCGGTGCGGCGATCAAGTCGTCGCAGCCTGCACTGGACGCGCGCCAGGTGACGGTGCGCATCGACCCCGAAGTGCCGCTGGTCGAGTGCGACGCGGTGCTGATCGAGCGTGTGCTGGCCAACCTGCTGGAGAACGCCGCAAAGTTCACACCGCCGCTGTCGCCGGTGGCGATCCGCGTGCGTGTGGTCGGCAGCGAGGTGCAGCTCAGCGTGCACGACCACGGCCCGGGCGTGCCCAAGGGGCAGGAGGAGAGCATCTTCGAGAAATTCACCCGCGGCGAGCCGGAATCCGCGACACCCGGTGTCGGCCTGGGGCTGGCCATCTGCCGCGCCATCGTTGAAGCGCACCGCGGCCGCATCTGGGCCGAAGCCGGCAGCGGCGACGGCGCCACGTTCAGCTTCACCCTGCCGTTGGGCGTGCCGCCGGCCATGGACCTGGCCGACAGCATGCCGAGCGTCACACCCGCGGCGCACTGATGTCGAACCCCACGCCCACGGCCCTGGTGCTGGAAGACGAACGCGAGATCCGCCAGTTCGTGCGCCTGTCGCTGGAATCCGAAGGCTGGCTGGTGGTGGAAGCCGGCACCGTCCGCCAGGGCCTGATCGAGGCCGGCACACGGCGGCCGGACCTGGTGATCGCCGACCTGGGACTGCCCGACGGCGATGGCGTGGATTTCATCCGCGAGCTGCGCACCTGGTCGAGCGTGCCGGTGATCGTGCTGTCGGCACGCACCGACGAGCGCGACAAGGTGGCGGCGCTGGACGCCGGTGCCGACGACTATCTGAGCAAGCCCTTCGGCACCGCCGAGCTGCTGGCGCGCACGCGCGCCAACATGCGGCGCGTGCGCGCGGGCCGCAGCACCACCGAGGCGAGTTTTCGCTTCGGCGAGGTGGAGGTGGACCTGGCCGCACGCATCGTGCGCCGGCGCGGCGCCGAGGTGCACTTGACGCCGATCGAATACCGGCTGCTCGGCGTGCTGATCGCCAACGCCGACCGCGTGCTGACCCATCCGTACCTGCTGCGCGAGGTGTGGGGCCCGGGCCATGCAGAACGCACCCACTACCTGCGCGTGTTCATGGGCAACCTGCGGCAGAAGTTGGAGGACGACCCGGCGCAGCCGCGGCACTTCATCACCGAGACGGGGGTCGGCTACAGGCTGGTGGTGGATGCTGCGGAGGGATGAGCGGCAGGGCTGCGCTGCATAGCGCAAATATCGCCAAGTGAGCCGACCGGAAGCAGCCGGGGGCAGCACGCGCAGGGACGCACGCGGGGGATGGCGAGCGCTTCGACCCGCGGCAGTGCCATTGCAGCAGCCACTTCACCGACCTGTGGGGCCGGCGCCGGCCCGAGATGGACGCTTACGAATGGATCGCCTTCGAGCGCGTGCAGCGGCGCTGCGCGCGGCGCATGGCGGCCTTGATGACCCAAACGCTGTCGCTGCCGCGCGTACTGCAGCAGCTCACGACCGCTACGCAATCGCGGCCGAAGGCATAGCGCCAGAGTCAGCAGCAGTCGAAGCTGCTGCAACCGCTCGGGCCCTCAATCTACGCGGTCGGTTGACTTCAAGTGCAGGCACTGCGGGTGCTGCAGCCATTTCGTCTGGCTGCATTGCTGCTGCATGCAGCGGTACAGCGAAAAGTCAGTGCGCCTGCCGCACAGCGCGCGCGGAGTGGTTGATTCGGCGCGCGCAACGGGACGTGGCAGGGGTGCGGCTGCGGGTGCCGGTGCGGGGATGCCGGCAGCCGGTTCGGCGCGGTCGTCTACCGACGCCGCGGCCTCGGGCTCGCGGGCCTCCAGGGACCGCGCTTCGGGCATGGGAGTGGGTGCGACGACGACTTCGGGCGTGGTCGCGGCTTCAGGTGCGGCAGCGGTCACGGGGGCTCTCGGCAGCGCCGGCGCGGCAGGCGCCCGGCTCGATAGGCTGTCGACCGTCAGTGCCACGAATTCCTCGCGCCAATGCCAGACCATCAGCGCGGCAAGTCCGAGCAAGACGATGAGCGATCCGGCACGCAGGGCATGGCGCGGCGGGGGGACCGTCCGCACGTCACGCTCGGCCGTGATTTCGGCATCCTTGGCCGGCGCCGCGGTTTCGGGCCGTGCCATGCCGCGCTGCCGCGGCGCTGTCGGCGGCACCGCCGCGACGACGCGCTGGATCAGCCGCAGCGCTTCGGGTTCACCGATCTCCTGCTCTTGCACACCCTCGTGCAGCACACCCTCGTGCAGCACGCCATCGAGCCTGGCGCGGAAGTGGGCCACGCTCTGCGGCCGCTCGGCAATGCCGGGCGACAGCGCAGCATCGAGCGTGTGCAGCAGGGTGTCGCTGTAGCGGACCGACGGCAGGTCGAAGAACAGTCGCTGCACGGTCACGGCCAGGGGCTCGACGGTCGACGGCCCCGTCAGCGGCGGCATCATGCCGGTGATGCAGTAACGCGCCACCTGGGCCAGCGCGTAGAAGTCGGTCCACGGCCCTTGCCGCGCTGCCGGCGACGGCGCGGTCTGTTCGACCGGGGCGAAGCCATGGTCGATCGCGGCTTGCGCCGAATCGCCCGCCAACGCACGGTGTGCGGCGGCCGGCCCCAGCAGGACAGCGCGGTCGTCGGCCAGCAGCAGAATCTGCGCCGGGTGCAGTCCACCGTGTACGCCGCCGACGCGGTGAAAGGCCTGCAAGCCCCCCAGCAGGTTGTCGAGCAGGGCCCGCAGCGATGCTTCGTTCAGCGGCCCAGCCAGGTCGCGACGCACTTCGATCAACGAACGGCCGGCATACCAGGGCATCACACGGTAGGCCGTGCCGTGCGCCTGCAGCAGATGCAGCACGCGCACCAGCGCCGGGTGGTCGCATCGCGCGAGCTTGCGCGCTTCGTCGACGAAAGCCTGCAGGCCCCGCTCGAAGGCCACGGCATTTTCGATGGCCAACGGCGCCACGCGGCCATCGGCGGTGCGTGCAGCCAGCTGCCCAGGCAGGTATTCCTTGATCGCCACCGGAATCGCCAAGCCGTGGTCCCAGGCCCGGTAGACGATGCCGGAGGCGCTGCAGGCCACGATCTCCTGCAGTTCGAAAGCGCCCAACCAATAGCCCTGCGGCCACGCCCAGGCCGCCGCGGTACCGGGCTGCGGCACCGGGACGCTGGTCTGGCGAATGCTTGCGGGCTCGTTCATGCGCTGCAGCGGTAGAGGCCGAAAGCCGAGCTTAGCCGCCTCACCAGGGTGGAATGCAAGACCATGCTGTAACTCGGGGTAGGCAACAGAACGCAACAAGACCGCCGGTGTGTGGACGGTTGGACCCAACTCGATATCAGGTGTCGGTCGGCGGC
>Ga0316601_100001688_pt1 | contig 10982 bp, 8 predicted proteins | sample OWC_soil_day5_no_FD_207663 | JGI IMG/M metagenome (GOLD analysis project Ga0316601, IMG submission 207663) | Wetland soil microbial communities from Old Woman Creek delta, Ohio, United States - OWC_soil_day5_noCT | ecosystem: Environmental > Terrestrial > Soil > Wetlands | place: USA: Ohio...
TCATCTGCACCTCGAGCAACGCCGAGCGCATCGTCCGGAGCGTTCCCGAAGGCACGCCGATTCTCTTCGCCCCGGACCAGCAGCTCGGCCGCTGGGTCATCAAGCAGACGGGCCGCGACATGGTGCTGTGGCCGGGGTCGTGCTCCGTGCACGTGCTGTTCTCGGAGCGGCAGATCGTCCGGCTGAAGGCGGAGCACCCGGACGCGCTCGTCATCGCACACCCCGAGTGCGAGGAGCCCGTCCTGCGGCTCGCCGACTACATCGGCTCGACCACGGCGCTCCTCACCTACACGATGCGCAGCCCGGCGCGGGCCTTCATCGTGGCCACGGAATCGGGGATCCTCCACCAGATGAAGAAGGCGAGCCCGGGCAAGACGTTCATCCCGGCGCCGCCCGACAACGGGTGCTCGTGCAACGAGTGCCCGTACATGAGGCTGAACACGCTCGAGAAGGTGTATCGCTGCATGCGGGACCGCACGCCCGTGATGACGCTCCCCGAGCCCCTGCGCCTGCGCGCGAAGGTGCCGCTCGACCGCATGCTCGAGTTGAGCCGCGGCTAGCCGAAGCGTCCAGCCATGGCCCGGGACCCCTTCAACCTGCGCCGCCACGCGTGGCTCGACGCGGCCCACGTCGATCGCGAGATCCGCCGGTTCCTCGCGGAAGATGTCGGGCGGGGCGACGTGACGAGCGAGCGCGTCGTGCCGCGGACCGCCCGCGCGAGCGCCGACATGGTGGCCAGGCAGGCGTGCGTCGTGGCCGGGCTGCCGCTGGCGAAGGCGGTGTTCCTGGCGATCGATCCCGTGATTGCCGTCGCGGAGCGCGCAGGGGACGGCGATCGCGTGCCCGCCGGGGCCGTCCTGGCGCACGTCGAGGGGCCGGCCGGCCCGATTCTCACGGGAGAGCGCGTGGCGCTGAACCTCGTGCAGCGCCTGTCGGGGATCGCGACGCTGACCCGCGCGCACGTCGAGACGATTGCCGGCACGGGAGCCAGCGTGTCGGACACGCGGAAGACGACGCCCGGGCTGCGGGTGTTCGAGAAGTACGCCGTCCACGTGGGCGGCGGGCGCACCCACCGGATGGGGCTGTACGACGCGATCCTCATCAAGGACAACCATCGGGCCATCGCCGGCGGCGCGGCGGCGGCCGTGGCGGCGGCGCGCCAGGCGAACGGAGAGGCGATGCCGGTCCAGATCGAGATCGACGCGCTCGCGGACCTGCCGCGCGTGTTCGACCTCGGCGTCGAGGCCGTCCTGCTCGACAACATGACGCCGCTCGAGGTGGCCGAGGCCGTCAAGCTCGCGCGCGCCCATCCCCGCGGGCGGGACTGCTGGATCGAGGCATCCGGCGGCATCACCCTCGACACCATCCGTGCGTACGCGGAGGCGGGCGTGGACACCATTTCGGTCGGCGCGCTGACGCACTCGGCCCCGGCGGTCGACATCGCGCTGGACATCACCGTGCCGGAAGGCGCACGCCATCCATGAAGAGCCGCGAGACGGATGTCCTCGTCATCGGCAGCGGCCTGGCCGGCTGCGCGGCGGCCCTGGCCGCCGCGCGGGGCGGGGCGCGCGTGCTGATGCTCACCAAACAGGCACGGCCCGAGGAGAGCAACACCCTTTACGCCCAGGGCGGGATCATCTACCGCGGCAAGGTCGACTCGCCGGCGCAGCTGGCCGCCGACATCATCGCGGCCGGCGACGGCCTCTGCGATCCCGCCGCCGTCGCGCTGCTCGCGCGGGAAGGCCCGCGGCTCGTCGACGAGGTGCTCATCCGCGACGCCGGCGTGGCGTTCGACGTCGCCGACGATGGCAGCGGCGCGCTCGACCTCACGGCCGAGGCCGCGCATTCCACCGCGCGCATCGTCCACCACGCCGACGCCACGGGCCGGTCCATCGAGGAGGCGATGCTGGCGGCCGTCGGCCGCGAGCCTGCCGTCGAGGTGCTCACCGGGCAGACCGCCGTCGACCTGCTCACGCTCTCGCACCACTCGCGTGACCCGCTGGACGTCTACGCCCCGCCGACCTGCGTCGGGGCCTACGTCTTCGACCAGGCCTCGCGCCGCGTCGAGACGCTCCTGGCCCGCGAGACCATTCTGGCGACGGGCGGCCTCGGGCGCATCTTCCTGCACACGTCCAACCCGGCAGGGGCCTGCGGCGACGGCGTCGCGATGGCGTACCGCGCGGGCGCGCGCTGCGTCAACATGCAGTTCGTGCAGTTCCACCCGACGACGCTGTTCGTCGGGGACGAGCGGTTCCTGATCTCGGAGTCGATGCGGGGCGAAGGCGCGCGGCTCGTCGACGAGCGCGGCCGGGAGTTCATGCCCGACTATCACCCGGACGGATCGCTCGCGCCGCGCGACGTCGTCGCGCGCGGCATGCACCAGATGATGCACGTGACGGGCGCGCCGTGCGCGTTCCTCGACATCACGCACAAGAGCGCCGACTGGATCCGTGCGAGGTTTCCGCGCATCCACGAGCGGTGCCTCGACGCGGGCATCGACATCACCACCGAGCCGATCCCGGTCGTGCCCGCGGCGCACTACAGCTGCGGCGGCGTGGCCGTGGACGACCGGGGGCGGTCGAGCCTGCACCGCCTGCGCGCGGTCGGCGAAGTCTCGTGCACGGGCCTGCACGGAGCCAATCGCCTGGCGAGCACGTCGCTGCTCGAGTGCCTCGTCTGGGGAACGCGCGCCGGCCAGGACGGCGCGGCGTCCATCGCGGCGGGCGGAGCGTTCTACCTGCCGGCCATCGATCCGTGGGAACACGAAACCGAGGCGGTCGACCCGGCGCTGGTGGCCCAGGACTGGCTCACCATCCGCCAGACGATGTGGAACTACGTGGGGCTGGTGCGCAGCCGCAAGCGCCTGGACCGCGCCCACCAGATCCTGCGTGAACTGCACCTCGAGATCGGGCGATTCTACGCGGAATCCGAGCTGAGCGACGCGCTCATCGGCCTGCGCAACGGCATACAGACCGCGCTCGTCGTGCTGCTGGCCGCGATGGAAGCGCGCACGAGCGCAGGGGCGCACTACCGGATCGACTAGGGGTTCGGGACTCGGGATTCGGGACTCGGGATTCGGGACTCGCCGGGGGCAGGTGGCGACAGGGTGTCTCGCGAGGCGAGCGATCAGGCGCAGCTTGCGAGCGGGTCCCTCGAAGCGGGACCGCCACGCGTGACACCCTGCCGCCGACTGCGGTGCGGGACGTACTTCGGAAACGGACACGCTGTGTTATGAGAATCGAACACGTGCCATTCGGCGTCACGGATTGGAGCGCGGTGCCGAAGACCGCACATCCGGGTGAGACCGGCGTCGCGCACTGGCGGACGATTGAGACCGGGAACATCCGCGTGCGCATCGTGGAGTACTCGCCCGGCTACCTGGCCGACCACTGGTGCAGCCGGGGCCACGTGCTCTACGTGCTGTCCGGCGAACTGGTCACGGAACTCCAGGACGGCCGCCGTTTCACGCTGCTGCCCGGGCAGAGCTACCAGGTGGCCGATGGCGAAGAGCCGCACCGCTCGCGGACCGCCGCCGGCGCCGCGCTGTTCATCGTCGACTGACGCCGGAAGGACCCCTCACAGGAGCCGCGTCCGGCCGCGCGCCGGCTGGCACGAAGAAACGCGAGGACGGTGTCTGTCGTATTGCCGCGTCAAGGGCACGTGTCTTTCCGCGGCCCGAGCAACCCGATAACCCCCTGCTGAAAGGGACTCTGCATGCGCCGTTACCGCCTGTCGCGACTCGCGCTGGTCTGCAGCCTCGCGGTCGTCCTCGTCCTGCCCGTGTTCGCCGAACCCACGAGAATCAAGGTGGACGGCTCGGCCATCAAGGGATACATCACCTACCTGGCGTCGGACGCCGCCCAGGGCCGGCGCACGCTGACGCCGGGCTACGAGAAGGCGGCTGACTGGGCCGCCGCCAGGTTCAAGGAATGGGGCCTCGCGCCGGCCGGCGAGAACGGCACGTACTTCCAGAACGTGCCCATCGCCGGCGCCCGTTCGGCCTACGTCTGGACGACCGGCATCCCCTCGCTCGTCTTGAACGGGCGCACCTTCTACCATCGCGAAGGCAGCTTCGCCGTCGACGCCGCATCGACGGCCGGCACGAAGCTCAACGCTCCGGTCGTGTTCGTCGGGTACGGCATCTCGGCGCCGGCCAAGGGCCTCGACGAGTACGCCGGCGTTGATGTGAAGGGCAAGGTCGTGCTGGCGCTGAAAGGGTCCCCGACGACGGCACCCACCCCTCGGGTGCTGTTCGCTCCGGCGCCTGCTCCCGAAGCGCCTCGTCCGGCCGGTGCCAAGGACGAGTGGGCGGAGGAAACGACCGACAAGGCGAAGGTCATGACGGCCTACGCGAAGGGCGCAGCGGCCGTGATGCTCTACAACCCTGACCCGGCGCCGGCCGGCGGGATGTTCGTCATGGGCGGCATCGGCGGGCGCGGCGAGCCGATCGACCCGGCGGCGTTCACCCGCCCGTTCGTGTACGTGTCCAGCATGGACGACAGCGTGTTCCGCTGGATCATGTGGCGCGACCCGCAGGAATCGGCGCGCGGGTTCTCGGCCCGGTTCGCCGGCATGCGCGCCGACATCAGGGGCAAGAAAGCGCGCTCGTCGGCCACCGGCGTGACGGCCGCACTCAAGGGCTACGACACGATCACGCGCTACGGCGAGCAGTACAAGAACAACACCGGCCGCAACGTCATCGCCAAGATCGAAGGCACGGACCCCGCGCTGAAGGCCGAGTATGTCATCGCGGGCGGTCACCTCGATCACACCGGGACGAGCAACGGCGTGATCTTCAACGGCGCCGACGACAACGCGTCCGGCGCCGCAACGACGATGGAGGTGGCGCGGGCGCTCGCGGCGGCGAAGGTGCAGCCGAAGCGCACGCTGATCTTCGCGCTCTGGACGGGCGAAGAGCAGGGCCTCATCGGGTCCCAGTACTTCTCCGACAACCCGACCGCCGGCGTGAAGATGGACGCGACGGTCGCCTACTTCAACATGGACATGGTCGGCCTCGGCGACCGCATCGGCGCGCCGGGCGCACTGAACTTCCCGTCGATCTTCGCCGTGATCATGAAGGACCAGGACCCGGAGATCGCGAAGCGCGTGGACCCGAGCCAGTCGGGCCCCGGCGGCAGCGATCACTCGGCGTTCATCGAGCGCGGCATCGAGGCGCTCGCGCTGATGACCAGCGGCCGCGGCGGACACCCCGACTACCACGACGCCGGCGACGACCCCGCGAAGATGGAGGCCGACATCCTCGGTTGGACGGGCCAGTTCGTGCTGCAGGGCATGCTGAGCCTCGCCAGCGAGACGACGGTCAACCTGCTGATCCCGGACCGCCTTGTGCAGTACCAGTCCCAGCGATTCGCGCCGCCCGACATCTCGGGCGAGACCGGGCGCAGTTGGCAGCACGTGCGGGCGTCGACCCACGACGAACTGATGGCCCTGATGGCCCAGCGGTTCCGGACGCTGTCCGGCGCGCAGCCGGCGGGCGGCATCACGATGGCGATGGCCATGCGCGGCGGCGGGGGCGGGGGCCGCGTGGCCACGGGCGTGCGCGGCGCCGGGATCTTCCAGGGCAGCGTCGCGACCCTCGAAGCGGCCGCGGCGGCGCTCAACTTCGGCCGCGTCGACGTCCTGGGCCCCGACGGCGCCTGGTTCGGCGACAAGCTGACGCCGGCCGGCAAGACCGCCCTCAGCGCGATGGAAGCGGGGTCGATCGTTGTCAACCTCGTCCGGCCGCCTGCCAGCCTGATGGCGGACGTACTCGACTCGGCCAAGAAGCCGATCATGGTGACCGGCCTGCCGGCGATGGACGGGGCGCTCCTCGAGAAGTTCAAGAAGAACAACGCCCTGGCGGTGCTCGAGTGCGACCCGGCAGACGCGGAGGGCTGCGTCCGGGAGATGAACGCGCTCAAGGACGTCGTCGGCAAGAGCAACCTGCTCGTGTCGGTCGGCGCGCACAAGGACCGCGCGGGAGCCACGCAGAAGCTGTTCCTGGCGGCGGTGAAGGCCGGCTGGACCAAGGACGAACTGTTCGCGGCGGCAGGCCAGGCTGCCGGCCGCGGCGGGCCCGGTGCGGCGGCGCCGAACAACCTCAGCCGCTTCATGGCGGCGGGAGGGGGAAGGGGATTCTGAGAGTAGTCAGTAGCCAGTAGTCAGTATTCAGTAGAAAGGCATGTCTCGCTGAACGGTGTCCAACTGCTACTGGCTACTGGCTACTGGCTACTGGCTACTGGCTACTGGCTACTGGCTACTGGCTACTGGCTACTGGCTACTGACGTTGCCGTGAAGAACATCTCCTTCACACTGCTGCCCACGAGGACGATCGTCATCGCGATGAGGACGAACACGGCGATCCAGGCCACCACGTTGTAGAAGCGCGGGTTCTTCCACTCGTGCATCAGGTTGGCGTTGTTGACCAGCCTGAGCATGAACACCAGCACCAGCGGCAGGAGGATGCCGTTGACGACCTGCGAGAGCAGGATCATCCTGATGAGCGGGAACCCGGGGACGAGCACCACCGCGGCGCCGATCACGATCAGCCCGGTGTAGAGCCAGTAGAAGACCGGGGCTTCCCGGAACCGCTTGTTCACGCCCGATTCGAACCCCAGGCCCTCGCACACCGAGTACGCGGTCGACAGCGGCAGGATGCTCGCCGCGAAGAGGGACGCGTTGAGCAGGCCCGCGCAGAACAGCAGGTAGGCGTATTCCCCGAATGGCCGCAGCGCCTTCGCCGCGTCCGACGCGCTCGTGATCTCCCGCGGCCCGTGCTCCCAGATGGCGGCCGCGCACGCGACGATGATGAAGAACGCCACCACGACCATCACGACGCAGCCGACGATCACCTCGATGCGGGACTCGGCGTACTCCTTCACCGTCACGCCCTTCTCGACCACGGCGGCCTGCAGGTAGAACTGCATCCAGGGCGCGACCGACGTTCCGACGAGGCCCACGAGCATCGTGAGGTAGAGCGGGTCCCACCGGACGACCGGCCGGACCGACGCCAGCGCCGACGCCTCCCAGTCGGGGCTGATGAGGACCGCCGCGACGATGTAGGCGATGTAGGTCACGCAGGCGAACAGGAAGATCTTCTCCACGCTGTGGTACGTGCCCTTGACGACCAGGAACCACACCGCCGCGGCCGCGACGGGCACCGACACGTACCGGCTCACGCGGAACAGCTCCAGCGCGCTCGCGACGCCCGCGAAGTTGGCCATCACGTTCGTCAGGTTCGCGACGACGAGCAGCGTCATGAGCGCGAAGGTCGGCCGGAGCCCGAACTCCTCGCGGATGAGATCCGACAGGCCCTTGCCCGTCACGGCGCCCATGCGGGCGTTCATCTCCTGCGTGACCACGAGCAGCAGGGCGATGGGGGGCAGCGTCCACAGCAGCATGTACCCGAAGAGCGCGCCGGCCTGCGAGTAGGTGTAGATGCCGCCCGCGTCGTTGTCCACCATCGCCGTGATGAATCCCGGGCCGACGACGGTGAAGAAGATGACGAGCGGGCGCGGCAGGCGTTCGACGAGGCGCACGGGCTAGTCCTGTCTCAGCATCGAAATGACGTCATCGGCCGTGACGGCGCCGACGAGGACGCCGGTCTCGTCGACGACCGGGAGCGTCAGGAGGTTGTACTTGTCGACGAGCTCCCCGACGCGCTTCCGGCGCTCCGTCACGGGCACGGCCACGACCTCGTCCTCGCCGGCGAGCGGCTTGAGCAGGGCCGTCTGGTCCACGAGGAACAGGCGCCCGACGGGCAGCGCGCCGGTGAGGCGGCCCGCCCCGTCGACGAGGAAGACCGTCGTGAGCGAATCGGCCTGCTCCTCGTTCTCGCGGATGGCGCGCACGGCGTCGGCCACGGTGGCCGAGTCCGGCACGGCGACGTACTCGCTGTTCATGAGGCCGCCCGCCGAGTCCTCGTCGAACTCGAGGAGTTCCTCGACGTCGGTCTTCTCCTCGGCCTCCATCTCGTCGAGGATGGCCTCCGAGGACGCCTCCTCCATCTCGGCCAGCACGTCCGCCGCCTCGTCGGGCGACATCTCCTCGACGATGTCGGCGGCGCGGTCGGCGTCGAGCGACTCCAGGATGGACGCCTGGGTCTTGGTGTCCTCGACCTCGGACAGCGTCTCGGCGGCCACTTCGCTGTCGAGGGACTCGAAGACCGCCTCGCGGTCCTCGTGGCTCAGTTCCTCGACGATGTCCGCCAGGTCGGCGGGGTGGATGGACTCGAGCGCCTTCATGTCGATCTTCAGGCGCAGCCGCCGCTGCGGGTCGGGCTCGATGATGTTGCAGAACTCCCACCGGATCGAGTTGGGGGCGATGCCCGCCATCAGGCGCCGGACGGCGCGGGGCGGCACGATGCCCTGGCACAGGCGGCGGAAGATGCTGCGCATGCCGACGTCCACCTCGAGCACGTGAAGCTCGTCGTGGCCGTTCACGCGCTTGCGATCGAACGTGACGTCGTTGACGCGGACGACCTTGCGCCCCTTGGCGTCGATGATCTGCTGGTCGAGGAGGTCCCGCGCCATCCGCAGCATCCAGACGTCGTCGTGGTAGGGCACGAGCTGTTCGTCGCGGAGCGAGATGCCGTCGAGGGAAATCGACGCCACCTGGTCGTGCCGCACGGACCACCAGTTCCATTCGCCCCCGACCAGGAACTGGTCGATGCGGACCTTGTCGACGCGGGGGAGCAGGCCGGCGTCCCTGACGCGGCCGATGCGGCGGCCCTTCAGGTCGTAGACCTTCATGCCCATCAGTTCGGTGAGAAAGAGCAGGCTATCGGCCATCCCACTGCTCCTCCGGACGTCGGGCGTGGCAAGGATGTCAGGTCGACAGAGGGCGGCGGCCCGGGGGCGGCCGTCCGTCTCTTATAACGGGGACGGGTGCCCGAACACAACCGGAATTCCGGGCCCAGGAACCCGGCAGCCGGACCCGAACCCCGAATCCCGCTTGCCTCGCCGTGGCCGGCCGGCAGGCCGTTGGGCGAAGGCGGGAGCCCCGAATCCCGGACCCGATCACCCGTACCGGAGCCAGCCGGGGCCGCGCGTCAGGTAGTCGCCGAGCGTCATGAACAGCAGCAGCGCCAGCCAGAAGAAGCCGCCGGCCACGACCGCCCACGTCAACCGGCTGCTGTAGCGGACGTGCATGAAGTACAGGACGACCAGCATCATCTTGGTCACGGCGATGACGATGGCCACGACGGTGTTGAGCGGGCCGAGGTCGAGGAACGACACGCCGACGGTGACGGCCGTGAGGACCATGAGGAGCGAAAAGATCGTGAGGTAGACCCGGATCGGCACCAGGTGCGATGCCTCCTGCATGTACTCACCGTTCACCGCCGCCGCTGCGTGATCTGTCATGGCTGCCTTCGTATCATCCCCGGGGCTGAAGCCCCGGGGCTCCATTCAGACGAGCGCCTTGCCCCTTGCCCCTAGTGAACCGGCCCGTGCCGGTCGATCAGGTACAGCAGCGGGAACAGGAAGATCCAGACGATGTCGACGAAGTGCCAGTAGAGGCCGCTGACCTCGACCGGCGTGTGGTACGCCTTCGTGAACCGGCCCCTGGCGGCCATCACGAAGAGCACGGCCATCAGACCGATCCCGATCACCATGTGCAGGGCGTGCAGGCCGGTCATGACGAAGTAGAGCGAGAAGAACAGCTGTGCGTGGACCGGGTCGCGGGCTCCCTCGAAGCGGAAGTCCGGTCCGGGGACCAGGTGGTGCTCGAACTTCGCGGCGTACTCGACGGCCTTGACGCCGAGGAACGCCAGACCCAGCAGGATGGTCAGGCCCAGGAACAGCAACTGGCTGCTCCGCTTTCCCATCTGCGCCGCCCAGACGGCCATCGCCATCGTCAGCGAGCTGCTGATGAGGACGGCGGTGTTCACGCCGCCGAGGACGACGTCCAGCTCGTGGCTGGCCTCGGCGAACGCCTGGGGGTAGGCCAGCCGGTAGATCATGTACGCGGTGAACAACCCGCCGAAGAACAGGATCTCGGTGACCAGGAAGAGCCACATTCCCAGGGCCGACGCCTCGAACTGCTGGTCGAGGTTGTCGAAGTGATGTTGCAGCCTCGGGTGCTGCGTCGCGTGCGCGCCAGACATCAGGAGATCCTCACTTCGCGTAGTTGTAGGGCGGCTCGGTGACCACCGGCGCGGCCTCGAAGTTGTGCGTCGGCGGCGGCGAGGACGTTTCCCACTCGAGCCCCTTGGCGCCCCAGGGGTTGGCGGGCGCGGGCTTGCCCTTCACGAGGGAGTAGATCAGGTAGAACGTGGGCATCGCGTAGCCGATGGCCAGGATGACGGCGCCGGCGCTCGAGAGGATGTTCCACAGCTGGAACTCCGGCGGGTACGCGTGGTAGCGCCGAGGCATCCCGAGGTAGCCCACGATGAACTGCGGGAAGAAGGTCAGGTTGAACCCGATGAAGATCACGACGGCGGACACCCGGGCCATGCCCTGGTGGTAGAGCTTGCCGAAGATCTTGGGCCACCAGTAGTGGATGCCGCCCAGGTACATCATGATCGTGCCGCCGACCATGATGTAGTGGAAGTGCGCCACGACGAAGTAGGTGTCGGTCACGTGGACGTCCACCGCGAGGGCCGCGAGGAAGAGGCCGGTGAGGCCGCCGATCAGGAAGAGGCCGATGAAGCCGAACACGTAGATCATCGGCGCCTCGAACGAGATCGACCCCTTGAAGAGCGTGGCCGCCCAGTTGAACACCTTGATGGCCGACGGGATGGCCACGAGGTAGCTCAGCAGGGAGAACGCCATCGCGGCGTACACGGACTGGCTGCTGACGAACATGTGGTGGCCCCAGACGAGGAAGCCGACCACGGCGATCGCGAGGCTCGAGAACGCCACGAACTCGTACCCGAAGATCCGCTTGCGCGAGAACGCGGCCACCAGCTCCGACATCACGCCCATCGCCGGCAGGATCATGATGTAGACGGCGGGGTGCGAGTAGAACCAGAACAGGTGCTG
>Ga0316601_100001690_pt1 | contig 10967 bp, 6 predicted proteins | sample OWC_soil_day5_no_FD_207663 | JGI IMG/M metagenome (GOLD analysis project Ga0316601, IMG submission 207663) | Wetland soil microbial communities from Old Woman Creek delta, Ohio, United States - OWC_soil_day5_noCT | ecosystem: Environmental > Terrestrial > Soil > Wetlands | place: USA: Ohio...
GCCCGCGGGCGGGGCCCCCGAGCTGATCGTCGACGAGCCCCTCGTCGTGCTCGGGCGGCGCACGCTCGCCCAGGTCCGCGCCGAGCTCGGCGAGTGCACGCGGTGCAAGCTGCACACGACCCGCCGGTCGATCGTGTTCGGCGTCGGCGCCGAGGACGCCCCGCTGATGTTCGTCGGCGAGGCGCCGGGCGAGCAGGAGGACAAGCGCGGCGAGCCGTTCGTCGGTCCGGCCGGCGAGCTGCTCGACAAGATGATCGAGGCGATGGGCTGGACGCGCGATAGCGTCTACATCAGCAATACGTTGAAATGCCGCCCTCCGGGCAATCGCAACCCGCAGCCCGACGAGCTCGAGCAGTGCATGCCGTTCCTCCAGGCGCAGATCGCGACGATCGCGCCGCGGATCATCGTCGCGCTCGGCCGGCCGGCGGCGAACCAGCTCCTCGGCGTCGACGCGCCGATCAGCGCGCTGCGCGGCACGTTCCACGATCGCCATGGCGTCAAGGTCATGCCGACGTTCCACCCGGCGTATCTGCTCCGCGAGCCGGACCGCAAGCGCGACACGTGGGCGGACCTCAAGCTCGTGATCGCCGAGCTCGCCCGGCTCGGGATCGACGCGCCGAATCCGCCGCGGGGCTGAGCATGGTGGACAGCCAGGAGCTCGACATCGAGCTGGTGCTCGATCGGATCGCGGGCCAGCTCGACGCCGAGCTGCGGCTGCACGTGCAGGCGTTCGCGCGCGCGTATGCCGAGGGGGGCGCGCTGCCGTCGGCGCCGGACCTCGCAGGGCGCGCCTCGACGGCGGCCGTCGGGCGGCGCGCGCTCGCGTTCCCGACGCTCAAGCCGCGCGCCGTCGCGCTGCTGCGGCTCGTCGCGCCGATCCTGATCGAGCGCGATGGCGGGGTCGCCACGGCGCGCGCCGGCGCGCCGACGTGGGCCGGGCTGCGCGCGCTCGCCCTGGCCCGCGATGCCGTCGCGAACGCGCGGTTCAGGCGCTGCGCGATCGACGTCTTGCATCGGCTCGCCGGCGCGCCCGAGACGTTCGCACCGACGACCGAGCAGCCGCCGGCGATCGCCGGCTGGACCGAGATCGATCACGTCCTCGAGGAGCGCGCCGTCGACGACGCCTGGCGGTTCCTCGGCGCGCCGAGTGGGCTCGAGATCCTCCGCAGCGACATGGTGCGGCCCCGCTACTTCGCCGTCGAGGACGGGGGCCGCGGCATCGCGGTGATCCCGCGGGTGATCGACACGCCGGCGAAGCGGTTCGCCGTGCTGCACGAGCTCGGCCATGCGCTCCTCCACCTGTCGGTCCCGCGGGCGTGGCCGCGCGCGATCGACGAGGCAGGCGCGTCGTGCATCGCACGCGTGATGGAGGCACCGGACCGGATCCCGGGGCGGTGGTTCAGCCCGCTCGCCGCCGCGGCACGGGCGCGGCGGACCCAGCTCGCACGCGTGCTCGACACCGTCGAGCGCCGCCTGCACGAGGCGATCGATCCTCCGGTGGCGAGCCCCCCGTGGGCGCTGTGGCACGACCCGGGTGCGCAGGCCGCGTACGTCGCCGCCGAGGCGTTCGCCGACGAGCTCGGGGCGCGGTTCGGTTCGCCGTCCCCGCCGCGGATCGTCGAGGAGCTCGCGGTGGTCGCGGACCAGATCGATCGCGACATCGTGCTCTGAGGCCCCCGGCGGTTTGCTCGCGAGCGCGGTCCCGGCCAAGATGGGGCGTGCCCCGTCGCAGCTGTGTCGCGAGCGTCCTGCTCGCCTGTGCGATCGCGGGGTGCGGCGTGCGCGCGCCGGCGCCGCTCGATGTCGGCGCGCTGGTGCGTGAACACGGCGCGGTCCAGGCGCGCGCCGAGCTCGAGATCCGCGTCCTCGACGATCCGCGCGACGTCCAGGCGCGGCTCGCGCTCGCCAGGCTCGCGGACGAGGCGAAGCGGCCGAGCCAGGCGATCGAGCAGCTCGAGGCGGTGCTCCGGCTCGGTGGGCCGATCGGCACGCGGTGGCACGCCGAGGATCGCGTGCGGATGGCGCGGCTGCTGGCGACGCGCGGGCGGGTCCGGCTCGCGCGCGGCGCGGCGAGCGCCCTCGATGATCTGCAGCGCGCGCGCGGGTTCGGCGCCGTCGTCGCGGCCGACGAGCTCGACCGGGCGACCGCGGCGATCGCCCTCGCGCGGCTGCGCCACGTCGACGCCAGGGAGCGCGCGCGGGGGCAGCTCGCGCTCGCCGGGCTGGCGGGCGCGCCGTTCGCGGATCCGAGCTGGGTCGGCGCGAAGCCCGCGCCCGTGCCGCGCGATCGCGGCCTGTTCGGGATCTGGTTGTGGGAGCGCGGGGCGCGACGCGCCGCGTGGGAGGCGCTCGACGCGTGGCGCGCGACGACGAGCGTCAAGGGAGGCCCGATCCACGACGCGTACCTGCGCGCGTTCGCGTGGTGGCATCCACTCGATGCCGCACCGCCCGCGGCCGTCGATCGGATCGGCCCGGAGCGCTGCCGGTTCGCCGGCGCGGACTGCGATCCGACCGCGGCCGTCGCGGGGACGCCGGGCGAGCGTGCCGCGATCCTCGCAGCGCCGCTGCCCGCGACGCGGACCACCGATCCGGTGGCGGCCGCCGCGTGGCTCGCGCTGACGTTGCCGCAGGCGCTGCGCGGCGAGGTCTCGTGGGGGGCCGCGATCGCGGCGCGCGTCGAGCTGCCGGCGATCGACGTGGCCGATCTGCCGCCGTACGCGCGGGAGGCGTTCGCGCGGCTGACCGGCCGCGGGGCCGCGGGCCTCGCGGATGGCGAGCTCGCCGAGCTCCGGCCGGCGGAGCGCCTCGTCGTGGCAGCGGGGCGCGTCCTCGATGGCGCGAGCGAGGCGCACGTGCGCGCAGCTCTCGGCGAGCTCGCGTCCACCGTCGAGGGCACGGCCCTGATCGCGATGGTCGCGCCGACGAGCGCACCCGCTCCGCGGCTCCCGTACGAGACTGCCGCCGCCGCGTACGTCGACGCGCGCGGCGAGGTGCTGGCGACGCTCGAGCCGGTGATCGAAGCGTACCGCCGAGATCCGGCGATCGCGGATCGCCTCGCGCTCGCGCTCGTCGCGCAGGCCGACGATGCGGCGGCAGCGAACGGCGCGCTCGGCGCGCTGTTCGAGGCGCTCGCGGATCCGGCCCGCGCGCGGACCGCGTGGGAGGCCGCGGTGGCGCTGAGCCCGGAGCCGACGTTCGTGCGCGGGCTCGCGCGCGCCGCGGCGCGTGCCGGCGATCCGGACGCCGCGCTGATCCACGGCACGACCGCCGCGGCCGCCGTCGGCGATCCGGCGACGGTGTGGCTCGAGCTCGCGCGGGCGCTCGACGGAGTTCGCGCACACGTTCACGCGCTCGAGGCCGCGCGCAGCGCGATCGATCTCGCGGGACCCGACACGCTCGGCGCCGCGCTCGACATCGCGATCGCCGCGAGCACCGCCCTCGGCCGCACCGAGCAGGCGACCGCGCTCCAGGCGCGCCGCGCCCGGCTCGCTCCGGTCGGTACGGGGCGCGACGCCGCCGATCCCACGGATGCCGTGACCCCGCTCGCGGCAGCGCGGACGTCGTCGACGGCCAGTGCGATCGCGCGGCTGTGGGTCGCGTCGCGCTGGAACCCGCGGGACGTCGCGATCCGGGCGGCGTTGCTCGACGCGATCGCGGTCAGCGATCCACGCCGCCGCGTGCTGGTCAGCGAGCTGGTGGCGCTCGCCGGGGATCTCGATCCCGAGGTCGGCCGCATGGCGGTCGCGGCGCTGCGCTGACGCGGGTCGGAGACACGCTGTTCGCGCGACGCTGACCTCAGCGCCGGGGAGGGGGGCGCACGCCGCGCTGCTTGTACGCGACGTAGTCGGCGACGATCGTCGCGTGATCGAAGACGAGCGGGCCGGGCAGGGCGTCGGGCGCGCTGATGATCGCGCGCTTCGCGTCGTCGCCGCCGACCGGCGTCCCGCTCGCGCGACCGATGAACACGGTCGACATCGTGTGCATGCGGCGATCACGCGACGGGTCGGAGTAGACGTGGAACTGCTCGGTGATCTCGACGTCGAGCTCGGTCTCTTCCTTCGCCTCGCGTACGGCGGCGTCGATCGCCCACTCGCCCTCGTCGACGAAGCCGCCGGGCAACGCAAAGCCCTTGGGCTCGTTGGAGCGCTCGATGAACACCAGCTCGCCGGGCCGGCCGTCGACCTCGATCAGGATGTCGACGGTCGGCGTCGGGTTCTTGTACTCGTGCGTGCCGCTCACTCGGTGCCTCCTGCCAGCGGGCCCTCGATCCACGCCGCGAGCTCCGCCTTGAGCTTCGCCGCGTCCGGATCGGAGTCCGCGATGTTCGTGCGCTCGTCGGGGTCCTTCTCGAGATCGTAGATCTCCCAGCGCGAATCGCTGATCCGGTAGAACACGTGGCGCTTGCCGTCGGCGGAGATCATCGACTTCGCGTCGTGGTCCCACTTCGGCTCGGGCAACAGCTCGGAGAACGCCGGCCTGGGCGGCAGCGGCTTGCCGGCGAGCACCGGGACGAGGCTGCGTCCGCGCCACGAGGCCGGCGCCTTGACGCCGAACAGCGCGGCGATCGTCGGCGCGAGATCGATCAGCTCGACGACGTCCTTCGCCATCTTCGCCTCGACGCCGGGGACCCGGAAGATCAACGGGACGTGGATCAGCTCGCGGTACAGCGTCTGGCCATGGAAGAACATCTGTTCGCCCGCGAACGTGTGTACGCCGAAGGCCTCGCCGTGATCTGACATCAGGACGACGGTCGTGGTCTTGCTGAGCCCCGTGGCGTCGAGCGCGTCGAGGAGCTTGCCGACCTGATCGTCGGTGACCGCGATCTCGTAGTCGTACTTCTGCTTGAGCGCCGCCGTGCCGCGCTCGGTGATCGGGAAGCCCTCGTGCGTCATGTAGGTGGAGTGCGGCTCGAACAGGTGGACGATCATCGCGAACTTCTGCTTCGCCTTCGCGAGCTCGTCGAGCTTGGTCAGCGTCTTCGCGAGGATCCGCGGCCCCGCGATGTCGTGGTTCGAGCCGGCGATGTCGAGCGCACCGGTGTTGTCCCAGAGGTCGGCACCCTGGCCGATGTTGCTGACGACCGATACACCCTCGCAGGTGTCCGGATATCGCTTGCGATCACAGAAGTAGAAGTGCGAGCTCTCGCCGATCGTCGAGAAGCCAGCGGGCTTGAGCGCCTCGAACAGCAGGTCGTTGTCGTCGAGTTGCTGCGAGTAGCTCTTCTTCATCTTGTCGACCTTGAGCTGCGACGGATAGCGCGAGCTGAGGAACGACGGCACCGAGCGCGGCGTGTTCGGTGCCTGCGCGAACGCGTTGGTGAACACGACCGAGGTCTTCGCGAACGCATCGAGCCGTGGCGTCAGCGACTTGCCATCGCGCTGGTAGCCCATGAAGCCGAGGCGATCCGAGCGCAGCGTGTCGACGAAGATCACGAGGACGTTCGTCCCGCCCAGCGCCGACGCGGCGTCCACCGGCGGCGTGCCCCCGGAACCGGATCCGGAACCGGATCCGGACCCGGCATCGGGCGGTGCGACGCGGTTGCTGCTCGCCTCGATCTTCGCGTCTCCTCCGACGCAGTTGTCGTCGATCCCGTTGCCGGGGACCTCCTTCGCGCCGGGGTACACCGCGGCGTTGCTGTCGTCGCAGTCGGGCCCGCCGAAGAACGCGGAGAACCCGTCCTTGTCGGCGTCGCGCAGCGTGCGGAGGATGCCGACGATCCGCGCGCCGATGTACGAGCGCTCGGTGATCGCGGTGCGCGTCGGCTCGGAGGGCGCCCGCAGCGCCAGGACCGGCAGGGCGAGCGCGAGCACGAGGCCGCCGGCGACGACCGCGCCACGCGCCGGGATCCGCTCGCGGAGCTTCGCGAGCGGCCCGTACGTGAGGAGCGCGAGCACGATCGCGACGACCGGGAGCATCGCCGGTGCGAGCAGCGAGCCGAGGCTGAGCGCCTGGTAGTCGAGCTTCTTGACCACGACGAATCCACCGGCCGCGGCGATCATCACGGCGACGACGAGCACGTAGAGCACGGACAGCGAGACGCCCCCCTTGCGCAGGGGCCGCCACAGCGGCTCGACGCGGAGCAGCGCGCCGGTCACGACGCGGGCCGCGCGATACAGCGGCAGCGCGCCGAGCGCGAGGATCGGCACCAGCCCGACGACGACGACGCCGAGCAGCAGGCCACCGACGCTCTTGCGCTCGACGTTGCCGACGAGCCCGACCGCGAGCTTGCCGACCCCGAGCGCGAGCACGGCGGCCAGGATCGACGCCGCGATCAGCACGGCGCTGACCGCGCGGTCGAGCTCGGCGTCATCACACAGCTTCCGGAACAGGCCGCGGACCCAGCCCGCGCCCCACGTCGCGTTGCCGGCACCGAGCACGATCCCGGTCGCCAGCGCGAGCGGCACCGTGATCAGCGCCCACATCCCGAGCAGCGCGGGTGCGAACCCGACGCCGCCCCCGGTGTGCACGACATCGGCGATGCCGAGGATCAGGCCGGAGAGGAGGAGGATGCCGGCGCCGGTCGCGAACCCGGACCGATACGGAGAGGAAGGCGACTCGGACATCAGCCGGAATTCGTTACCACACCTAGCTGCGTCGGGCTTCGACGAGCACGCCCTCGACGAACCGCGGATCGATCTCGGCGTCGGTCACCTTGCCGAGCAGCGCCTCGAGATCGGCGAGCCAGCCGTCGACGAGCTTGCCGAGCACGGGCCCCGAGGCCGTGAGCTGCGCGGCGCCGAGGCGGGATCGGATCGCCTCGTGCCCGGCGGCCCGCGCGGCCGCGGTCAGCGTGCCGTCGTGGAGTCCGCGATCACGCAGCGCGGTCAGCTCGGCCTGCGACAGCGCCTCGCCGCGCAGCTCGCCGCCGACGACCGCGCGCGCGAGCGCCGTGCGGATGTGATCGTCGAGGTTCGGGCGCGGCTCGGGCGCCTGGCCGGTCGCGATGACGTCGACGCCGAGCCCCTCGACGAGCGCGATCCGCAGCGTGAGCCCGGTGAGGATCTCCCCGGCGCGGCGCAGATCGGCCTGTGCCTCGAACGGACGCATGCCGGTGGTCGGCGGCTCGTCGGCCGCGCGCGAGAACAGCGGGCGCGGGGAGCACAACCCGGCGACGAGCTCCTTCGCGGGCGAGCCCGCGGTCACCGAGCGTGCGGCGAGGGCCTGGGCGAGGCGGGCCACCTTGGTCGTCACCGTGTAGCCGACGCGGAACAGCCGCGACAGGCCGATCGAGCCGAGCGCCTTCGTCGCGCGGTCGAGATCGCCGCGCGAGACCACCTCGAGCCCGAGCGACACCGTCGCGGTCGCGTACAGCGCACCGCGCCGCACGACCTCGGCCTGGCCGGGCTTCGCGCGCCCCGCGGCGAGCACCTTGTTGACGAGGATCATCAGCGCAGCCTCGAGGCGCTCGGCCTCGGCGGGCTCGTCGATCGCAGCGAGCGCGCGGGCGAGGAAGCTGCGGCCCATGACCTCCTCGGCGACGGCGACCGGCAGCCGCGACGGCTCCTCGGCGACGTGCTTGTCCTGCGAGCCCTCGCCGATCGCGACCTTGTCGGCGTCGAGCGGCCGGAACAGATCGAGCGCCTCGTAGAAGTCGACGTAGCCGAGATCCGCGAGCCGGCTCGACCGCCAGCGATAGCTGCTCTCCTCGAGCTCCGCCGCCGGCTCGCTGCGCGCCGACATGATCGTGTGGCGCGCGAGATCCGGATCCGCGCGATACAGATCCTCGACCAGCTGCTGGACGAGGCGCTGCGTGTCCTCGTCGCCGAGCAGCTCGAGCAGGAAGAACCGATCGGGCGTGGGCAGGATCGGAGAGTCGTTGTCCTCCGCCGGCTGCTCCTCTTGCGTCGTGTCGTAGACCCGGACCACGCGCTGCAGGATCAGCGCGCGCAGCTCGGCGTCGAGGTGGCCCCAGACCTGGCCGACCTTCTCGAACCCGAGATCGATCAGCGAGGCGAGCCACGGCTTGAGCGGCGCGACCTCGAGCGCGTCCTTGTTCCAGCCGTCGAGATCGAAGCAGCCCTGGTACTGCGCCGGGGTCGCGTACTCGAGCAGCGCCTGGGCGTCCTCGAACCCGACCTCGTGGACGAGCTCGAAGATCTCGGTGGGGGTCAGCGCCGCGATCGCGGCCGGCGCGTCCTCCGAGGACAGCAACGCATCGATCCGGCGATAACCACGCGGCCCGGCGAGCTGGGCACGCAGGCGGGCGAGGGGGCCACTGGGAGGAATGTCGCTCATTGGAGGTAACGTCAGGCGTCATGACTAGCACGAGGGCCGTCGATCCCATCATCGCTGCGGTCACGGCCGCCCGCGAACGGGTCGGCGTGGGCCTCCATGGCGTCGCCTGCTCGGGTGGCGCGGACTCGATCACGCTCGCCCACGCGCTGATCGCCTCCGTGGGCGCGCAGCACGTCGTCGTGATCACGATCGACCACGGCCTGACTCCGGGCAGCGCGGAGGTCGCTGCCGCCGTGGCGCGCTGGGCGGTCGGGCAGGGGGCCGCGGGCATCGTCCGCAGGGTCGAGGTCGCGCCGCGGGCCTCGCTCGAGGCAGCCGCGCGGACCGCGCGCTACGCCGCGCTCTCCGAGGTCGCCGAGCAGCTCGGCCTGTCGTGCGTGATGCTCGGGCACACCGCGCGCGATCACGCCGAGACCGTGCTGATGCGGATCGTGCGCGGGACCGGCCCCGCGGGCCTCGCGGGGATCCCCGCGCAGCGCGGCGACTTCGTGCGTCCGCTGCTCGCGCTGCCGCGCGAGGCGATCGACGCCTACGTCGCGCGCCACGCGCTGCCCACCTGGGCGGATCCGATGAACGAGGATCGCCAGCTCACGCGCGTGCGGTTCCGCCGCGACGTGATGCCCGCGCTCCGTCGCGAGAACCCGCAGCTCGATGCCGCGCTCGTGCGGCTCGCGACCAGCGCCCAGGAATGGCTCGCGGTGATCGACGCGCTGGCGGCGCCGTTCGCCCGGTTCCCGATCGCGTGCAGCCAGCTCGCGCCGCAGCCCGCCGCGATCCGCAAGCGCGCCCTGTCGCTCGCCCTCGAAGCCGCAGGGATCGACTACGACGCGATCCACCTCGATCAGCTCGACAGCCTGGTGACCCGGCGCCCGCGGGGCGAGCTCGCCCTCGACCTCCCTGGCGCACGCGTGGTGCGGCGCTACGACGTGCTCGTCGTCGTCGCGGAAAGGGTCGGGGAAGAGGGGGCAGACCCCATTTCGCCGCCGGGCGCGGGGGCTGCCCCCTGCTTGCTGCGCGCCCCCGCAGGGCCGTACGTGCTGCGCGCGTGGCAGCCGGGGGATCGGATGAGACCCATTCGGCTCAAGGGCCGGTCGCGGAAGCTGTCGGACCTGTTCATCGATGCCAAGGTCCCACGCGCGCTGCGCGCGGCTGCCCGCGTGCTGGTGTGCACGACGGACGCGTCGATCGTGTGGGCGGAGCATGTCGGGCTCGCGTTCGGAGCAGCAGAAAACCTGAGGCCAATGCCCGCCCGAACAGGCGGGAGCTTTTGACAACATTCGACTTTGCAATGCCCTCCAAAGGCCCCATGCTAATGGGCACGTACACCTCCTGACCGTCGGATCTGCCGTTGCGCCAATCTCACAAGACCATCCTGATCTGGGCGATCCTGATCCTCATGTTCGTGAGCATCTACTCGATGTTCACGGACTCCTCCGCCAAGGAGAAGGAGATCAACGTCACCGACTTTCGGGGGCAGCTGACGAACCCGGAGACGGCCGGCAAGATCGAGAAGATCAAGATCGAGCCGCGCGGGCATGACGACGCGAAGTACATCGTCTCGATGAAGGGCGACACCGTGAAGCGGGTCGTCTACGCCGAGTTCCCCGGCACGATCACCAAGGATATCTACGAGGCGAAGATCGAGTACTCGGTGAAGTCGAAGGACGACTCGAGCATCTGGCCGCAGGTGCTCGTGTGGTGGCTCCCGATGCTGCTGCTCGTCGGCATCTTCTTCCTGTTCATGCGCCAGCTGCAATCCGGCGGCGGCAAGGCGATGAGCTTTGGCAAGTCCAAGGCGAAGCTGCTCAGCGACCACCAGAACCGCGTGACGTTCAAGGACGTCGCAGGCATCGAGGAAGCCAAGGACGAGGTCGAGGAGATCATCGCGTTCCTCAAGGACCCCAAGAAGTTCACGCGCCTCGGCGGCCGGATCCCGAAGGGCGTCCTGATGATGGGCCCGCCCGGCACCGGCAAGACGCTGCTCGCGCGCGCGATCGCCGGGGAAGCCGGCGTCCCGTTCTTCTCGATCAGTGGCTCCGACTTCGTCGAGATGTTCGTCGGCGTCGGCGCGAGCCGCGTCCGCGACCTGTTCGAGCAGGGCAAGAAGAACGCCCCCTGCATCATCTTCATCGACGAGATCGACGCGGTCGGTCGCCACCGTGGCGCCGGCCTCGGCGGCGGTCACGACGAGCGCGAGCAGACGCTCAACCAGCTGCTCGTCGAGATGGACGGCTTCGAGTCCAACGACGGCGTGATCATCATCGCCGCGACCAACCGCCCCGACGTCCTCGATCCCGCGCTGCTCCGCCCGGGTCGGTTCGACCGCCGCATCGTCGTGCCGCGCCCCGACCTCCGCGGCCGCATGGGCATCCTCGCGGTCCACACCCGCAAGGTCCCGATCCACAACGTCGACCTCGAGGTGCTCGCCCGCGGGACCCCCGGGTTCTCCGGCGCCGACCTCGAGTTCCTCGTCAACGAGGCGGCCCTGATCGCCGCGCGCCGTGACAAGGACAAGGTCGAGATGGAGGACTTCGAGGAGGCCAAGGACAAGGTCCTCATGGGCGCCGAGCGCCGCTCGATGTACATCTCCGACAAGGAGAAGCGTACGACCGCGGTCCACGAGGCCGGGCACGCGCTGGTCGCGCGGTTCGCCGCGGGGCCCGGCGGCGACGAGGCCGATCCGGTCCACAAGGTGACGATCATCCCGCGTGGTCGCGCTCTCGGCGTCACGC
>Ga0316601_100001691_pt1 | contig 10965 bp, 9 predicted proteins | sample OWC_soil_day5_no_FD_207663 | JGI IMG/M metagenome (GOLD analysis project Ga0316601, IMG submission 207663) | Wetland soil microbial communities from Old Woman Creek delta, Ohio, United States - OWC_soil_day5_noCT | ecosystem: Environmental > Terrestrial > Soil > Wetlands | place: USA: Ohio...
GAGGCTCGTGACGCCGTGCTGGGGATCGGCGCGACGCCGCTCCGCGGCAGGCGGATGCAGGAGGACTGCCTCCTGGACACCGCCGACGAGCGGCTGCGGGTGGCCCGATCGGTCCTGCGGGTCCGGATGGACCAGGGTCGCAGCGTCCTGACCTACAAGGGACCGGTTCAGCCGTCGCCTTGGAAGCTCCGCGAAGAGCGCGAGACGATCGTCTCCGACGGCGAGACGGTGCTCTACATCCTCGAGCGCCTGGGCTTCTCCGTCTGGTTCAGGTACCAGAAGTACCGCGAGGAGTTCGGCGCATCGGACGCCATCATCGCGCTCGACGAGACGCCAATCGGCACGTTCGTTGAAATCGAGGGGAGCGAAACGGCCATCACGGAGTTGGCCGCGGCGCTCGGCCGCTCCGAACGCGACTACATCGTGGACTCCTATCGCGGGCTCTACGTGCAGCATTGCGAGGCGACAGGACGAGCGCTCGGGGACATGGTCTTCGAGGAGTGACGGTGGCCCCGTACCCCGCCCTGCTCCTCACCGCGGGCCTCGGAACCAGGCTGAGGCCCCTGTCTTTCGTCCGCGCCAAGCCGGCGCTGCCGGTGGCCGGCGAGGCTCTCGTCCGCCGCGTGCTCCGCTGGCTGGCACGGCACGGTGTCTGCGACGTCGTGCTGAACCTCCACCACCTGCCCGAGTCGGTGTGCGCAACGGTCGGCGACGGGTCCGACCTGGGGCTGCGGGCGCGCTACTCGTGGGAGGACCCGGTCCTGGGGTCGGCCGGGGGACCGCGGCATGCCCTGCCGCTGCTGGACGCGGACCGGTTCTTCATCGTGAACGGCGACACGCTCACGGATCTCGACCCGGTCGTCGTCTCGGATGCGCACCGCTCCGCGGGCGCACTGGTCACCATGGCCGTGGTGCCGAACGAGGCGCCCGGGCGCTACGGCGGGGTGCTGATGAACGCCGGCGGCGAAGTGACGGGGTTCGTCGGTCGCGGGAGCACGAAGCCGTCCTGGCATTTCGTCGGCGTGCAGCTGGTCGAGCACGCCGTGTTCGCCGACCTGCCGGACCCGGAACCCGCCGAGTCGGTGGGCGGGGTCTACCCGCGGCTGATCCGGGAGCGACCCGGCAGCGTGCGGGCCGTTCCCGTCAACGCGTCGTTCTCGGATATCGGCACGCCGGCGGCCTACCTCGCCACGTCGCTGGCACTCGCCGGCCAGGCCGCGGAAGCGACGCTCTCGCTTCCGTCGATCCTCGCGGGAGCCCGCACGACCGTGGCGCCATCCGCGCGTGTCGTCCGGACGATTCTGTGGGACGATGTGGTGGTGGGTGACGACGCGCGGTTGAGTGAGTGTATCGTGGCGGACGGCGTCAGGGTGCCGCCCGGCGTCCGGTGGAGCCGGCTGGTGGCAGTCCCGGCGGCGTGCTGCCCGCCGAGTGCCGGCGACCGGCGCCTCGACGACGTCCTGTTGACCCCGATCGACCGGTGACATCGACATGAGCCTGAACGCGCACCCGGCGGCTGTTCCCGTGCCCGACCAGATTCGAGACTACCTCGCGCGCCGCGGTGCCGACCGTCCGGCGGCCCGCGTCGTGCCGCTGACCGGCGACGCCTCGGATCGCCGGTACTTCCGGCTGATCGAGCCGGACGGGTCGACATCCGTCCTCGCGCTCTACGCGTCGCCCTTCCGCTACGACACGCTGTCGTTCGTGAATGTCGCCGGCCTGCTGCAGCAGGTGCCGCTGCCCGTCCCCGCGATCCTGGGCCACGCGGAGGATCTGGGGATCCTGCGGCTGCAGGATCTCGGCGACGTCACGATGCAGGCGCACCTCGGCGCCGCGACGCCCGGCGAGCACGCGGCCCTCTACCGTCAGGCGGTCGGGTTCATCGAGGTGCTCCAGCGGCGCGGGCGGGATCTGGCGTCGCCGTCGTACACGCCGTACTCGCTGGCCTTCGACACGGAGAAGCTCACGTGGGAGCTGGAGTTCTTCGTGAAGCACTTCATCGAGGCCTACCGCGGCATCGAGGTGCCCGCAGCCACCCGCGACGCCATCCGGGAGGAATGGAAGGCCATCGTCGAGGAACTGGCCGCCGAGCCGCGGGTGCTGTGCCACCGCGACTACCACAGCCGCAACCTGATGCCGAACCGCGGCGTGCTCTACATCATCGATTTCCAGGACGCGCGCCTCGGCCCCGACACCTACGACCTGGCGTCGCTGCTGCGCGACTCGTACGTCGACTTCACCGAGGAGACGGTGGACGAACTGGTCGCGTTCTTCCTCGCGCTGCGCGGCCAGGGCGACGGGCCGGGAGACGCCGGCGCGCTGTCGTCCTACCAGGCCGACTTCCGGCGGCGGTTCGACCTGATGTCGCTGCAGCGCAACTTGAAGGCGCTCGGCACGTTCGGCTACCAGACGACGACGCGGCAGAACCCGGTCTACATCCAGTACATGCCGCGCACCATCAGGAACGTGCGCCGGAACCTGCAGCGTTACCCGCGGTTCGGCAGGCTCCAGGACCTGCTGTCGACGTTCGTCGAGGGGCTGCGGGATCTGCCGTAAAATGGAGCCAGCATGCGCTTCGGCATCTCGACGCACCTCTATCACGACCGTCCGCTGGCGGCCGAGCACCTGAGGGAGCTGGCCGAGTTCGGGTTCAGCCAGGTCGAGCTGTTCGCCACCATCGGCCATTTCGACTACCGCGATCAGGCGGCGATCGACGCGCTCGCCGGGTGGCTGCGCGAAGCGGGCCTGGCACTCCACTCGGTGCATGCCCCGATCGTCGAGCACCGGTGGAACGGCCGGTGGGGATCCGCCCTGTCCACGGCCTCGTCGGACGACCCGGTGCGCGGGCACGCGATGGCGGAGTGCCTGGCCGCGCTGCAGATCGCCCGCACGATCCCGTACCGCTACCTCGTCGTGCACCTTGGGATCCCGGACGACCTGAATCCTCCGGCGGCGGCGAACGCGCGGCAGGCCGCGCAGCGGAGCGTCGAGGAGTTGGTGGCGGCGGCCCGGCCGCTGGGCGTCCGCATCGCCGTCGAAGTGATTCCCAACAAGCTCTCGGCTGCCGGCGCGCTCGTCCGACTCGTCGAGGAAGAACTCGAGGCGACGGCGCCTGGTGTCGGCATCTGCCTCGACACCGGCCACGCGCACCTGATGGGCGACCTGGCGGACGCGATCGAGGCGGTGGGCGGCGAGCTGGTCACCACCCACGTGCACGACAACGGGGGAAGGGGCGACGACCACCTCGTGCCGTTCGACGGCACCATCGACTGGCCGACGGCGCTGATGTCGTTCCAGAAAGTCGGCTACGACGGCCTGATCATGTTCGAGCTCGAAAACACGAGCACCGCCCGCGAGGTCCTCGAGAAGACGGTGATTGTGCGGCGCCGCTTCGAGGCGATTGTCGCGGCATGAAGATCGGCCTCGTCTCGCTCGGCTGCCCCAAGAACCTGGTGGACTCGGAGATCATGCTCGGCCTGGCGGAGCGGGCCGGCCACTCGCTGACCCCCGATGCCTCCGACGCGGACGTCCTCGTCGTCAACACCTGCGCGTTCATCGAGTCGGCGCGACAGGAATCGATCGATACGATTCTCGAGATGGCCGCCCACAAGGCCGGCGGCCGGTGCCGGCGGCTCGTCGTCACGGGCTGCATGGCCGAGCGCTATCGGGACGACCTGCGCAAGGAGATCCCGGAGATCGACGTCGTGCTCGGCACGAACCAGGTCACGGACATCGTGGGGGCGCTCGACGCGCCGCAGCCGCCATCCCTGGCGCCGGCGGCCCTCCGGCTGCCCGTCTATCTGTACGACGAGCTCACGCCGCGCCACGTCACCACCCCCGCGCACTACGCCTACGTGAAGGTCGCCGAAGGCTGCAACTACAAGTGCGCCTTCTGCATCATCCCGCGCCTGCGCGGCCGCTACCGCAGCCGCTCGATTCCGTCGGTCGTGCGGGAGGCGAGGGCGCTCGCGTCGCGGGGTGTCACGGAACTGCTCCTGGTGTCGCAGGACACGACCTACTTCGGGAACGACCGGGGCGAGCGCGGTGCGCTCGCGAGGCTGCTGCGCCAACTCGACGAGGTGCCAGGCCTCGAGTGGATCCGGCTCCTGTACCTGTATCCCACGACGGTCACCACCGACACGCTGCGTGCCGTGGCCGAGTGCGACAAGGTCTGCAAGTACATCGACCTGCCGCTGCAGCACGCGTCGGACACGGTCCTGAAGCGGATGCGCCGGCCGGGAACGGCCCGGAGCTACGCGCGGCTGGTGGCGAAGATCCGTTCGACCGTCCCTGGGGTCACCCTGCGCACGACGTTCATCGTCGGATTCCCTGGCGAGACGGATCGCGAGTTCGAGGAACTCCGCCGGTTCGTCGAAGCGATGGCGTTCGACCACGTCGGCGTGTTCACGTATTCGCACGAAGAGGGCACGCCGGCCGGACGGCTGAAAGACGACGTGCCGCGCCGCGTGAAACTGGCCAGGCAGCGCGCGATCATGTCGTTGCAGAAGCGCCTGGTGGCGGCAGCGAACCGCCGGAAGGTCGGCCTCCGGGTGCGCGTGCTGGTAGACGGCCCGTCGCCCGACCACCCGCTGGTGCTCCGGGGGCGGACGGCCGGTCAGGCGCCCGACATCGATTCGGTGGTCTACCTGACGGACGCGGACCCCGAGACGTGCCGTGCGGGCACGCTCGTGGACGCCGAAGTGGTCGCCGCGAAGGGCTACGATCTGGTCGCCCGTCCGCTGGCGGCGGAGCAGACGCCGTGATATACTGAACTGCTTCTGTTCCTAGGGGAGAGGCAACTGAAGTGGGCGCGTGCCCACTTTTTGTTTTTGGGGAGACCGTGGAACGCCTGGACGCCGTTCGCGCGCTCGCCGAGCGTGTCGCCGGAACCTACGGGCTGGAGATCTTCGACGTGCAGTTCCGCCGGGAGGCTCCCGGCTGGGTGCTGCGGGTGACGATCGACCGGCCGGGGGCCGCCGATACGCAAGCCAGGGCCGGTTCGCCCGGCGACTCGGTGGGCGTGGACGACTGCCGCAACGTCAGCCACGACCTGAGCGCGCTGCTCGACGTCGAGGAGCCGATCGACCGGGCGTACACGCTCGAGGTGACATCGCCGGGCCTGGATCGCCCGCTGCGCCGCGCGGCCGACTACGACCGCTTCCGCGGCCGGCTGGCCCAGGTGGTGACGTCCGAGCCGGTGGAGGGCCAGACGCACTTCCGAGGCCGGCTCCAGGGGCTCGACGCGGGTGACGTGGTCCTGAGTTACGAGAGCGGCCGGCAGGTACGCATCCCGCTGGTTGCCGTGTCGCGCGCGCGGCTCGACGTGGAGTTCTGACGCGCCTCAGTCCTTCGATGCACGAACACGGCAACGTGTTCGTGCCCTCAGGACCGAGTGCTGAGCGAGCGCAGCCGGCCGGGTGAGGCGAGGGCCAGGTATGGCTGGAGTTGCGAGTCGAAGTACTCAGTCGTTCAGAGAGCTATGAGCAATCCTACACTGCAGCAGACGATCGAGGCGCTCGCCAAGGAGAAGGGGATCGAGCCCGAGGTCATCGTGTCCGCGATCGAGGAGGCGGTGAAGACCGCGTCGCGGCGCTATTACAAGACCAACGAGGACCTCCACGCGCGGTTCAACCTCGACACCGGCCAGGTGGATCTGTTCGCGGTCAAGCAGATCGTCGAGGAGGTGACGGACCCCGCCACGCAGGTGGCGCTCGCCGAGGCGCAGCAGCTCTACGGCGAGGAGGCCGAGGTCGGGATGGAGATCGAGTTCCCGAAGTCGACCGAGGTCCTCGGCCGGATCGCGGCCCAGACGGCGAAGCAGGTCATCTTCCAGAAGGTCCGCGAGGCCGAACGCGAGAACATCTTCGCCGAGTACAACCAGCGGATCGGCGACGTGGTGAACGGCACGGTCAAGCGGTTCGAGAACGGCGACATCATCATGGAGCTGGGCCGCATTGAGGCAGTGCTGCCCCGCAAGGAGCAGTCGCGCGCCGAGAGCTACGCCCCGGGCGACCGCGTGCGCGCCGTCATCCGGCTCGTCAACCGGAGCGCGAAGGGACCCCAGATCGTCCTCTCGCGCACCGACGCCGCGCTCCTCATCAAGCTCTTCGAGCAGGAGGTTCCGGAGATCTACGACGGCACCGTCGTGATCAAGGGGGCCGTTCGCGAGGCGGGCGACCGGGCCAAGGTGGCGGTGTACTCCCGCGAGCGCGACGTCGACCCGGTCGGCGCGTGCGTCGGCATGAAGGGCACCCGCGTCCAGGCCATCATCCGCGAGCTGCGGGGCGAGAAGATCGACATCGTCGAGTGGTCCGAGGACCCGACCGGGTTCGTGACCAACGCGCTGAGCCCGGCCAAGGTCCAGCGCGTGTCGATCGTGGACGACCAGGAGCGCGTGATGGAAGTGGTGGTGGAGGACAAGCAGCTGTCGCTCGCCATCGGCAAGAAGGGCCAGAACGTGCGCCTCGCTGCCAAGCTCACCGGGTGGCGGATCGACATCAAGAGCGAGGAAGAGAAGCGCAAGGAGGTCGAGGCGCAGCTCGAAGGCCTCGAGATGCCGGGCGAGGAGGCCGAGGCGGGCGAGCCGGCGGCCCCGGTGCTCGTGCTCCCCGACATTCACGACGAAATCGTGGCCAGCCTGCTGAGCGCCGGGTACGAGTCGGCAGAGATGGTCGCCGCCGCGTCGATCGAGGCGCTCATGGAGGTGCCGGGCATCGACGAGGCCACCGCGGAGACCGTGCTTGCGTCGGCGCAGGCCGAAGTCGAGGCGGCGGCCGCCCGCGCACAGGAGGCGGCAGCCGAGCCGGCGGCGGGCGAGGACGGGACGGGTGAAGCCGGCGAGGCGCCGGCGGCAGACGACGAGGGCGCAAAGGGCGAGTAACACGCAAGTCGAGGTATCCGTTGGCCACTGTCCGGATTTACACAGTCGCGGAACTGCTGAACACGACCAGCCAGGAAGTCGTCGCTCTGCTCAAGCGCGATCACGGGATCGAGGTGAAGAGCGCGTCGAGCACGATCGAAGAGGTCGTCGCCAGGCAGTTCGTCGAGCGGATGGCGCGGCAGCGCGGGATCAAACTGCCGAGCGGCGACGTCTTCGCCGAACCGCCCGCCCACAAACCGAAGAAGGCGGAGAGCGCCAAGAAGGCCGAAGCGGCCAAGAAGCCGGAGCCGCCGAAGCCGGTCGCGCCGTCCCTGCCGCCGCCGCGTCTCGTGAAGACGATTCGGCCGAAGCCGGCCGAGGCCGAGGCACACGCCGCCGAGCCGGTGGCGGAGCTCGAGGCGCCCCCGGCGCCGCAGCCGGCTGTCGCCCCGCCGGCACCGGCCGTGGCGGAGAAGCCGCCCGCGGCACCGCGGCTCCGGCCGATGCCGACTCGCCTGATCATCGAGGAAACCCCGCCCCCGGTCGCACCGGCCCCGAGGCCGGCCGCACCGCCGGAACCGGTGGCCGAAGCGAAGCCCGCGGCGCCGGCCGCGCCGGAGTCTCTCGGCGTCGAGGCCGAACCAGCCGTCGCTCAGGCGCCGGCAGAGCCGACGCCGGCCGTGGCGCACGCTCCCATGCCCGTGCCGAAGCCGGTTGCCCCGGCGACGGGTGCTACCGCGCCGCGCCTCGTCCACCATCCGGCGCCGGCGAAGCCGGCGGCCCCAACGCCAGACGCGGTGCAGGCGAAGCCCGCGGCGCCGGCGCCACCCGCCCCCGCGCGGCCGGTGACGCCGCCGCCCGGCCGCATCGTCCCGCCCCGCTCCGGCCTGCGGGTCGAAGACACGCCGCCGCCGCCGGCGCCCCGCCTGACGCCGAGGACGGTGCCGCCGCCGACACTGAAGCCTGCGGTGACGGCCACCGGTCCGATCGGGCAGGTCGGCCGTCCCGCGGCCCGTCCAGGCACACAGCCTCCGGGCATCGGCATGCGTCCGCCGGCCGGCGCCGGCCGACCGTCCGCCTTGCCGCCAAGACCGGGCGCTGCGGCCGGTGGACCGCGACCGCTCCCGGCGCAGCCGATTCGCCCGGCGCAACCGCCACGCCCGGGTGCCCCGGTCTCCCGTCCCGCTCCGCCGGCCAGGCCCGCCGTTGGCGGCCGTCCGGTCGCCCGCGGCGACCAGCGGCGCGAATCGCCACGGATGCCATCTGCGTCGATGCCGGCGGCTCCGCCGCCGATCACTCGAACCATCACGCTGGCCGAAGGCATGACCGTCAAGGATCTCGCCGAGAAGCTCGACCTTCGCACGAAGGACGTCCTCAAGAAGCTCCTCGACAAGCGGATCATGATGACGATCAACACGACACTGAACGTGGACACCGCGACGATGATCGCCCGCGAGTTCGGCGCCGATGTCCAGCTCCGCAGCTTTGAAGAGGAACTCCTCGAGGTCGAAACGGTCGACATCCACGCGGAGGATCGCGTGACGCGCGCCCCGGTCGTCACGGTCATGGGGCACGTCGATCACGGCAAGACGACGCTGCTCGACGGCATCCGCGAGACCCGCGTGGCCGAGCGCGAGGCGGGCGGGATCACCCAGCACATCGGCGCCTACCACGTGCACGTCAACAACCGCAGCGTGGTGTTCCTCGACACCCCGGGCCACGAGGCCTTCACCCTGATGCGCGCCCGCGGCGCCCGCGTCACCGACATCGTCATCCTCGTGGTGGCGGCCGACGACGGGGTGATGCCGCAGACGCGCGAGGCGATCGATCACGCGAAGGCGGCCGGCGTGCCGATCATCGTCGCGATCAACAAGGTGGACAAGCCCGACGCCAACGCCGAGCGGGTGAAGCGCGAACTGTCCGACCTCGGACTGATGCCCGAGGAATGGGGCGGCCAGACGGTCATGGTCGAGGTATCGGCCAAGAAGCGGCAGAACCTCGGTCTGCTGCTCGAGATGATCCTGCTCGTGGCGGACATGGGCGACCTCAAGGCCAACCCGAAGCGGTCGGCGGTCGGCACGGTGCTCGAGGCGGAACTCGACAAGGGACGCGGCCCGGTCGCCACGATCCTCGTCCAGGAAGGCACCCTGCACATCGGCGACACCGTCATCGCCGGTCCGATTCTCGGCAAGGTCCGCGCCCTCATCGACGATCGCGGTCGGCACGTGAAGTCGGCCGGCCCGTCGATCCCGGTCGAGGTGCTTGGCCTGGCCGCGCTCCCCCAGCCGGGCGATTCGTTCCAGGCGATCAACGACGCCGCCAAGGCGCGGCAGGTCGCGCTGTTCCGACAGGGCCAGGCCAAGGAGAAGTCGGCGACCGCCAAGTCGTCGCGCCTCACGCTCGAGTCGCTGCAGCAGCAGATCGCCGAGGGCGACGTCAAGGAACTGCCGATCATCATCAAGGCGGACGTCCAGGGCTCGGCCGAAGTGCTGGCCGACACGCTCACGAAGCTGTCGGACGACAAGGTCAAGATGCGGATCATCCACTCGGGCGTTGGCGCCATCAACGAGTCGGACGTCCTGCTCGCCTCGGCGTCGAACGCGATCATCATCGGCTTCAGCGTGCGGCCCGACCGGAACGCCGTCGGCGTGGCCGAGCGCGAGCGGGTCGACATCCGCCTGCACTCGATCATCTACAACGTCATCGACGAGATGAAGAAGGCGATGGCGGGCCTGCTCGAGCCGACGTTCAAGGAAGTGCGGCTGGGCGTGGCCGAGGTGCGCGAGGTGTTCCGCGTGCCGAAGGTCGGGGCGGTCGCGGGTTGCGTCGTCACGGAGGGCATCATCAAGCGCAGCGGCGACGCCCAGGCCAGGCTGCTCCGCGACCATGTCGTCGTCTTCGAGGGGAAGATCGCCTCGCTCCGCCGCTTCAAGGACGACGTGTCGGAGGTCAAGTCGGGGTTCGAGTGCGGCATCGGCCTCGAGCGGTTCAACGACATCAAGGTCGGCGACGCGATCGAGGCGTTCGTCGTCCAGCGCGTGATCCTGCCGGCGGCGGAATAGCGCCGGCGCGTCACGCGGAGTGCCCGTCGCGATGGTGGTCGCGCTCCTTTCCGTCGAGTTGTTCCTGCCCGGCGCCGGGTCGCTGAAGGCCAAGCGGATGGTCCTGCGCCGCGTCAAGGACCGCCTCGCGAAGTTCAACGTGGCGGTGTCGGAGGTCGAACACCACGATCTCTGGCAGCGCGCCGGGCTCGGCATCGTCACGATCAGCACGGCCAGGGCGCACGCCGAGCAGGAACTGGCCGCCGTCGCGGACGAAATCGAGCGGCTGGAACCGGGGGCCATCACCCGGACCGAGATCGAGTTCCTGGCGTAGACAGCTGGCAGCTGGCAGCCGGCAGCTGGCAGCGGATCACGAATGAGCCCTGAGCCTTGAGCCCTCAGCCAGTAGCCGGCTGGCTGCATTGTGTTATGCCCCAAGGCTTCCGCCCCAACCGCGTGGCCGACCAGATTCGGGCCGAGATCAGCCAGATGCTGGCGCGCGAGGTTCACGACCCCGGCATCGGGTTCATCACGCTCACCCGCGTCGAGGTGTCGCCCGACCTCCAGCTGGCCCGCGTCTACTACACCACGATCGGCACCGAGAGCCAGCGCAAGGCCACGGTCAAGGCGCTGCGACGGGCCACGCCGTTCCTTCACTACCAGATCGGCAAGCGCATGCGCCTGAGGCGTGTCCCGGTGCTCGAGTTCTTCTTCGACAAGACGGTCGAGCACCAGGCGCGCGTGGAGGAGCTGATCCGGGAGATTCACGAGGCCGATGCCGAGCGCGCCGACACGAACCATGACCCCGAACCCAGCCAGGACTGATCTCGAGCCGCTCCGGCGCATCCGCGACGAGATCCTCGCTCGACACCGGTTCCTGATCACCTCGCACCTCAAGCCCGACGGCGACTCGATCGGCTCGCAGGTCGCGCTGGCGTACGCCCTGCGCGCGCTGGGCAAGGACGTCCGCGTGGTCAATTGCGACCCGGCGCCGCCGGGCCTCAAGCCCTTTCCCGGGGTCGGCGACATCGAAATTGCGAGCCAGGCGGACGGCGAGTTCGACGC
>Ga0316601_100001692_pt1 | contig 10963 bp, 11 predicted proteins | sample OWC_soil_day5_no_FD_207663 | JGI IMG/M metagenome (GOLD analysis project Ga0316601, IMG submission 207663) | Wetland soil microbial communities from Old Woman Creek delta, Ohio, United States - OWC_soil_day5_noCT | ecosystem: Environmental > Terrestrial > Soil > Wetlands | place: USA: Ohio...
AGATTCTTATTCAATACGTAGGTATCTCCGAGAAGCCGGAGGGCCTCCACATTCTCATCATCGATACGCACCGCCTCTTCCAGATGTCGTACCGCGTCAGGAATCCGGTGCCGCGCCAGAGCAATAGCACCAAGGGCATACTGGGCATCTCCCGCTTTCTGGCCGGCTTTGACCGCCTGTTCGTACAGGCCGATCGCTGCTGTCGTGTCCTTGGCCATTAGCGCTGCCTTCGCCCTCGTAATGAATTCCTGACCGACTCCGTATTCCACAACACATCCAACCAGCAAGAAAAAGAAGAGTGTGCGTTTCATGTTATTTCACCTGCTCAGATGTAAGTTGAACGAGTCGAACCGGCATGGTCACCGGCACCAGGCCGCTGTTCAGAAACACTTTCTGACCCTCTACGCTTGCAGCGAAGGAAATAAATCCGACACTAATATTTCTCTCCACATCGCGGGTGTACACGTACACCGGAGTCGAGATGGGATAGTATCCCTGGTGGACATAGGCCTGTGCGGGACTGTAGGCTTTGCCGACCGGCTGCGTCGAATCGGGTTGCACACCGGGCCGCGAAAGCGCCAGCACGGACACCTCCTCGGAAACGCCTTTCAGCCAGCCAACCCCCACAATGCCGAGCGCGTTCTTTGTCGTGCGCACATGTTCCACCAGGTCACTGCTGGATTCTGTCGGCGTTGCGGATAATGCAAAGGCTTTGCCCTTCAAAATCATCCGCTTGAACACTTCATTGGTGCTGGAGTTGACGCCGCCGACAACCAGGTCGACGGCCCCTCCAGCCCGCCAGCCGGGCCAGGATGTCACCACGCCGCTGAACACGCTGTCCAGCTGCCCGACCCGCAGCGATGTGACGGGATTGCTCCGATGGGCAATCACGGCCACAGCAGATTGCGCGACGTGGTATTCCTCGAACCAGGTTTTCGTTTTCGTGAGGACGCCGCGCTCTTCTTCATTCAGCTGCCGGGAGCAGACGATCACCCGGACGCTGTCGTTGACGAAATTCGCGGTTGCTTCCCGCGCTTCCACGCACCGGACGCTGATCTTCGCGTCGGGATACTGCTGGCTGAATTCCTGCGCCAGCAGATTGACCACGGGGAAGACCGCCTCGTCGCAATCTACTGCAAGCGATCCGCGCGTCAGTGTCTTCGATCCCGGTTCACGGGAGCAGCCGGAGAGGAGCAATCCTGCGCAGATGCACAGGCCGATCACCATGTGCTTCTTCATAGCCGTCGTCGCCGATAGTAGCCGATCAGGAAACGATACATCCCATACAGAAAGATCACTGCGCCGATGATGATGCGCACATGATCCGGAAACGCGCCGCGCGCAGGAACCAGAACACCGACCATCACCAGGACGCCGAACACCATAGCTGCGGCGGACAGAATGAGGATCAGGTACCACAGGACATCCATGGTCTTCATGCGCGCTCCCGCGGAGAGCCGCCAGGGGAGGGGAAGCACTCCTCCTCCCCTTCTGGCTCAGCGTTTCCGCCCTGCTGCCGGCGTTGTTACTTGCGATCTGCCAGCTTAAACCGGAACGGAATAGAGACCCACACCGCCACCGGTCCGTTGTTCATATACGCCGGTGTGAAGACCCACTGCTTCGCTGCTTCCACGGCTGGTTCGTTGAAAATCTCCGCGTCGCTCTTCAGAATGACCACCTGTTTCGGCTTGCCTTCCTTGTCGACCCAGATCTTCACCCAGACCTTTCCTTCAAGGCCCGCGCGCATGGCGAGTTCGGGATATTTCGGCTCGACTTTCTTCACCGGCACGGGTTCTTTTTCCACAGGGACAAAGTCCGCCGGCGGTGCATCTTCATCGATCTTGATATCCTGTTCGATTTCCACCGCACCTCCCGCGTCCATGTCGCCGGCGATTGGTGCTACCTGCTGGCTCATTTCGGATTGGGTGGCCATGGTTTGTTCAGCACTGACTTCCGCATCGGGCACCGGAACCGGTGCACCGACTGTCGGTTTTGCCGCCGGTGCCGAAACGGCAATCGGCGGCGGGGTATTGGCGCTGGTGATCGACGGGGGCGGACCGAGGTCGCTGTATTTCATGATCCGCACCATAACCATCGGAGGTTCTTCCTCACTCAGCAGTCCGATCAGATAGTACGAGCCGAAGAGGAGCAGGTGGATCGCAATGGCGATCACCAGACCAATCAGCCAGTACTTCTGGTAGACTCTCTTGAGTTCAACCGCACCATACTGGGACCCCTTATAGGCGGTTGTCGCAGCAACTGCTGCCATAGGTTTTTTCCCTCCTTCCCTTTATGATTGCACCCGTGCCATCAACGCCTTGTCGGCGTCAAGCAGCGGGGCAATACTGAATCGTTGAATCTGGGCAAGGTTCAGCTCATCGATCATGTTCACGAGCATCGAGTAGCGTCCCTCACGGTCCACCTTCACCAGCGTGGTCAGTTTGGGATTACCCTGTGATTTCTCCTTGAGAAACGTACGAAGTGTGGTCGGATCGAGCTTCTTGGGTGACTCGATCCCGACATTCCAGAAGATCTCCCCCTTCTGATTAATCCTGAGGGTCAGGAGGTTCGACTCAGCGATTTCCACCTTGACGTTGCTGTCGGGTGGGAGGTTGATCTCCATCGTTTGCGGACGAGACATGCTCGTCGTGAACATAAAGAACGTCAGAAGCAGGAAGGCCACATCCACCAGCGGCGTCATGTCAATCCGGATGCCGAGGCGGCGACCTTTCTTGCGCTTTTTGCCCTTTTTGCTTTCGCGTGGGGCAGCTACATCTCCACCTGCCATGGTCGGCCTCCTATTGGGCTACTTCTCTGGAGAGGTCAGTCACCAGATTGAATCGCGTGATTTGTGTTTTCTGCAGGATGTCGATCACATCCTCCGCAATACCGTAATCGGCATCGCGGTCACCCTTTACTACCGTACGGAGCTTCGGGTTCGCAGTACGGGCTTGAACCAGATACGTGGCCAGCTGACTCTTCGGTACAGGATAGCTGAGCATCAGATAGTACTTGTCCCCGTACCTCTCGATGTTCTTGTATTCCGTGAAGATGCGCTGCCGCAGAATCTGCGAATCCAAACCCAGCCAAATATGGGTTGTGTCATTGCCGATGGCCGTGACATCTTTTGCGATGCTGATCGTCATCACGTCTGTCTCCGGCAATTTGAAGTCCGAGTGAGAGGCCGGGAGCGTAATCGTCACCTCTTCCTGTGGCTTAAATTGCGTGGTCAGCATGAAAAACGTCAGCAGCAGAAAGGCCACGTCCACCAGCGGCGTCATGTCGATCCGGACGCCCTGTCGGTGCGGTTTGAATTTCGGCATACCGTTGCGTCTCCAGGGTTAGTCGTTGGACCGCGTATTCAGAATCTGAACCACGTTGTAGCTGGCTTCGTCAATCATGTAGGTGAAATTATCCACCTTCGTGACAAAGAAGTTATAGGCAACAATACCGATGATGGCGGCCACGAGCCCGAGCGCCGTGTTGACCAGGGCTTCGGAGATACCGATGGAGAGCTGAATGGCGTCGGGGGCGCCGGCTTTCGCCAGAGCAGTGAATGCACGGATCATACCGATCGTTGTGCCGAGCAGACCCATCATGGTGGCGATTGACGCTATTGTGGACAGGGCGATCAGGTTCCGCTCGAGCAGCGGGGTTTCCAGGCTGGTGGCTTCTTCGATCGCGCGCTGCGTCTCGGCCATCCGCTTCTCATTGTCCAGCTTCTTCTCCGTCGCGACCTGCTTGTACCGCTCCAGGCCGGTGCGGATGATGTTTGCAGCGGATCCGCGCTGCGCATCGCATTCCTTGATGGCATCATCAACACTCCCCTTCATCAGGTGAGTCTGCACAGACTTCAGGAAGGTCGGCATGGAACGCTTCCCGCTGGCCTTGCGGAGTGAGAAGAGGCGTTCGAAAACCAGCGTGAGGTCCATCAGGGTAAGGCAGATCAGGACCGGCACCACGATGCCTCCCGTGTAGACGGTACCGAGAATATTGTCGGGTACCGTACGGACTTCGCCGTTCCTGAAGTTTGTGGGATTCCCCAGAATGAACTGGTAGATCACGAGGGCCACGATGGCCGTGATGACAATCACCGTCGTGAGAAAAATGGATTGCTTCATTGATGCACTCCTTTGTGAAATGTGACTGTGAACTGTACCTCGTTACTCGTTGCCGCCGAATGATGCAATAGCCTCTTCTCTGGTCTCTGCAACGTCAAACACCAGCGTGAGTTTAGTAATGACGAACACGTTGTTGATGTTTTTGTTGATCGCGCACAGCTTCACGTGCCCCTTGTTCTTGGAGAACGTGGTATGGGCCGAGACGAGCACGCCGATCGCCGTGCTGTTCAAATATGTTACCTTCCCCAGATCGATGATCAGCTTTTTTGTCCCCTGCTCGACAAAATCAGCTACTGCGCTGCGCAATTCATCGGTCTCTTCTCCCCCCACAAGCGACCCCCTGACATCGATGACACCGATCTTGCCGCTCTGCAACGTGGTGGTTTTGACAGCCATGGTGCCTCCCGGTGACTGAAGGAATAGGATGATGGGAATGGTCTGTCTATGCTGAGCGCAAATAGGGTGCCATGGAAGGACAGAGGATCCTGCCGCAACATACCCCTTCCTGTAAGGGGTTGATGTCACCCGTTCAACTGTTACCTGAACCGGGCGGATTGCCTGTCGTGCAAAATGCACGACGGGGCCCTTTCAACACACTCCTCTGCTTATAACAGATTGTTCTACAACAGATTATAGCTTCGTGCACTTTGCAAGGATCCGGATGTAATTCACAGGCTGTATTTCTTGCGTTTTCGCCAGAGAGTGGCCGGGTCGATCCCCAGCAGCATCGCCGCCTCGTCCAGATCCTTCGCAACCCTCAGCACCTTGATGATGTGCTGCTGCTCAATTTCCTCCAGCGACATCGGACGCTGGGCGGGTTCAGTAAGCGTCTGGAATTCTTCCGGAAGGTGATACAGCTGGATTGTCTCGCCATGCGAAAGAATCAGCGCACGTTCGATGACGTTCTCGAGCTCGCGCACGTTGCCCTTCCATGTGTACGCCTGAAGGGCGCTCATCACCTGGGGGGCGACGTCCTGCATTCCACCGAGCTTGTTCAGAAAGTGCTGCGCAAGCAGGGGGATATCTTCCTGCCGCTCCCGCAGAGGCGGGAGTTTGATCCTCACCGCGTTGAGCCGGTAGAAGAGGTCCTCACGAAATGCTCCGGCATTGACCGCCGCCTGAAGATCCCGGTTCGTTGCGGCGATCACACGGACATCCACCTTGCTGGTGGTGGTCTCGCCGACACGTTCGAACTCCTTGTGCTGAAGGAAGCGCAGGAGCTTCACCTGCGTCGGCGACGGGATCTCACCTATCTCATCCAGAAACATCGTTCCGCCATCCGCTGCTTCGAACCGCCCCTCCCGATCGCGTACCGCGCCGGTAAATGCTCCTTTGACGTGACCGAAGAGCTCGCTCTCGAGCAGAGTCTCCGCGAGCGCGGTGCAATTGACCGTGACAAACGGTTTCTCGCGGCGAGGACTGTGGTCATGGATAAGATGGGCAAGAAGCTCTTTGCCTGTCCCGCTCTCTCCCTCCACGAGAACCGAAATGTTGCTGTCCGCCACCTTCATGGCGAGGTCGATGATGCTCTTCATCCTCTCGCTGCGCGTCACCAAAAGTCCGAACGCCTTCCTGCGCGACAGTGCTTCCTTCAGTTCTTTCACTTCCGCTCTTAGCCGGCGATGCTCCCGCACCTTGTCCATGAAGCGCTGCAATTCCGAAAACTCAAACGGCTTCTGCAGATAATCATACGCCCCGAGCTTTATTGCCTCCACTGCGGAATTGATGCTGCCATGTGCCGTCATCAGCACCACCGTCATGTCCGGGGCAAGGGACCGCGCCTCCCGGAGAAGCTGGATGCCGTCGATGGGCTGCATCTTCAGATCAAAGAGGCCGATGTCAAAGGGCGTGTCACGCATTGCTTCGACGGCCTGAAGAGGATTCAGATAGGACGTGACACGGTATCCGGACGACTCGAGTGCAATGCACACAGTCTTGAGGATGTTCTGCTCGTCGTCCACCAGCAGAATCGAAGCGCTCATGTGCGGTTTTCCTCCCCGGATATCGACACAACCGGCCGCCGCACCGGAAGAACCAGCGAGAAGGTACTGCCTGCACCGATCTCGCTCTCCACCCAGATCCGCCCGCCATACATCTCCACGATCTCCTTGGCAATCGCGAGACCGAGTCCGACGCTTCCGGGCGTGGCATTCGACGATTGTTTGATCTGCACAAACTTGTCAAAGATCCGTTCGCGGTGCTCCCTGGCAATCCCAACACCCGTATCTGCCACATCAAGGCGCAATCCGTCCGGATCCTCCTGCCCGTGCACCGACACCGTCCCGCCCGCGGGCGTGTATTTCAATGCATTGGTCACCAGGTTCGTGATCACCCAGGAGATCTGCTGTTCATCCGCAATGAGAACGGGAAGCGTCGCAGGGACATTCACCGTCAACCGCACATTCTTCTCCTGGAACTGGATCTGCAGGGGGTGGAGGGAAGACTCCACGACATCATGGAGCACCAGCTCCTCCTCACGGAGCTGAATGCGGCCCGATTCCAGCTTCGACAGCTGCAGCAGCTCGCGGGCGAGTTTCGTGAGACGGTAACAGTCTTCTTTTGCCGACGTGACGAGTTCCTTCTGCTTCGGCGTCAGCGGACCGAGCAGCTCCTGATCCAGGATATCCACACTCATATTGATGGATGTTACGGGCGTACGAAATTCGTGCGACACCGTAGCAATGAAATCGGACTTCATCCGGTCCAGCTCCCTGAACTGCGTGATGTCCTGCAAGAGCAGGAGCACGCCGTACAGCCGGTCTTCGCGGTCCATGAGCAACGTGACTTTCGGCCGGAAGAAATAGGTCTTCCCGTTCCGCTCAATCGGAATGAAGGACAGCCGCTGATCGCTTCCCGACGCCACACCCTCTGTCGCTTCCCGGATCAGGCGGAGCAACCTGTTATCGCGCAGAGAGGCGGCTACGGGCCGGCCGATAGCCGCAGTCTCTTCAAAGCCGAACAGATCGGCCACCCGGCGGTTGATGTGGACGACAGTCGACGAGGCATCTGTCATGATCAGTCCGTCTGTGATGCTGTCCACAATGGCCTCGGACTTCCGTTTTTCGGCCAGGATCTTGTCAATGTTCATCTCGTCGTATTGCCGGAGCCGCTCCGTCATCTTGTTGAACTCGCGGCTGAGCTGCCCAATCTCGTCATCGGACAGCACATCGATTTTCAAGTCGATGTTTCCGGCCCCGATCTGTTTCACCCGCTCCGTCAGGCGTTCCGCCGGCGTGACAAACGAACGCGTCAGCCAGGCCGTTGCGATGATGCTCAGCACCAGCGTGACAATGGATGCGAGCATGGTGACGAAGGCCGTCTCGTTCGCAATGGAATGCGTCTGGGGCATTGCATTGTACAGACCGTTCTGGTTGATCTCAAAGAGCCTGAAACAGAGATTCCGCAACTGATCCGAGACCGGCCGGATGCGCCCGTAGTAATAGCCCTTGGCTCCTTCGAACGCCCCCTGTTTGATCCGTGCCGTCATCGAATCGCCCATCATTGTATACCGCCGGAAGGTGCTCTGAATGGAATCCCGGAACGGCTCCTGTTCGGGCAACGCTACAGACCGGACTGCCTGGTCATACCAATAGAAGAACAGATCTCTGTTCTCCGTCCATTTCAGGAAGAGATCGCGGTTGTCCGTCAACATGCCTTCGGTGGTCGCCGGCTCCCCTTCACTCGCTACCAGCAGGGCGTTGTCCTGCCGCTCAAGCGACTTCATCATATTCTCCGCGGCAAGGACACTGAGGTAGTTGTCGCGGATGATTGCGTTGACATTCGTAGCGATGCCGTAGAAATTGTAGATGGACCAGTATGTTGCGGCGAGGTTCAGCAGAACCAGGACGGCAAATGTCCAGATAATCCGTGCACGAATGCTCTTAAACATGCCGCAGGTTCCTCAGAAGAGGATTCCAAGGTATGGCCCGTGATGGAACACCCGGTAGTCGAAGCGGGTGTCGCTCATCGACCACTGCTGGTAACGAACGCGATAGCCGAGGGCAAGACCCTCGCCGATATGGATCGACCGCAGGATGAGCGTCGCATCGCCGAAAAGACCCACAGACGACCCACTGCCCGTGCTGAGCCCTTCGAAGCTGTAGTGCACAGCCCCGAGCAAACGGGCAGTACCTTCCACCCCATCGCCTCTGTACCGGTAGCGGAGCCCGGTTCCGATCCCCAGGCTGGCAACATTGAAGTTGTCGCGTTCAGGTCCGGTGCCTTCCGCCTTCGTGAAATCCATCGCAAGGCAGAGGGGAACTGCCAGCGCGTGCAGGCGGCCCACTGCAACCGGGACTTCGTTGGTAAGCACGGCGCCGACATAGACGCTGGACCGTGTCGAACCGGCCAGCGTGTACCTCGTGTATCCAATGCCAACATCAAACGGCCCCTGATGAAAGCTCACCACGGGCATGTAGGCCTTGTACCGGATCGCCGCCGAATCAGGCGAGGAGTTCCCCGATCTGGGCTGGAAATCGCGATGGACAACTCCCACCGCAACAAAGCGTGCCTCACCGATCGTGTATTCTCGCGGCTCTTCATACTGCGCCACAGCAGGCATCACCGCCAGCATCGTGACGAGTCCGGCCGCCACGGCCCGGAGCGCGGTCATTTTCTTGCAGTTCATGCGATTTCTTTCGAAGCTGCTGTCCCCTTTCGCATCCGCAGGGTCTTCACTTTGATGCCATCGACCGCCTCCACTGCCGCATCCCACATGCCCATGGAGAGATGTGTCCCCCGCTCGGGGACCATCCCCAGCAGATGAATCACGTACCCGCTGACAGTCACCACGTCGCGCGACTCAGGAACGATCTCGAACATACGGGAGAAATCCAGAAGAGCCATTGAACCATCCACAAGAAACTCCGTGTCAGTGACTTTCTGCACGAGCACTGCTTCCACATCGAACTCGTCACGGATTTCCCCGACCAGTTCTTCGAGCACGTTTTCCAGCGTGACAAGGCCTGCGGTGCCGCCGTATTCATCCACTGCAATGGCCATCAGGACGCGCTTCGCCAGAAACATGTTGAGCGTGCGCTCAAGCGACATCGTTTCGGGAACAAACAACATCTCCCGTTTGATCTCGGTCAGACGTGTTCCGGGCCCCGACTCCCCTTTCAGTTTGAACAGATCCTTCAAATGGATCATGCCGATGATGTTGTCCAGGCTTCGCTCGCATAACGGGTACCTGGTAAACTGGTTTTCCAGGGCGATGACGATGTTTTCCTGAAGCGATTTTGCCGTGGACAGATACACAAGGCCCGTCCGGGGAACCATCACTTCCCGGACGGTGCGTTCGCGCAATTCGATCGCACGCAAAGAGATCTTTTTGCTCGTCGACGTCAGGGTCGTGCCTTTGCTCAGCAGCAGCCGGAGCTCTTCTTCGGAATGCGCAATCTCACCCTCCGATGCAGGGTGGATGCCGCCCAGGCGCAGGAAGTAGTTTGCCGTGCTGTTCAACGCCCAGATAAAGGGGCGAAAGACAAGGAAGAACCAGTGAAGCGGTGTGGCCACAGAAAGCGCAACCCTGCTGGCACGCTGGATCGCCAGGGATTTGGGCGCCAACTCTCCAAAAACGATGTGTAGAAATGTGATGATCGAAAAGCCGACAGCAAAGGCAACCGTGGTGACCACAGCCGGCTGTGTGATGCCAAGAGCGAAGAATACCGGCTCAAGAAGATGTGAAACGAAAGGTTCCCCCATCCACCCGAGTCCCAGACTGGTCAGGGTAATCCCCAACTGGGTAGCCGACAGGTATGCATCCAGGTGGTTGATGACGTTCTGGGCGACCCGGGCACGGGCAGATCCGCTCCGGACAAGGGGTTCGATCTGGGTCGACCGGACCTTAACAATGGCGAATTCCGCAGCCACAAAAAAGCCGTTGAGAAAGACAAGGCCTAAAACCACCAGTATTTTGGCGAAAATCGCTAGTATTTCCATTGTATATGAAGGTACGCCAATTCAAAGGGGGATGCAAATGAGCCGACCGCCCCCATGGCCATTATTCCTCAGCCACGAAGACACGGTATCCGCGCGGCTCCAGCGCCAGCTCCACCTGGTCCCCGGAACCCGAAACAGACAAAACGCGCTTCAGAAAAAGCTCGCGATACTGCGTCATCCTCCCTTTCTGCGAACCTGAAACCTCCGGCATCTGAAGCGTGGTCGTCTGTGAAGCCCCGGAGAAGTTCAGCACGACCAGGATGCGGCTTTTCCCGGCGACACGAAGAAACGCATAGACATCCTTTTCCGACGTCCCGCGCACCCGCACAAACTCACCGCGGGCCAGTGCCTGGTTGGACTGCCGGAGGGCAATCAGGGTTCTGTTCATTTCACCCATCTCTCTCGGACGGGTCCAGTCCACCTCGGTCTTCTCGAAGAGACTCAGCGCACGGTCGTTCGCGACCTCCTCGCCCGTGTACAACAAAGGAACACCGGGAAGCGTATGCACCAGGACCGTGGCGAGCTTGAGGCCATCAGCACCGAATAGGGTCACCGCCGGCCCATCGTACGCATTCTTGTCATGGTTCGTCACAAAGCGCATGCGCAACGAGCCCTTCGGAAACTGCATCTCTTCCGTCCGCAGAATCTGGTCCAGCACTGCTACCGGCCGCTTCCCTGAAAGCACCGGACCCAGCATATCGTACACGTTCCATGAATAGGTCAGGTCGAACGCTTTGACGTGATGCTCGGGCAGCGATCCTTCTGAGAGCATCATGACCGGCTTAACAGCATCGAGCGCTGCACGGGCATCCTCCCAGAAATCTGTCGGCACGAGTTCGGCCACGTCGCAGCGGAACCCGTCGATCCCCACATCCCGCACCCAGTACAGCATCATCTCTTTC
>Ga0316601_100001693_pt1 | contig 10960 bp, 7 predicted proteins | sample OWC_soil_day5_no_FD_207663 | JGI IMG/M metagenome (GOLD analysis project Ga0316601, IMG submission 207663) | Wetland soil microbial communities from Old Woman Creek delta, Ohio, United States - OWC_soil_day5_noCT | ecosystem: Environmental > Terrestrial > Soil > Wetlands | place: USA: Ohio...
AATTATAATTTAGCAGGAGCATTACTAACTGAAGGTCATTTTTACAGAATATCAGTAGCTGCCAAGGGAATTAACGGGGAAGAAAGGTGGAATGAAGTCGGAATAAGTATTTCAGATGGAACAATTCAAACTTCAAAACAGCCTTCAGACACATCCGCTCCAATTATAACTATGCCTGTAAATGGTAAAAGTTATGATAAGACAGATATTAACATTGGGTGGAATGGTGTTAAAGATGCTTCAGAATATATATTAACTATAACGGACCTATCTTCTAAAACTGTTCTGTTAAATAATCATAGTTTGGGCAAGGGATTATTTTATACATTAAAAGCATCATCATTAACAGGTGGTCACAGCTATAAAATATCAGTAGGATCAAAAAGTTCATTGGGAGAAATAAAATGGAGTGAAATTACTATATCTATATTAAAGCCGCAAATATCCTTACAGTCACCAGTTATAACCTCTCCAATAAACGGAAATAGTTACAATAAAGATGATGTTTTGGTAGCCTGGAACAGTGTAGAAGGAGCTTCAGAATATGTATTGACAGTAACTGATATTGGAACGGGCGTAAACTTTATTAATAACTATAATATGGGAAAAGAGCTTAGCTTTATTGTCCCTGCTGTTAATCTAAAAGAAGGCAGTAGCTATAAGGTAAAAGTGTCAGCTAAGGATTCTATTGGAAATATAAAATCTTCAGAAGTTAGCTTCAAGATTAGTGGTTCACAGGTAACTAAGCTTACAATTACATCACCATCAGATGGCAGTGTTTATAATAAAGGAGACATTGGTGTGGGCTGGACTAAGGTATCAGCAGCCGCTTATTATTCTATAACAGTTCAAGAGGACAGCGGAAGAGAGCTAGTTAAGGGAGTAAATGTAGGACTTAAAAATAATTATGTTATCTCATCTGAATTGTTCACCTCAGGTCACAAGTATAAAATAACTGTTAAAGCTGTGGATGCCAGGGGGAATGAATTATCAAGGGATGAAGTAGTAATAACCATTGTAGATAAGGGTGGAAAACATTAGCTGCTTAAAAATATTTTATATGACAATTTATCTATGCCGCTGAAATTTTCAGCGGCTTTTTATGTAAAAGTTAAAAGAGTTGAAGCAAACTCAACTCTTTACGAAACTTATTAAATATAACTCTTAAAGAACTTGTTTAATACCAATTATAATTAATAAAATTCCTGAAAATATAGTTGCCTTTTTATCTAGATGCCATTTGCTTAAATAATTAGTAATGTATCCTCCGGCCCAAAGAGCTAAGAAGTTAATTAAAGCTGAGGATAAGCCAAGGAAGAAGGGATTAAGGGCAATCATTCCTGCACTTAAGCCGCAGCCAATATTATTTAAAGATAAGGCGATACCAAGCATAGTGGCTTCTTTAAAATCTATATCCTTAGAGTTATCAGCATCAGCATTGGTAGGATCTTTTAATATTCCATATATATTATTTTCTTTTTTTTCTGTTGATGGATTGACTTCATTTTCTTTCTTAATAAATGGCTCTAATATAATCCATAAGCCCATAGCAATAAGAAGTATCATGCTAATAATCGAACAGACAGATCTATTCAAAAATATAGTAATTATTTTACCAAAGAAGGCAGCTAAGGTAGAGATGACGAAGGTTATTAAGGAAATCCATAAATTTTTTTGAAAAGATATTTTGATTCCCCGGAAGCTATAAGCTATAATAACGCCCACGTTATCAAGGTTGTTTACTAAAGCGATAAAAATTGTATATAAAAAATGCATCATATTTTAGCTCCTTTCAAATTATGTCCAATAATAGTATATTAAGCTGTCCCAAAAAGGTTATTTAAAAATTAAGAATATAAACTTGCAAAATAACTTATATAAACCTTATAATTAAGAAAGTTAATATTGAGGATATCTCAATAATTTATGGAAGGAAGTAAAATACATATGGGAAAGACATTAGTTTTAGCAGAGAAACCTAGCGTAGCTAGGGAGATAGGTCGAGTTTTAAAATGTAACAAAAGTGGAAATGGTTATTTAGAAGGAGATAAATACGTTGTAACTTGGGCCTTGGGCCATTTGATAACATTAGCAGATCCAGAAGCTTATGATGATAAGTTTAAAAAATGGAGCATGGAGACACTTCCAATGCTTCCAAACAGAATGAAGCTAACAGTTATAGGAAAGACAGCAAAGCATTTTAGTGAAGTAAAAAAGGCCATGATTAGAAGTGACATAGATGAATTAGTAATAGCAACAGATGCAGGACGTGAAGGGGAACTAGTTGCTAGATGGATAGTAGAAAAGGTAGGGTTTAGAAAGCCTATTAAACGTCTTTGGATATCCTCTCAAACAGATAAGGCTATAAAGGATGGCTTTAGTAATTTAAAGCCTGGAAGAGAGTACGAAAATCTTTATCAGTCAGCAGTGTGCAGATCCGAGGCAGATTGGATAGTAGGTCTTAACGTAACAAGAGCCTTAACCTGTAAGTATAATGCTCAGCTTTCTGCAGGAAGAGTGCAGACACCAACTCTTGCTATGATAGTAGAAAGAGAAGAGGAGATAAAAAACTTTAAACCAAAAGATTATTATACAATTGAAGGAAAAGCTAAGGGCTTTGCTATGCAGTGGCAAAATAAGGATGGTTATTTAAGTACATTTAATGAAAGTGTAGCAAAGGACGTAGTTTCAAAGGTTTCAGGCAAAAGTGGAAAGATTGTTGATGTGTCTGAAAGTGATAAGAAGAAAAATGCACCTGCTCTTTATGATTTAACAGAGCTTCAAAGAGATGCTAATAGAATATTTGGCTACTCTGCAAAGCAAACTCTTTCTATAATGCAGAGATTATACGAAAACCATAAGGTTTTAACTTACCCAAGAACAGATTCTAGATATATTTCTAGTGACATTGTTCCTACACTGCCAGATAGATTAAAGGCTATATCTGTAGGTTCATATGGAAGATTTGCAAATGAAATTCTAAAAGGTAGAATTAAAGCTCATAAGGGCTTTGTTGATGATAGCAGAGTATCAGATCACCATGCTATAATTCCAACAGAGCAAAGAGTTATAATATCAAACTTAAGCAGTGAAGAGAGAAACGTTTATGATTTAGTAATTAAGCGCTTTTTAAGCGTTATGCTTCCTCCTTTTGAGTATGTGCAGACCACTGTAAAAGCTGAGGTTAATGGCGAAGTTTTTACTGCTAAAGGAAAAGTAATTAAAGCAAAGGGCTGGAAGGCTGTATATGATAGAGCAGAAGAGTTTGAAGATAATGACGAAGGTAATGACAGCGAGGTAAAAGAACAAGTACTTCCAAAGGTTAATAAGGGCGATACCCTAACTTTTGCAGCAGTAAACATAAATAAGGGTCAAACAAAGCCACCTGCAAGATTTAATGAGGGAAGCCTACTTGCGGCAATGGAAAATCCACAGAAGTACATTAAATTAGATAAGGAACATGCAAAGACACTAGGTGAAACAGGAGGACTTGGAACTGTTGCTACTAGAGCAGATATAATAGAAAAGTTATTTAATACTTTTTACATCGAAAAGAAGGGTAAAGAGCTTGTACCAACTTCAAAGGGAAAGCAGCTTATTGAATTAGTGCCTGAGGATTTAAAATCACCTATATTAACTGCAAAATGGGAAAAAGATCTTGAATCCATAAGCAAAGGCAAGCTTAATGGTAAAGAGTTCACAGACAAGATGAGAGGATATGCATCAAAACTTGTGGATGATGTAAAGGGAAGTAAAGATAAATTCAAGCATGACAATTTATCTGGAGCAAAATGCCCTGAGTGCGGAAAGTATATGCTTGAAGTAAACGGCAAAAATGGCAGAATGCTTGTATGCCAAGATAGAGAATGCGGCCACAGAGAGAATTTAGGCAGACTTACTAACGCTCGATGCCCGGAGTGTCATAAAAAGCTAGAGCTTAGAGGTCAAGGAGAGGGTCAAATTTATGTTTGTGTAAATACTAACTGCAGCTTTAGAGAAAAGGCCGCATCCTTTAATAAAAGGTTTAAAGATAATGAAAATAAATCAAATAAAAAAGATGTTCAAAACTACATGAAAAAGATGAAACAAGAGAATGATGCACCAATGAATTCAGCACTTGCTGAGGCATTGGCGAAGCTTAATTTAAAATAAGAAAAATAAGACAGAGTCAAGTTTTTGACTCTGTCTTATTTTTTTGTTATCTTAGTTTTCAGAAAAAATAAATATTATTTAAAATTGTTAAAAAAAAGCGAACTATTCATAATTTGTTTACGTATATGAAGTATAAGTAAGTTAAGTAATAGAATTACATTTATGTAAAGAAATAGTTTAATGGTATAAGTAAAATTACTCATATTTTAAGGGATTGTTTAATTGTAAATAAGTAGAAATACTTATTATATAAAAATAAAAAGAAAAAAGGGGGATTATTTATGAAAAGGAATAAACTATTTGCTATGGTATTAGCAAGCATGATGGCTCTTTCAATAGGGTTGACAGGTTGTTCAGGAAGCGGTAGTAAAGATCCTGCTTCAAAAGGTATGGATAAGGATCAACATATTACTGTAAGTGTTCCTGTTGCAAATGTTAAGACTCTTGATCCATCAAAGGGGACAGATGCTTATGCGGCTTATGTTCTGCAGGAAAGTATGGAAGCATTAGCAAGGGAAGAAATTAAAGATGGCAAGGATCAATTTGTTCCTGATGGAGCTGCCAGCTGGAAGGTTTCAGATGACGGAAAAGTATGGACTATTAATTTAAGAGAATCAAAATGGTCTGATGGTAAGGATGTTACTGCTGATCAGTATGAATATGCAATAAAGAGAACCCTTGATCAGAAGACAGCTTCACAGTATGCATATTTGTTGGTAAATGCCGGCATAAAAGGTGCTGGAGATTATAATGAGGGTAAAGGCAGTGCCGATAATGTTGGAGTAAAAGCAAAAGATAAGTCTACTTTAGAAATAACTCTAGATCAACCTTGTGCATATTTTGAAAAATTATTATCGTTTAAATTGTTTATTGCACAAAGAAAGGATTTAGTAGAAAAGTATGGGGATGCTTATGGTACAAAAGCAGAGACATTAGTTTATAACGGACCATTTAAAATTTCAACTTTTAATAATGGAGAAAAAGTAGAATTAGTAAAGAATGATCAATATTGGGATAAGGCAAGTGTTAAATTAGATAAACTTACAATTTTATTTATGAGTGATCAAAATTCAAGAATGAATGCCTTTATGAGCGGCCAAATTGATAGAGTAACAGTTTCTACAAGCAATTGGAGAGATAAGTTTGCTGAAACAAAGAAATATAATGTTGTAAATACAAATTTTCCAGTAACATCCTATATGTTCTTTAATACCAAGAATAAATATTTTGCAAATGTTAAAATAAGAAAAGCAATTTCTCTTGCAATGGATAGAGAGGACTTTGTAAAAGTTATAAGACAAGGCATAGGTCAGCCTGCATGGGGATGGGTTCCTCCTTCAATGTCTATTGGAAATAATGAGTTTAGAACTAAAGTTGAAGAACCATTAAAGAATATTAAAGATGATCCTAAACAACTTTTAATTGATGGACTTAAAGAAATAGGGGAAGATCCAGATCCATCAAAGGTTGTTATACATTATTTGGAAGCAGGAACGGATGAATTGACAAAAGAGGATGGAGACTATGTAATGAATACACTTAAAACTAAGCTAGGCATAACAGTAAAGGTTGATTATATGGAATGGGCTCAATGTAATGATAAGGTAAATAACGGTGAATATGAGCTAAGTGGCATGGCTTGGGGTGGAGATTATAATGATCCTATGACATTCCTTGATATGTGGGTTTCCGGCGCAGGAATAGTTCCGAATTTCTGGGAAAATAAAGAATATGATGCTCTTATAGAAGATGCTAAGACCACAATGGATCAAGCTAAGAGACTTGAGGATTTCAAAAAGGCTGAAAAGCTACTTTTAGTGGATCAGGCAGTAATTATTCCTGAGAATTATCAACAATTCCCAACCTTCAGCTGTAAATTCATTAAGGGAATACAAGAACCATTGTTTGCACCAGTATCTGTTGAGTGGAAATATGCTTATACATCAGGAAGAACTCAATAAAAAGTAATAAGATACAGATTAAGATATATTTATATTCTAATGGCAGGGAATCCCCTGCCATTAGTTAAATACATGATAAATATGAATAATAATGAAAGTAACACAATGAAAGAAGCGAATATAAACCTTCAAGGGTATTTGGACTAGTTAATATAATAATCTATAAGGGAGTGAGTAAATGTTAAAGTATACATTAAAAAGATTAGTATATATGGTAGTTACAATTTTTATAATAGTAACTGCAACCTTCTTTATGATGCATGCTATCCCCGGGGATCCACTTGCATCTGAAGGAAGGAAATTACCACCTCAACAAAGAGCAAATTTATATGCAAAGTATGGTTTGAATAAGCCTTTATATACTCAGTATTATATATTTATCAAAGGTCTTGTAACTAAATTTGATTTAGGAGAATCCTATACTTACCCTGGAGTAACTGTAAATTCATTGATTAGGGAAAAAGCACCTGTATCCGGAATAATAGGCGGAGAAGCTTTACTTTTTGGATCAGTAGTTGGAATTATACTTGGCATAATTGCTGCCTTCAAGAAAGGCACAACTCCAGACTATGTGGTAATGATAATTGCTATAATTGGTATTACCTTGCCAGCCTTTGTACTGGCTGCATTGCTTCAATATTTCTTTACAGTTAAATGGAGGCTATTTCCTACAACCGGTTGGGGAACTTTTAAATGCACAGTGTTACCTGCTATCGCCTTAGGCTTTGTGAATGTTGCTACCTTTGGAAGGTTTATGAGAAGCAGCTGTATAGAAGTTATTAATCAGGATTATATACTTACCGCAGAAGCAAAGGGAGTTCCTAAAGTCACCCTTATATACAAGCATATAATAAGAAATGCAATGATGCCAGTAGTTACCATGCTCGGACCAGCAATTGCATATATCTTTACAGGTACATTTATAATTGAAAACATCTTTTCTATACCTGGTATAGGAAGGTATTTTGTATCTAGTATATCAAATAGGGATTTCCCAGTAATACTCGGGACAACTATTTTTGCCGCAATTTTATTTATAGTTTCAGTTTTCATTGTAGATATATTATATGGTGTAATAGACCCAAGAGTAAAATTAACTGGTAAGAAATAATAGGGGGTGGAAGCATGAGTGAATTGTCAAATGATAAGTTTGAAATACTGGGTTGTGAGGATATAAATTCTGATCAGATTGTTAGACCTAATATTTCCTTCTGGCAAGATGCATGGAGAAGGTTAAAGAAAAATAAGGTTGCTACCTTCTCTTTAATTTTATTGATATTTTTAGGAATTATGTCTGTCATCGGTCCATGGATGAGATCTGAATTTGGAATAAATGCTATAGATAAAAGCACCATGAATCTTAAGCCTAATGGTATACATTGGTTTGGAACAGATAAGCTTGGCAGAGACCTATGGGTTAGAGTTTGGTATGGAACACGGATTTCTATGGTTATAGGTATTGCTGGAGCAGCAATAGAACTGGTAATTGGAGTAATTTATGGTGCAATATCCGGTTATTTTGGTGGAATTGTGGATGATGCAATGATGAGAATAGTTGAAATATTAAACAGTATTCCTTATTTAATTATAGTACTCTTAATAGTGTTGATTTTTGGAAACAAAGGTATTGCCCCACTTATAATTGCAATGAGCATAACAGGGTGGGTCGGTATGGCAAGGCTTGTACGTGGTCAGGTGCTGGCTATAAAGGAACAAGAATATGTGCTAGCAGCTAAGGCACTAGGAAGCAAGCCATGGGCTATAATTACCAAACACCTGCTTCCTAATACTGTAGGGGTTATGATAGTTGATGTTACCTTCGCCGTTCCTGGATATATATTTGCAGAATCATTTTTAAGTTATATCGGACTAGGAGTTCAATCTCCAAATACAAGTCTTGGTTCACTTTGCGCAAGTGCTAACACAAATTTGATGTTTTATCCATATCAATTGTTTTGGCCGTCCCTTATTATTAGTTTAATTATGCTTACATTTAACTTATTTGGTGATGGTTTAAACGATGCACTGGATCCAAAACAAAGGCAGTAGGGGGGAAGCATTATGGAAAATTTATTAGAAGTAAAGAATTTAAGAGTTTCCTATCATACTTATGCAGGGGAAGTACAGTCAGTAAGAGGGGTGGATTTTAATTTAAATAAAGGAGAAACCCTAGCAATAGTTGGAGAATCAGGCTGCGGAAAAACTGTTACTTCAAAGGCTATAATGGGACTAATAAAAAAACCTGGTGAAATAAAAAAAGATTCTGAGATTTTATTTAACGGTAAAGATATAGCAAAAATGAACAGTAAAGAATTAAATCGTTTAAGAGGTGCAGATATCAGTATGATATTTCAAGATCCTATGACTTCTTTAAATCCAACAATGAAGATTGGAAAGCAGATTGCGGAAAATTTAATAATACACAAAGGCATGACAAATCAAGAAGCGCATGATGAAGCAATGGAATTACTTAAGCTTGTAAATGTTCCAAATCCAGAAAAGAGAATTAATCAGTATCCGTTTGAGTTCTCAGGTGGAATGAGACAGAGAGCTATGATAGCTATGGCACTGGCTTGTGTTCCTAAAATATTGATTGCAGACGAACCCACCACAGCACTTGATGTTACTATTCAAGCTCAGATAATGGAATTAATAAAAGATCTACAGCGAAAGTTTGGTACTGCTGTTATTTTGATTACCCATGATCTAGGGGTCGTAGCAGATGTTGCTGATAGAATTCAAGTTATGTATGGGGGAAAGATAGTAGAAAAAGGTAATACAAATGATATTTTCTATAATCCACAGCATCCATATACTTGGGCGTTACTTCAGTCTGTACCAAGGCCAGATTTGAAACGAAAAGAAAAGTTATATTCAATAAAGGGAACTCCTCCAGACCTCTTAAAGCCGCCTGTTGGATGTCCATTTGCATCTCGATGTACCCATGGAATGAGGATATGTAGAGAGGTAATGCCGGAAGTTACCACCATAAGTGAAACTCAAAGTGTAAGCTGTTGGTTGCAGCATCCTCAAGCTCCAAAAGTAGATATTCATAAAATAGAGGGGAGGGAATAGTAGTGAGCACTGAAAAATTAATTCAAGTTAATAATTTGAAAAAGTATTTTAAAGTAGGAAGAAAACAAACACTAAAAGCCGTTGATGATGTAAGCTTTTATATTAATAAGGGAGAAACCTTAGGACTAGTTGGAGAATCAGGCTGTGGAAAGACTACCTGTGGCAGAACAGTTTTAGGTCTTTATGAAGCTACAGATGGAGAAGTCCTTTTCGAGGGAATAGATATTCATAAGTTGTCTTCAGAAAAAAAGAGGGCTTTCACCAGAAAGGCTCAGATAATATTTCAGGACCCCTACGCTTCTCTTAATCCTAGAATGACTGTAGGAGATATAATTGGTGAAGGAATAAATGTTCATAAATTATATACTGGAAAAGAAAAAATGAATAGAATATATAATTTGCTGGAGCTTGTTGGACTAAATAGAGAACATGCATCAAGATTTCCTCATGAGTTTTCAGGAGGACAAAGACAAAGAATAGGTATTGCCAGAGCTCTTTCAATTGAGCCTCAATTCATAGTGTGTGATGAACCTATATCCGCTTTAGATGTTTCAATTCAAGCCCAAATAGTAAACCTACTTATAAGTTTGCAGAAGGATTTAGGATTAACCTATTTGTTTATTGCCCATGATCTTTCTATGGTAAAGCATATTTCTGACAGAGTAGGAGTTATGTATCTAGGCAAGATGGTGGAGCTTGCAGCAACAGATGAGCTATATAACAAACCATTGCATCCATACACAGAAGCTCTTCTTTCTGCAATACCAATACCAGATCCTAAAATTGAAAAGGAAAGACAGAGAATAATGCTAGAAGGAGAAATTTCAAGCCCAATTGATCCTGCACCGGGTTGTAGATTTGCTTCTAGATGCAGATTTGTTAAGGATAAATGCTTAAGTGAAAATCCTATATTTAAAGAAGTTGAAAAAGATCATTTTGTGGCTTGTCACTTATTCGAATAAAAGTGAAGCAAAAAATAACTAGTAGAAATGCTAGTTATTTTTTATGCATATAAATAAATTTTATCTTGTTAACAGATTGTTAATATATCTGACATGGTGTTGTCATGTAGAAAAAATAATATTTATCTATAATGTTGAATTTTAAAGAACAGGCTGGTATAAGCCTAGTTTATAGATGCAGGGAGGAAGATTTATGAAAAGTAAGATAATTAAAGCTATAATAGCATGTTTAATTATTGGAGTGGTAGCAACAGGTGGGTACTATGGATATAATAAATTTATTGCTGCAAAGCCTAGCAAGGCAACTACTCAGTATATGACGGTAACTACTAGAAAGATGAATATGCAGGTAACTGTACAGGGGACAGGAAGTGCTTATGCATCAGTAGCTAAAGATGTTAGCCCAAATAACAATGGTGTATTAAAAAACTTAAGCTTAAAGGTGGGAGAAACAGTTAAGGCTGGAGATCCTTTATTTGTTTCAGATAGTGATGATTTAAGACAAAATGTAAGCAAAGCACAAAATAGTTTAGATAAACAAAAGCTTTCCTTAGCAAACGCTAAAAATGATAATGAAATAGCTTCAATAAATTTGGCAATTAATGATGCTCAACTTCAGCTTAATTATGCTTATCAACAATTAAATAAAATGACTGCCCAATCACCTATTGGTGGAATAATTACTGCAGTAAATAACGGCAATGGAGACAACGTTCAACAAAGTAAGGCAGTTATATCAATAATAGATCCAAGCTCAATGAAAATTAAAGTGTCGGTGGATGAACTTGAGATTGGTAAGATAAAGTTAGG
>Ga0316601_100001695_pt1 | contig 10960 bp, 7 predicted proteins | sample OWC_soil_day5_no_FD_207663 | JGI IMG/M metagenome (GOLD analysis project Ga0316601, IMG submission 207663) | Wetland soil microbial communities from Old Woman Creek delta, Ohio, United States - OWC_soil_day5_noCT | ecosystem: Environmental > Terrestrial > Soil > Wetlands | place: USA: Ohio...
ATGTAGCCATATATGCTTTTTATTTTTTACCCTTATTGTTTCTTGTAGTAATCTTTGAATTAGGTTTTGAAGTTGTTTTTGGAGCAGCCTTCGAAGCAGTCTTAGGAGCCATCTTCGAATCGGTATTCGAAGTGGTCTTCGAAGCGGTTACTTTAGAATTTTTATTCCTTGAAAATTTAGCATTAGCATTTGCTTTTATAGGTCTCGGCGGTATCAAAGATTTTTTATCAAAACCAATTAAATCTTCTCTTTGAGCTTTTAATAGAGCTGCTTTTACAATATTATAATTTTCAGGGTTTTTAAATTGAAGTAGAGCTCTTTGCATGTTTTTTTCCTTTTGATCATTAGGAACATAAACCTTCTCTTTAGTGAAAGGATTAATTCCTGTGTAGTATATTGTAGTAGATAAACTACCTGGTGTTGGATAAAAATCTTGCACCTGTTCCGGAGTGTAGCCCATTTCATTTATATATTCTGATAATTTAATAGATTCCTTTAAGTCACTTCCAGGGTGGCTTGACATAAGATATGGAACCAAAAATTGATTTTTATTGATTTTTTTATTGATTTCAAAATATTTTTTTACAAAACGGTCATACACTTCTTTTTTTGATTTTCCCATTTGATTTAGTACCTTGTCACTAATGTGTTCAGGTGCTACTTTTAATTGTCCACTAATATGATGTTCACACAATTCTTCAAAAAATTTAGTGTTTTTATCATAAATCAAATAATCATATCTTATTCCAGAACGAATAAAAACTTTTTTTATCTTCGGCAAAACTCTAACCTTTCTTAACAAATCCAGATATTCAGTGTGATCAATAATAAGGTTTTTACAAGGAGTTGGGTGCATACACTGTCTATCTTTACACACACCTACTTTTTCTTGAACCTTACAAGCTCTATGTCTAAAATTTGCTGTTGGACCACCAATATCGTGAATATATCCTTTGAAATCCTTTAAGGTAGTTAAAAGCTTTGCTTCGTCTAGGATAGATTTTTGACTTCTATTTTGAATAACCCTACCTTGATGAAAGGTTAAAGCACAAAATGAACAGCTACCAAAACAACCTCTATGGCTAGTTATAGAAAATTCCACTTCGCTTATTGCAGGGATACCACCTTTATCTTCATATACAGGGTGATAGGTTCTAGTGTAGGGTAAATTATAGGTTACATCCATTTCATTTTGCGTTAAAGGAGTTTGAGGAGGATTTTGAACCACGTATCTATCGCTGTGTTTTTGAACTATGGTTTTTCCTCGTATATCATCCTGTTCTTGAGACTGTAATTTATAACTTTCTGCATAAGCCTTTTTATCGGCTAGCACATCTTCAAAGGAAGGTACTTCTAAAAAGTTTTTTAGTTCGCCAATTTCTTTTGAAGCATATACCGTTCCTCTTACAGAAGTCATTTTATCTATGGTCATACCGTACTTGAAAAGATTAGCTATTTCAACTACAGTTTTTTCACCCATACCATAGATTAGCAAATCTGCTTTAGCATCAATTAATAAGCTTCTTCTTACTTTATTGTCCCAGTAATCATAATGGGCAAATCGTCTAAGACTTGCTTCTATACCACCAATTATAATTGGAACATTTTTAAAGGCTTCTCTAGCTCTATTACAATACACAATTACAGCTCTATCGGGTCTATGACCTATTTCGCCACCAGGAGAATAAAGGTCTGTACGTCTTTTTTTCTTTGAAGTAGTATAGTGATTAACCATAGAATCTATATTGCCAGAATTTATAAGAAACCCATATTTAGGCTTTCCTAATTTTCTAAAATCATCTACGTTGTCCCAATTAGGTTGAGCTATAATACCTACAGTAAAGCCTTCATGTTCTAAGGTTCTTCCGATTATAGCAGTTCCAAAGGATGGATGATCAATATATGCATCCCCTGTAATTATTATAAAATCTAATTGAGATATATTCCTGTCTTTTAAATCCTTCATACAAATAGGTAAAAATTGCTTGCTGACTATCATATAATCCTCCTAACGGACTAGTTGAGAATTGAGAGTAGAGAGTTTAAAATATAATTTAAGACTTTTCTGTTTTGCAGAAAAATCAACCATAACACTCAACTCAATTAACTGTATTTAATAATATTAACATAACTACTCTAAAATATGAACCATAAAAGACTATAAATATTAATCATTATCTGGAATGTGGTTAAAGTACAATTGTAAAATGTCGAATTTTAAGAAAAAAATAGCATTTTGGAGCAATAGTGAGATATAGCGAAAGATAATCTACTAGAACTATGTGAAAGAGTATAATGGAGAAATTTAATTGAATTTCTCTTTTTTAGTTGCATTTTGAAGCATTTAGAATATAATTATATAGAGAGAATAATTTTTTGTATTTAAATTAAAATATAAAAATGTATTAAATTATGTAAGTATAAATTTTATAGGTGGTGAAAATTAATGGAAAATGGCCCTCGAATTAGAAGGTCAAAATTAATTCTAAAATTTAATATTAATATGCAGAGAATTTCTTATATTAGAGATTAACATAGATTAAGTAGTGATTAAAAGCCAATTGGTTAAGACTATATTTTGATATTTCTCTGCAAAAGAGGAGGAATATCTATGGAAAGAATTTCTGAGTTTTTTTTAAGTGAGATACTGAATCAAAAGGTATATGATGAGCTTGAGGACAGTATTGGGAAGTTGTTCGATATTTACGTCACTACTGAACAGGGATATCCAAGAGTTATAGGATATAAAATTAAAAAAGGTAGAGAAATTTTTAATTATGAATTTAGAAATCTTGAAATATGTAAAACAGATAAAGGAATAACAGTACGGGTAAGAGGCGTTAAAGATATAATTCCTAGAAAATTCTCCTATCTTTTATCTAAACATTTATTGAACAAACAAATAGTTGATGTTAACGGTAAGAAAGTGGTTAAAGTTAATGATTTAATCATGAATAAAATTGCTGGAGAAATAAGAGTTGTAGCCGTAGAATCTGGTATTATTGCAGTTACTAGAAAATATAAGTTAGATAGGATAATTAGAGCTTTTTATGATATATTAGGTAAAAAGCCTCAAGATAATAGTATAACCTGGGAAAGCGTTCAATCCTTAGAAATGGTAGATGATAGTCTAAAACTAACAGAACCCTATGGAAAATTAACTAAGCTCCATCCAGCAGATCTTGCAGATATTTTAGAGGGGCTAGATACTGAGGCACGGAACAAAATTTTTGAAAGCTTAGATAAGGATTTGGCTGCAGATACCCTAGAGGAATTACAGCCAGAGGTTCAGGCGGATATTTTAAGTACAATAAATAATATTAGAGCACAAGAGATTTTAGATGAAATGCCTAATGACGAAATTGCTGATATTTTAGATGAAATGAGGGAAGTTGACGCAGAAAAAATCCTCCTAAACTTTAACAAAGATGATGAAGAAGAAATTAGAAATCTTATGGATTATGAAGAGGAAGTTGTTGGGAGCATAATGAATAAAGATTTTATATCTTTTAATGTAAACATTACAGCTTCTGAAACTATAGAAATTTTAAGGGAGCTTCAGCCTGAAGATGAGGTAACACATTATATTTATATTGTAGATGAAGACAAAAAACTTCAAGGAGTTATTTCTTTAAGGGATTTAGTTCTGGCAGCTCCAGAACAGAAATTGAAAGACATTATGGATGACAAAGTTATTAAAATAAAGGATTGCCAAGATATTGAGGATGCTATTGAATTAGCATTGAAATATGATTTGATATCTTTACCAGTAGTAGACCCGGAAGAAAATCTATGTGGTATAGTAATTATGAATGACATAATTGAAGAACTATTGTCTCCTAGATGGAAAAGAAAACTTAAAAAAATTATATAAAAACACACTGTGTTACTAAATTTGGTTATAGTAACACAGTGTATTTTTTTTGGAATTTTGCACAAACTAATGCTGTTAATATAGTATATATATTGTTATGCAAGGAGGAATATATTTGAAGCCTAAAAAACATTTACTCAAAAGATGCAGTGCTGTTGTTATGATAATTTTAATTGCATATTTTGCAAGTGAAGTTTATTTTAATATTTCTAGTTATAAGGCTATAGCAGAGGTTTATAAATACGGAGCGCGAGGCGAACAAGTTAAGCAAATTCAAACTAAATTAAAAAACTGGGGATATTATAATGGTAGTGTTGATGGAATATATGGCTATAATACCTATCTCTCTGTTAAGTCCTTTCAAAGAAAAAATGGATTAACTGAAGATGGTGTAGCGGGTAAATCAACACTTGCATCTATGGGAATTTTCCCTAGTAATACAAGTTCTAGTGGATCAGCTGCAGGTAAAAACATAACAAATAGTAAGGATGTGGATTTATTAGCTAGGCTCATAAATGGTGAGGCTAGAGGAGAACCTTATGAAGGTCAAGTGGCTGTTGGAGCAGTAGTTTTAAATAGAACAAGGGATGCAAGATTTCCTTCTACAATAGCAGGAGTAATTTATCAACCAGGGGCATTTACAGCTATAGTAGATGGACAAATAAATGCGGTAATTCAAGAGAGTTCTATAAAGGCTGCAAGAGATGCCTTAAATGGATGGGATCCATCTGGAGGAGCGGTATTTTATTACAATCCTGCAAAAACTACTAATAAGTGGATATGGTCAAGGCCACTTATAAAAATAATTGGGAAACATAGATTTTGCAGTTGATTAAATTGACATTAAATATACCTTTGTATAAATGTCATTATGTAACCATTAATATTGCAGCAGGGAAGATGATGATTTAATAACTAAGTGCTTAGTATATAAAATTGGTAGTAGAAATATTTCTACTACCAATTTTTATGTTATTCTTGTGAACAATATTTAATTATTAAATCTAAAGTACACAATATGGAATCCATATGAGTTCTTTCATAGCCATGGGAAGCAAAAATCCCAGCTCCAATTAAAGCTGTTTTTATATCCCAGCCAGCTCTAAGAGCAGCTGAAGCATCAGAACCATAGTAAGGATAAATATCTATTTTATAATCTATGTTTTCTTTTATACATATTTCTGTTAATTTTTTTCGAAGTCCTAAATCATAAGGCCCTGAAGAGTCTTTTGCAGCGATACAAACACTGTATTCAGATGAATTTTGATCAAGACCTGGGCAACCCATATCTACAGATACAAACTCTTTAGTATTTTCTGGCATAGAAGCAGAAGCTCCATGTCCAACTTCTTCATAATTACTAATAAATATATTAGTTGTATATGGAAGTTCAATGTTGTTTTCTACTATGTGTTTGATAGCATAAAGTAGAATTCCCACACTAGCTTTATCATCTAGATGCCTAGATTTTATAAAACCCTTTTCAGTAAATAGAGTTCTTGTATCAAAGCAAATAAAATCGCCAACATTAATGCCTAATTCTTCTACTTCTTTTTTTGAAGAAATTTTTTCATCAAGAATTACTTCCATATTTTCAGGGGTTCTTTTAAGTTCACGTGCTTCGCTACCACTTATATGTACTGAAGGTTTAGTGCTTTGAATAGTTCCTGTGAAGGTTTTACCATAAATAGTTTCGATGGTACAGTTTTCACCTTCTATTGAATTCATCATGAATCCACCGATAGGCTCAAGTCCTAAAGAACCGCTGGAATTAATTTTTTTTACCATTGCACCAAGTGTATCCACATGAGCAGAAAGTGTTCTTTGATAATCATTATTTTTGCCTTTTAAGGTAACTATAACAGCACCTTTATTAGTAGTGAAATGTGGTACGTTTAGAATATGAAGCTCTTCCTTTATGTAGTCCATAATTTTTTCAGTATAACCTGAAGGACTAGATATTGATAGAATGTTTTTTAAATAGTATTTAATTTTATCTTCATTATAATTCATATTATCACTCCTTAATGGCATTATTTTACCATAAAAAATGATAAATTAAAAATAAAAATTTTTACTAAAATTAATAAACTGTTTTATAACTAAGAAAATATTAAGTTCTTAACATCCTAAATGCCGAATATTTAGGGGATATTTAAAATAGTTGCTGAATAGTTACGAATAAGTTACAATCATAAAAGTGTATAGGAATATTAGATTCTTTGTAGTATAATATCTATGAGTAGAAAGGAGAGTTTATATGAAGAAAAAAGCAATTATAATATTAGGAGTTTTAGCCTTGTTAGGCACGGCTACATTTACTAGCTACTCTTATGCTAAAGTTAAACAATGGGATTCTTTAATTTTACCTACGGTTAAAATAGGAAATGAAGATCTAACAGGTAAAACAAAAGAAGAAGCCAAAAACATAATAAAAGAAAAGTATTCAAGTCAGGTGCTTAAGAAAAAAATCGACATAGTAACAGAGAAGAAAAAATATACCTTGGACTATTCAATGCTAGACGCAAAGTACAAGATTGATGAGGCTATAGAACAAGCGATTAGCTATGGAAGAGATATGAATATGTTCCAAAAATATAAAGCTATCCAAAACCCTTCTGTGAAGCAAATAGAGCTAAAGTTTGAATATAATGATAAAGTTATTGACAAACTATTGGAGGAAATAGCTAAAGATACAAATCAAAAACCTGTAAATGCAACTATAACTATGGTTAGTAGTGGCAAATTTAATGTTACTAATGACGTTACTGGAAAGCAGTTAGAAGCGGACAAATTAAAAAATGATCTTAAAAGTAAAATTAATGGCGCTCTTTCTGAAGATGTTATAAGTTTGAAGGCTCCAGTAAAAGAAATAAAACCAGAGGTTTCAGCAGCGACATTAAATGCAATAGATACAAGAATATCAAGGTTTAGTACGAACTTTGCAAGCTCAGCAGAAGGCAGAGCAACAAATATAGCTTTAGCTACTAAAAGTATAAATGGTACCCTATTGATGCCTGGAGATGTCTTTAGCTTTAATGGAGTTGTAGGAACGAGAACAGCAGAAAAAGGATATCAATCTGCTGGGGTAATTGTTGGAGATAAATTAGAACAAGGACTAGGTGGAGGAATATGTCAGGTTTCATCTACTTTGTATAATGCAATGCTAGGAACTGAACTTATTTCTGTAGAAAGAGTTCATCATACATTTCCTTCAAGTTATGTCCCAATAGGACAAGATGCTACAGTTGATTATGGAAATATTGATTATAAGTTTAAAAATACCTTTAAGTATCCAATATATATTGAAGGCTTTATATCAAACAGAAATCTTTATTTTAATATTTATTCTAATTCTACATTAACTAAAAGATCTTTTGAAATTGTAAATGAAGTATTGGAAGTTAATCAACCAAAAACGGAAACAATACAAGATCCAACTAAGTATGAGGATGAAAAGGAAATTGTGAAAAAAGCTTATACTGGATATAAAGTTAAAGTCACTAGAAAAACTTATGAAAATGGTAAGTTAATTGATACGAAGGTTTTAAATAATGATAAATACATCGCTATCAATGGTATTATAAAAGTTGGTACTAAGAAAAGGGAAACAGTAGTTCCAGCACCTACAGTACCTACAGTACCTACAGTACCTGCAGCTCAATAAATAGAATAATAAAGATATAAGAGAAAACATAGCGTTTTAATTAACGCTATGTTTTTTTTGCAACTATGCAAAGTATATTATTGTAATAATATGTTTAAAAATTAAAATAATGGATAAATAATCAAAATTATGATATTATATAAATACTATAATTCTATAGTTTTTACAATATAAAATGTGGTGAGGGGGATATATTATGACAAAAGAAGTGGAATTAGTTAATAAAATTGCATACAACATAGAAAAAGTTATATTGGGAAAGAGGCTTGAAATATACAATATATTAAAAGGTGTATTGGCTAATGGTCATATTTTAATTGAAGATGTTCCAGGTGTAGGAAAAACCACTCTTATAAAAGCCTTAGCAAAATCATTAAATTTATCCTATAGTAGAATTCAATTTACACCAGACCTTTTACCTTCAGATATTATTGGTGTGTCTATATACAGTCAAAAAACCATGGAATTCGAATTTAAAAAAGGACCTATTTTTTCTAATATAATACTGGCGGATGAGATAAATAGGACGTCACCTAAAACACAATCTGCCTTACTTGAGGTAATGGAAGAAAAACAAATTTCGGAAGGTGGAATTACATATAAACTAAAAGAACCTTTCCTAGTTCTAGCAACTGAAAATCCTATAGAGTACGAAGGTACTTTTTCATTACCGGAGGCACAACTAGATAGGTTTATGATTAAAGTAAATGTAGGATACCCTCATTCAGAGGCTGAAGTGGACATATTAGATTTATATAGGCAAAGTAATCCTATTGAGGAGTTAGAACCAGTTGCTACAGATGAAGATATTTTATATTTACAGAAAAAAGTTAAGGATATACATGTAGAAAAAGAATTAAATGAATATATAGTTAGAATAGTTAATGCAACTCGTCATAATAGTTTTATATTGCTCGGAGGAAGTATAAGAGCATCCTTAGCACTACAACGAGTGGCGCAAGCAACGGCACTGATAAATGGAAGGGATTACGTTATACCAGAGGATATAAGAGGGAGTGTAATGCTTGTCTTAAGTCATAGAATTACCTTGACTTCATCAGCTAGAGCTAATAATTATACTACTGAACAGGTGATTTCAGATATTTTAAGAACGATTCAAGTTCCTAAGGTGAAATAGCATGATTAGGGTAAATAAAAAAATAGTATTTCTGAGTATAGTGGCTTTTATTTTTGCTTATATATCAGGAGGAAATCTACCCTACTCAATATTTTATTTATTTTTGGTTACCATAGTTTTGGGAAGAATTTATATGCTTATAGCGAAGAAGAACTTACATGCTAAAATCAAATATGATAGTAGATTTCATAGTGTTGGAGATAGTACCAATATTACAATAATAGTGGAAAATTTAAGTATAATACCCACTCCTTATGTTTTTGTGAAAAGCAAGACCTTATTAGAGTTAATAGGGGGATACCGTGGGGATTTGATTTTTCTGGGGTGGGACAAGAGTAGATGGATTAAAAATGAAATTTTTTTTACAAAAAGAGGAGTTTATGATTTTGGCAATATATCTCTTGAAGCTAATGACTTATTTTGCATTTTTAAATCAGTAAAAAATATCCACAATAAACTAGAGATTAAGGTATACCCTAAGTTATATGATTTAAGTAATGTAAATTTAAGAAGCAGGGATAGCTATGAAAATCTTATTAATAGCAGAAGTGGGCTTGATGATCTTACGTTAATTAGAGATATAAGAAAGTATAATGTAGGAGACAATCTTAAAAAAGTACATTGGAAATTAAGTGCCAAGCATGGGGAACTGTATGTGAAGAATTTTGATTCGGTTTCTGGAACGGAATGTAATTTATTTATTAATATGCATATTGATAATTTGCATAATGATTTAAATGGAATCATTGAAGAAGATATGGTAGATTTCTCAGTATCTTTAACGAAATATATGATGGATAATAGAATTAAAACTAAGTTGTTTATACATGCAAAGGAACAAAAAAACATGGAGGTAGAGTTTAAAGAAGATTTTTTAGGTGTAATGGAATACTTCCTAAAATCTAAAAGTGATGGGACTTCACATTTTACTAGCTTTATAAAATCAAATTTAAGAAACATACCTAAAGGGAATTGGATAGGAATTGTAAGTATAGCTGTTGATGATAACTTAAGGAATGTTATTATGAATTTAAAAGAAATGGGATATAGGGTAAATGTATTTTACTATGGAAATCTCTTATATGAATTTAAGAACATCGATTTTCTTAAAAATGTGGGAATTGAATGTACTAATTTTAAGAAAATAATAACGCAGCTTGAAAAAAGTAGCTAGGCAGTTTGCTAGCCTAGCTCGCCTCTATAACTCACAGAATTTTAAAATTTAGAGAGAAAAGGTGAAGCTATGAAATGGATAAAGGAAAAACTCATATATATAGTGCTAATCTATATAAACTTTAACTTTATTTTAAGACTTATAGAAAAAAGTATATTTATTAAAGATTTTAATTATGGATTTGTCAGCTTATTATTCTTAATTGGCTTTTTAATTTATTGGTTTTATGATTATGTACTTAGAAAAGGAATTTATAAAATCCTATTTACAATATTTACAATTGGTGTATGTGGCGGAGTTTACCTTAAACTAGCTAAATTTGTTAATGACGCGTTCAACTACTATGTTGTGAAAAATATTAATATTCTAAACGACCTTATATATGAGGGGGACATTACTTATTTTTATCAATATAAGTTTATGCTCATCCTAATAATCCCCCTAATTACAGCTTTGGTTTTATGGATAACTTTTAGGTTTATGAAGAAATTTATATTAGTATTATCCCTTGGTGTAATTATTACATTATGGTTTTCCAATTGTAATACTGTGGTTAAAGAGCATTTGTTTATATACCTTTTTATTTCTTTATTAACTTTTATTATTATGAGTTATATAAAAAGAATTGAGCAATACAAAAATGAAGGGGTAAAGATATCCTTAAAATTTAGTTATATTTTAGTTTATGGAGTTATAGTATCATTCGTAGTTGCTAAAGTAATACTTATGTTACCACAAGAGTATAAAGGTCGCGACTTTAGCTCCTTTGGTAATTATTTTGAAAATAAATTCGCTTCTGAAACTACTGGAACTTCATCGGCAAACAAAGATAGATATAGTTTATCTTCTTCTGGTTATAGTGGTAATGATAAAAGATTAGGGGGTCCGATTTCTCTAAGTTACCAAGAAGTTTTTAAGGTTAAAAGTGATAAGCCCTATTATTTAAAGGGAAATGTTAAGAATTTATATGATGGAAGTAAGTGGACTAGGACTAATGAAAATTACTATAATAAAGTGGATAGTAGGGAGATGGAATTTTTAAACTATGGAAACAATGCAATTGGCATAAAAAATTCAATGACCATATATCCAGATAAAAAATTTAGA
>Ga0316601_100001696_pt1 | contig 10960 bp, 10 predicted proteins | sample OWC_soil_day5_no_FD_207663 | JGI IMG/M metagenome (GOLD analysis project Ga0316601, IMG submission 207663) | Wetland soil microbial communities from Old Woman Creek delta, Ohio, United States - OWC_soil_day5_noCT | ecosystem: Environmental > Terrestrial > Soil > Wetlands | place: USA: Ohio...
ATCGCGAGCAGCGCGGCCTCGGCAAGGCAGGCATAGGCGACGCCCGGCGGAAGGCCAATGTCGAAACTGAACCGGACGGGCCCCGGGATCAGCACCTCGCCGCTCTCCACCACCAGCACGTCGGGACGCACTGCCGCTTCCTCGGCCGAGATGTCCGGCGGCAACGCGACGTCGAGGATCACCGCGCCGGGCTTGCACTGGCTCACGTCGAGCACGCGCAGGCCGAAGGCCGAGGTGGCCGTGACGATGAGATCGCACTGCCCGACCCACGGGGCGCTGCTCACGTCCGTCGTGACGTTCGCGTCCGGCACTTCCTCGAGGATGGTGCGCTTCAGGGCCTCGAGGCGCGGCGGTTCGATGGACACGAGCACCACGTCCTTCACGGCCGCGGCCAGCAGCCGCGAGCAGACCGAGCCGATCGCGCCCGTCGCGCCCACCACCATGGCCTTGCCGCGCGCGAGGTCCGCCCACCCCATGCGCTTCGCGGTGAGCTTGGCGGTCTCGAGGGTGGCCGCGATCGTCAGGCTGTTGCCGGTGGTCACCGCGATCGGCGCGCGCCGCGCCACGGTGACGCCGGCATCGCCGACGACCTTCGTGAACGCGCCGAGCCCGACGATCTTCGCGCCGCGCTTCGCCGCATCCTCGATCGCTGCATTGAGCCGCGTGTAGGTGAACTCCGGCGGGCGGGTCAGCATCTGCCGCGGCGTGGCACCGAGCGCGTAGATCAGGCCGTCCACCGGGCGCCCCGTGGCGGACGAGCGCCCGCCCTTGACCGTGCCGACGTACTTCGCCGGCATGTGCGCCGCGGTCAGCTCGACGAACTTGCGCGGCAGGTACCGCGTGTAGGCATAGCGTGGATGATTCGAGAGGTAGTCGACGGTCAGCGGATGAAGCACGAAGGCGAAGCGCTGCACCTCTGCCGTGGACTGGCCCGGACCAGTCGCCGCCCGTACTCCGACCGTCATCGTCTCTCCCCCGTTAACCAGACGAATTCTTGGGGCCACCGGGTCGAGCCGGTATTCGTAAATGGCGCAATCAGGGCGGGCACAATACCGCCGCGAACCCGCCGCCCGGCGTGCGGAAGTTGGTCGTCTGTCCCTGGTAGAGCCGGGCGGCGACCGACAGCACCCGCCCGTCGTAAGCGTAGCAGCGCAGGTCGAGCTTGAGGCGCTCGGTGCGGCCGTCCACCTGCACGCTGCGCGCGCTCGGCGGGATCAGGTGCTGCGCGACATACTCGCCCCGCAGGATCTCCTCCCACACCCTGCGTGTCAGCTTGTCGCCGCGGTAAGCCGCCCGGCTGCCGAAGCCGGTCGCGGGCTTGAAGAACAACTCGCGCCGCGCCGACCACAGTTCCCCGGCGTCGGCAGGGTCCACGATCCGCGTCGGCGGGATCGCACGCTGCAGCACGTCGATCGTCGCGGCATCGGCGCCCCATCGACGCAGCTGCGTCGCGTCGCTCAGCACGGCCAGGTTGCGCTTGTCTGCGTACAGAGCGTGCGCCCGCGGGTGCGGCGTCACGACGACCGTGCCCGCCGTGTAGGCCTCGCGCAGCGTCGCATGCGCCGGATGCTCCAGGCTGAAGTCGGTGAGCCGGTTGTAGACCAGGTCCACCGTGCGGCCCGACTGCTGCAGTCCGCCGTCCCCGATGGAGAATTCGCCCGGATCGCAGATCGTGGCCTCGATGCCGCGCCGGCGGAACAGCTCCGCGGCCAGCAGGAACTCGGGGTAGAGGTATTGCTCCGTCGGCGCATCGTCCACGATCGCCACCCGGCCGAGCGGTGCGCCTGCGCGCTGGCGCTGCCACTCGGACCGGAACATCGCGAACAGCGCTTCCTGCGGGCCCTCGGGGCTGCCGGGCGCCTCGAGCATCGACAACACCGGCGCGCAGCAGGCGCGCTGGGCGCGCGCCAGTGCCGCATTGAGGAAGGCGCCGCCCGCGTTCGTGTTGATCTCGATGAGCCGGGGACCCTGCGGCGTGACGTGGAAATCGAAACCCAGCACGGCGCCGAGCGGACCGGGGTCGAAGCGTGCGATCTCCGGCGCGCGCGCCAGCACCGCTTCGCGGTACGCAGGCATCGCCACCACCGAGTCCACCGCGGTCACCAGCCGCTCCATCGCCGTGACGCTCTCCCGCGAGACGAAGATCGGTGCGTGCGCGAACAGGTAGGCGTGCGTCTGCTTCAGCTGGTCGTACAGGCCGCGGGTCGCGGCATCGGAATCGAGCTCGCGGCGCAGCGCCTCGCCATCCACGGTGACGCAGAAGCAGCCGGTATTGAGTTGCTCGATCGCCTCGGTCCCCATCGGATGCTCCCGTGCCTGCCCGCGACCGGCGGCCTCACTTGCGCAGCCGCAGATCCCCGGCGTGCTCGGGACGACGGCCGCGCTTGTCGGCGTAGAAGTCGCGGATCCGCGCCATGTCGGCGTCGCGGTCGCCGGTCATGCGCAGGTAAGTGTCGATGCCGACCGTGCGCGTCGCGTAATCGATGTAGCCGAGCGCGACTGGCACGTCCGCCGCCACCGCCAGCGTGTAGAAGCCCGCCTTGAGGTGGTCGGTGTGCGAGCGCGTGCCCTCGGGCGCGATGGCGAGCCATATCCAGTCGCGCTTGCGGTACTCGGCGACCAGCGTCTCGATGAATCCGGTGGTCCGCTGACGGTCCAGGGGGATGCCGCCCACGCGCTTCAGCAGGCCGCCGAACGGCGGCCGGAACATCTCGGTCTTGCCGACCCAGTTGGCGGGCAGGCCGTGACCGATCCGGAACAGCATGCCCAGCGGGAAGTCCCAGTTCGACGTGTGCGGGTACACGATGATCACGCCCCTGGGCTCCGGCGGCCACACGAAGGACGTGCGCCAGCCCACGAGCGCGAGCAGGCCGAGCGCGGCGCGGCGCAGGAACAACGCGGGCGTGCGGCGCGGAACCGGACCGGAATTCATTGCGGCATGTTTGCACAAACGCGCATCGACATGCTTGGGCCTGCCAACGAGGCGCTCCGTAGACTGCGGCCGCTAGGGCACCGACGGAGCGGCCGTGCCACCGGCGGCCGCGGTGCGACGCTTGAGTGCCGCGACGAAGCCCTCCAGCGTCGGCGAGACGCTGCCGGCGGGAACCATCGCCTCGATGAGCTGGAATCGTCCGCGGCGCGATGCCGCCCGATCCAGCGCCGCCGCCAGCTCGCGCCGCGTCGTCACGCGCTGGCCGTCGCCGCCCATCGGTGCGGCGAGCTGCGCGAAGCGCCAGTCGTCCAGCGTGTTGAACCGCGACTCGGGCTGGAACACGCGCAGCATCTCCCAGCTGCAATTGTTCATGACGATGACGATCGGGTCCCAGCCATAGCGGCGGCAGTTGCCGAGTTCCCAGCCGGTCATCTGGAAGGCGCCGTCACCCACCAGGATCACCGGCCGCTGCCCGGTCGCGGCCTGCACGCCCAGGCCGGCCGGCACGCCGAATCCCATCGTGGCGTAGTACCCGGGCGCCACGAGCTCCGTGTTCTCGATCTCGAGCGCCGTGAACAGGCAGTCGCCCGTGTCGCTCGCCACCGGCATGCGGCCGTCGCGAGCGAACAGGTCGTTGACGGCGCGCGCGATGTCGAGCGGCGCGATCGGAGTGTCGTCGGCGACGAGGCCGCGCGGATAGTCGGGCATCCGTCCCGAAGGCAACGGCAACCGGTCGGATACGCGCCGCGTGAGCTCATCCACCAGCGCCGCGAGCGGCACGTTGCCGTAGCGGTGGTAACCCATGGTGACGGCGCGGTCGGCCGCGAGCACGCAGTTGCGGGCGTCGATCCGGCCCTCGGACACGCCGAAGTTCGTGTCGGAGACGATCACGCCGAACAGCAGCAGGCAATCGGATTCCTCCACGGGCCGGCCGACCTCGGGATGTGCGGTGAGGCCGAGGTAGGTGCCGATCACCGGCACGTCGGTGCCTGCGAGCAGGCCACGCCCCATGAATGACGTGACCACCGGCACGTGCAGGCGCCGCGCGAGCTCGGCCACGCGGGTCTCGAGCCCGAAGCGACGCACCTCCACGCCAACCATCATGACGGGTCGCTCGGCCCGTTCGAGCCGCTCCATGACCTCGTCGGCGCAGGCGGCCACGGCGCAAGGATCGAACGCGTGTTCCGGCAGCCGCGTGACCGGAGCGCACGCCTCGAGCACCACGTCGCGTGGCAACTCCAGGTACACGGGCCGGGACTGCGTGAGGCAGCTCTGCAGCACGCGGGCGATTTCCGCGGGCGCGCCCGCCACGTCGTGCAGCGAGGCCTGGTCGCAGGTGATTTCGCGATAGATCGCGTACTGCGAGTCGAGCCGCTTCACCTGGTGATGCAGCAGCAACCCGCCACGGCCCTCGTGCTGTCCGGGCGCGCCCGAGATCACCACCAGCGGCGATTTCTCCGCATACGCGGCGGCGACGGGATTGACGAGATTGAGGGCGCCAGCCCCGTAGGTGACCACCGCGACGCCGGGCCCGCCCTCGACGCGGGCGGCCGCATCCGCCGCGAAGCCCACCGACGGTTCGTGGCTCAAGGTGTACAGCGGCAGGATCCCGGACTCCTCGACGATCTTGAAGAACGCGAGAACGAAATCGCCCGGGATACCGAACACCTGCCCGGCGCCGTGGTCGCGAAGCGCGGTGAGGAGCGATTCGGCAAGATTCATGGCGCGCAGCGTCGGCCGTCGACCTGCGCGGCGCCGGGACGGACTGCAGTTCGCTCGCTCATGCCCACACTCTACAATAGCGCGATGCAACAACCAGACAGCCCGGGCTCGGGGCCGCCGTCACGCAGCGTATCGGTGGCCCTCGCAGGCAGCGGTGGCGCCGGCGTCATGACCGCGGGCAACATGCTGCTCGAGGCGGCCGCGCACGCCGGCTACTACGCCCTCATGACACGCTCTTCGGGCCCGCAGATCCGCGGCGGCGAAGCGGCCGCGATGCTGCGGATCGCGTGCCACCCCGTCGAGTGCATGGCCGACCATTTCGACGTGCTGGCCGCCGTGGACTGGGATAACGTGCAGCGCTTCAAGGCGGAGATCCCGCTGGGAGCGCAGAGCCTCGTCATCGGCGACCCGGACCAGGGCGCGCCGCCGGAGGCGTTCCTTCAGAGCGGCGCGATGCACGCCGAGCTGCCACTCAAGAAACTGGCCAAGGCCGTGCCCGAGGGCCGCGCGAACATGGTGCTGCTCGGCACGGTGGCGGCCCTTCTCGGCCTGCCGGACGACGCGGTCGCGACCGCCGTCGAGACGACGCTCGGCAGGCGACCGACGGCACTTGCCCCCAGCCTCGCCGCGGTCGCTGCCGGCCGTGCCGCGGCTGCCGGCATCGGGCGCCGCTTCCCACTGGCCGAGCCCCCTGCCACGCGAGCGCCGCGCTGGCTCCTGACCGGCAACGAAGCGGCAGGCTACGGCGCCATCAAGGGCGGCGTGCGCTTCGTGGCCGCCTACCCCATCACGCCTGCGACGGAACTGCTCGAGTGGATGAGCCCGGCCCTTGCCCAGGTGGGCGGCACGCTCGTTCAGGCCGAGGACGAGCTCGCCTCCATCAACATGGCCATCGGCGGCTCCTACGGCGGCGTGCCCTCGCTCACCGCTACGTCGGGTCCGGGTCTCTCGCTGATGGTCGAGGCGCTCGGGCTCGCGGTCGCAGCGGAGATCCCGCTCGTGGTGGTGGACGTGATGCGCGTCGGACCGTCCACCGGCATCCCGACCAAGTCCGAGCAGGGCGACCTCAACATCGCCGTGCACGGGCTGCACGGCGATGCGCCGCACCTCGTGCTGGCACCGAACTCGGTGGCCGACTGCCTCGGCGCGACGCAGTGGGCGGTGCAGCTGGCCGAGGCCCTGCAGACGCCGGCGATCGTGCTGTCTGACCAGTTCCTCGGACAGGCACGGTCGGTCGTGGACCGTCCAGCCGACCGCGCCGACGGCCCCGGACGCCTCGTGGCGGCGGCCGATGCGACCGGCTGCCGGCGTTATGCGCTGACGCCGGACCGTATCTCGCCGATGGCGATCCCGGGCACGGCGGGCCTGGCCTACACCGCCGACGGCCTCGAGCACGCCGAGCGCGGCACACCGTCCTCGCAGGCGACGGACCATTTCGCGCAGCTCGACAAGCGGCGCGGCAAGCTCGAGTCCTGGGATTACGGCGAGGACTGGGCCGATGTCGAGGGTGACCCGACCGCGGACTTCGCCGTCGTCACCTTCGGCTCGTGCACGGGCCCTGTGCGCGAGGGCCTCGCGCGGGCCGCGCAGGACGGTGTCCCGGCACGGCTGGTCTCGCTGCGGCTGCTCGCCCCGCTTCCGGCCAGCCGCCTCGGTGCCGCGCTCGCAGGCGCGGGTCGCGTGCTGGTGATCGAGCAGAATCACTCGGCACAGCTCTACAAGTACCTGCGCGCCGAGTGTGACCTGCCCGGACGCGTCACCAGCCTGCACCGGGCCGGCGCGCTGCAGTTCCAGCCCGGCGAGATCCACCGTCACCTGCTCGAATGGAGCCGCGCATGAACGACTCGGCCTGCGCCGTCCCACGGCAAGGCTCGCCCGCTCGGCTCGCGCGCGGCCCGGGCGACTACAAGTCCGACGTCAAGCCGGTGTGGTGCCCGGGCTGCGGCGACTTCGGCGTCGTGAATGCGCTCGCCAAGGCGATGGCGAAGATGGCGCTCGAGCCGAAGGACGTGGCCGTGGTCTCCGGCATCGGCTGCTCGTCGCGCATCCCGGCCTACATGTCGAGCTACGGCTTCCATGGCGTGCACGGGCGCGCGCTCGCGGCCGGCACCGGGCTCAAGATCGCGCGCCCCGACCTCACGGTGATCGTCACCGGCGGCGACGGCGACGGCTACTCGATCGGCGGCAACCACTTCCTGCACGCCTGCCGCCGCAACGTGGACATGACCTACATCGTGATGGACAACCGCGTGTACGGCATGACCAAGGGCCAGGCTTCGCCGACCAGCGAGCCCGACTGGGACTCGAAGCTCTCCCCGGACGGTACGGGCCTGCGCGAGTTCCAGCCGCTGGTGGTCGCGCTCACTTCCGGCGCGAACTTCATCGCGCGCGGCTTCACCGGCGATCCGAACGGGCTCGCCGAACTGATCGAGCAGGCGGTGCGCCACCCGGGGTTCTCCTTCCTCGAGGTGCTGTCGCCGTGCGTCACGTTCCGCCCCGAGCAGAAGGAGTGGAAGAAGATGGTGCGTCCCGATGCCTTTGGCCCCACCTCGGAGGTCCCGCGGGCGGTGCGCCGCCTGCTGCGCGACACCGGGTTCGACCTCGGCGTGCTGTATGCCGGTGAGCGTCCGCCTTATGCGCCGCGCGGACCGCGGGCGCTACGGCCCGTCGCCGAGCTCGAGGCGAGGTTCGCGCTGTGAGCGGGCGCGGCCGGTCAACGACGGCGCGTCCGAAGCTGCCGCACACGGTCGCGGAATTCATGGCGTACGCGTACGCCATGGAGGTCGAGGCGTCGGAGCGCTATGCCGAGCTCGCGGAGCAGATGTCGGCGCACAACAACCGCGAGGTCGCCGATCTGTTCGCCAAGCTCTCGCGCATCGAGGGTAAGCATCGCGACCAGATCGCCGCGCGGATGCGCTGGACGACCCCGCCCGCGGCGGCCGTGTTCCGCTGGACGACACCCGAGGGTCCGGAGACCACGGACTACGGCGAGCTGCACTACCTGATGCAGCCCTTCCACGCGCTCAAGCTCGCCGAGCACAACGAGCAGCAGGCTGTCGAGTTCTTCGAGCGCTTCGCGGCCGCCCGGGTGCCAGAGGCGGTCCAGGCCGCAGCGCGCGAGATGGCCGAGGACGAGCGGGAGCATGTCCGGCTGATCCGCGAATGGCTCGCGAAGGTGCCGCCGCCGGAGCCCGGCTGGGACGAAGACCTGGACCCACCGGCCGGGGCGGACTGACGCGGACCGCCGGGCCGAGTCCCGAGATCACCCGGACGGCGGGACCTCGGGCGTCACGACCTCGCTCCCGGGCGCGGACCCGGGCCCTGGCTCTTCGGGCTCTACGGGCACGACGTAGGCCGGGATCGACTCCGGCAAGGTCGCCGGTGCCGACGTCGACGACGGCTCGGGATCAACGATCGGCAACGCCAGAAACCGCTGCACGCTCGCCAGGAAACGGTCGAACGCCAGCAGCACCACCCCCATCACGATCAGTGCGAGCAGGAAGCCCACGAGGCGCGGCAGCAGGGGCCGGTCCGCAGGCGCGGCGTCGCGCTCGGCATGACGCAGGGCACGGTCCATCAGGACTCGCTTCACGTCGATCGGCGGCTCGGGGGTCGGGGTCATGGGCGGCGGATGATGCCACCGGGCCCCCGGGACCGGGGCAGAAGTTGCCGAAGCGCCGTTGGGTGGCTGCGGCATGTACTTAAATGCGAATGGTTTGCAATTAGATCTCGTCGCCGCTAGCATCGCGCTCGAGGGTCAAGCCATGTACGTCTGCGTCTGCCACGGCATCTCCGAAAAGCGCCTGCACCAGGCCATCGAAGAAGGCGTGTGCTCGTTCGAGCAGCTGCAGTCCTGCACCGGCGTCGCCACGTGCTGCGGGGCCTGCGAGCCCTGCGCCCGCCAGGTGCTCGACGAAACCCTTGATTCCCGGTCCCGAGCCCCTCAGGCTTCGTGACAGCGGGGCTCCGGCCCCCCGCCCGATCCGGTTTCCAGATAAGGAGTTCGTCATGAAGGGCGACGCCGACGTCATTGCGCACCTCAACAAGATCCTCAAGAACGAACTCACGGCGATCAACCAGTACTTCCTGCATTCTCGAATGCTGAAGGACTGGGGGCTGGTGAAGCTCGGCGAGTACGAGCACCACGAGTCCATCGACGAGATGAAGCACGCCGACAAGCTGATCGAGCGCATCCTGTTCCTCGAGGGGCTGCCGAACCTGCAGCACCTCGGCAAGCTCATGATCGGCGAGGACGTGAAGGAGATCCTCGCATGCGACCTCAAGCTCGAGCAGATCGCCCACCCCGACCTGAAGGACGCGATCTCCCACTGCGAGAAGGTCGGCGACTTCGTGAGCCGCGAACTGCTCGAGGACATCCTCGAGTCCGAGGAGGAGCACATCGACTTCCTCGAGACCCAGCTCGACCTGATCGGCCGGGTCGGCATCGAGAACTACTGCCAGTCGCAGATGAAGTAGCTCACGCGACGCAGAGCGTCGGCCGGTGGCACGTCACGGAGGGATGTTCATGGCTACGAAGACGCCAGGGCTCCGTTACCACTGCGTAACGGTCAACGCGGGAAAGCAGGCCTGTCCGGCCGCAGAGGCCCTGCAGGGGGTGCGCCTGCTATCGGCGGAGGCCCCGCGCCTGCCGCTCGCCGAGTGTGCGATGCCGGCCGACTGCCGCTGCACCTATCGCCATCACGATGACCGTCGCGCGGGACCGCGTCGCGCCCGCGACCGCAACGAGCGCCCCGAGCCGTGGCCGAACTCCGATCGACGCCGCTCGATCGGCCGCCGGGCGACCGACTGAACACAACCGGACGATCCGACGCAGCGTTCGATCGGGCGCCTTGACCGTTGCGGCGCGCAGGCTCCACGAATACCTCCGGATTGACAGCCCGGCGGCGCCCCCTAGCATCGCGGCAAACCCGCCCGCCCCGACGATCGTCCGTCGGCGGCACCTTCCCGGAGCCCGCCATGCAGTCGGCGAAACAGTCCAAGCGCCCGTCCCTTCCACCGCTGCCCGAGTGGTTTCCGCGCGGCACCGCACTGCTGCATGACCCGTCGCTCAACAAGGGCACGGCGTTCACCGAGGAGGAACGCGACGCCCTCGGGCTGCGCGGTCTGCTGCCACCGCAGGTGGGCACGCAGGAACTGCAGGTCGCGCGGGTGCTCGAGAACTTCCGGCGCCTGACCACGCCGCTCGAGAAATACATCCTGCTCGAGGCGCTGAAGGACCGGAACGAAGCGCTTTTCTTCCGGGTCATCACCGAAAACCCTGACGAGATGATGCCGATCATCTACACGCCGACCGTCGGTCTCGCCTGCCAGCAATTCGGCCACATCTACCGCCGTCCGCGTGGCATGTTCATCTCGGCGGCGGACCGCGGGCGCATCGGCCAGGTGATGCGCAACTGGCCGCACCGCCAGGCCGCGATGATCGTCGTGACCGACGGCGAGCGCATCCTCGGCCTCGGCGACCTCGGCGCCAACGGCATGGGCATCCCGATCGGCAAGCTGTCGCTGTACACCGCCTGCGCCGGGCTGCATCCGCGCCTGTGCCTGCCGGTGATGCTCGACGTGGGCACGAACAACCAGGCGCTCCTCGACGACCCGCTCTACATCGGGCTCCGCCAGCGGCGCCTGTCCGGCGACGCGCTCGACGAGATCGTCGAGGAATTCGTCGAGGCGTCGCAGCGGGTGTTCCCGGGCATCGTCGTGCAGTTCGAGGACTTCGCGAACCACAACGCCTTCCGGCTGCTGCGCAAGTACCGCGACCGGGTGTGCTGCTTCAACGACGACATCCAGGGCACCGCTTCGGTCACCGTGGCCGGCATCTTCTCGGCGTTGCGCGTGACCGGCAAGCGCATGTCCGAGCAGACCTTCCTGTGCCTGGGTGCGGGCGAAGCGGCCACCGGTATCTCGAACTTGCTCGCGGCGGCGATGGTGGACGACGGGCTCGACCCGGCCACGGCGCGACAGCGCTGCTGGATGGTGGACTCGAAGGGACTCGTGGTCGCGGGCCGCACCGGCCTCGCCGAGCACAAGCTCGCCTATGCGCACGAACACGCGCCGGTGGCGGACTTCCTCGGCGCGGTCAAGGCGCTCAAGCCGACCGCGATCATCGGCGTAGGCGCGACGCCCGGCATGTTCACTCGCGAGGTCGTCGAGGAGATGACGCGCCTGAACGAGCGGCCGATCGTATTCGCGCTGTCGAACCCGACCTCGAAGTCGGAGTGCACGGCCGAACAGGCGTATGCGTGGTCGGGCGGCAAGGCGCTGTTCGCGTCGGGGAGCCCGTTCGAC
>Ga0316601_100001697_pt1 | contig 10960 bp, 12 predicted proteins | sample OWC_soil_day5_no_FD_207663 | JGI IMG/M metagenome (GOLD analysis project Ga0316601, IMG submission 207663) | Wetland soil microbial communities from Old Woman Creek delta, Ohio, United States - OWC_soil_day5_noCT | ecosystem: Environmental > Terrestrial > Soil > Wetlands | place: USA: Ohio...
GAGCAGAAGATACTGACCTTTCAGCCGGCACAATCCCCCTTGGGTAAAGGCGCCCTCCCTCTTGAGCATTTCGTAGCGCACCTCGATGCCAAGGCCGCGAGCCAGTTCTTCGAGTTGACCGAGAAGCGAACGTTCATCCAAATGAAGAATCCTCCTTTTTCATGCTCCTCCCGGAACAAATCCCGGCCTCTTTTTTCTGCCGAGTCTCTTGTATTTTCTTTCCCCTTGTCAATAGGGAATTGCTTTCAAGAAAACGATAATTATGGTATGCAAGTTCGGAGAGCGCAGACATGGAGCGGAGGCCAATGGGAAAGAGCCGTTCAGGGTTAAAAGAAGGAATGTCCACCGGCATTGTTAAGGACACACGATACATGGATCACTGGATGGGGGATTACCATCCGGAGTGCCCGCAGAGGCTCAAAGTCATTTATGACATGCTGGAAGAGCCGGATATGGAGGGCAAGTTTCAGGAGATCACCCCCAGGTTCGCGGACAAGAAAGAGCTGCTTCTCGTTCATGCCGGTTACTACGTCGAAACACTTGCAGCCACAGCAGGAATCGAGTACACGTACCTGGACCCTGACACCCAAACCTGTGCAGCCTCTTACGACGCCGCGGTTCTGGCTGCCGGAGGGCTGTGCGAGGCCATCTCCAAGGTGTGCGCGGGAAAGCTGAAAAACGCCTTTGCCCTGGTCAGACCACCGGGGCATCACGCGGAACGGGGTCAGGCAAAAGGCTTCTGCCTCTTCAACAACGTTGCCGTAGGCGCACGGTATGCCCAGGAACGCCTTAAGGTCGGCCGCATTTTGATTGTGGACTGGGACCTTCATCACGGCAACGGCACCCAGCACTCCTTTGAAGAGGATCCGACAATCCTTTATTTCTCCACCCATCAGTTCCCCTATTATCCGGGGACCGGGGCTTACACTGAAATCGGCGTCGGGAAAGGCCGTGGATTCACCGTCAACGTCCCCCTCACCATAGGATATGGGGACGCAGAGTACTTGAGCCTCTTTGAGAGAGTGCTCAAACCGATCGCTCTTGAGTTCAAACCTGAACTGATCCTCGTCTCCGCCGGCTTTGACATTTACATCGGGGATCCTTTGGGCGGTATGAACGTCACTCCTGCAGGGTTTGCTGCAATGACCCGGGCCATTATGGATATCGCCGACGAATGCTGCGCAGAAAAGTTGGTCTTCACCCTCGAAGGAGGGTACGATCTTTACGGGGAACGGGATTCGGTCAAAGAAGTCCTCAAGGAGCTGGCCGGCTTGAACAACTCCGATCCGGCCGCTCTAGCGGGTTCTGCCATGCAGGAGATGGTGGATACCGTGGTGGCCCGGGTCAAGAGTGTTCAGGGGCCTTACTGGAAGACCCTGTGAGATCCTTGTGCCGTGGCAGCCCCCCTCTTTTCTCCTCCTCAAGCCAAGACGACGATTCGCCCCGCAAAACCCTCAGACAAGGCCTTTATCGCCGGATTAAGCGACCTGGTCTTTAGCGTTTATGGACCCTACAGCTCCACCGTCAGCGAATGGTTCGAATCCAGTGTGACCGTGACCCTCATTTCCACGGTTGAGGGTAGACCTGCAGGCTTTGTGATGATCGGCGCCCTGCCGGCAGACGAAGAGGGGCAAACCTGCACGGAGATTCTCGCCATCGCCGTCACCCCCGAGCTCCAGCGCAGGGGAATAGGCCGTGAACTTCTTCAATTCGCACAAAAAGAAGCGGAAGGCTTGGGGGAGCAGAGGCTTTTTCTCCACACCGCCAAAGAGAACCTTGCAGCCCAGAAACTTTTCCTAAGGAATGGATTTAGGCCCGTGCAGAGCAAAGTCCGCTTTTATCCCTCGGGACAGGATGCTCTCATGATGGTGAATGATCTGGGAAAAGATCGGAATCAGAGCCAGTTAGAATAGAAATGGGGCTTCCGGCACGACCGGTTACAGGATTTGGGACTTGAATAAACCAATCAGATCCATGTATAATCATAAGCTGATTTCCTCCGGAGGGTATTTATGGCGCAAATAGATGCATTCTTCAAGCTCATGCACGATCAGGGAGCATCGGATCTCCACATGGTTTCCGGGCAGCAGCCTGTTCTGCGGATAGGCGGTGAACTCGAGCGGGTCAAGTACCAAGCTCTTGAAAACGACGGCCTCAAGGCCATGCTTTATGAAATCGCTCCCGAGCACAAGGTGAAGGAGTTTGAAGAAACGGGTGACGTGGATTTTGCCTATGAAATCCCGGGACTTGCCAGATATCGAGCCAATTTTTTCCAGCAAAAGTACGGCATTGGAGGCGTTTTCAGGGAAATTCCCTCGAAAATCATGAGCTGCGATGATCTGGGGTTGCCCAAGGTGGTTCAAAGACTGGCCAGTCTGCCCCGCGGCCTTGTGCTGGTGACCGGGCCCACAGGCAGCGGAAAGTCCACCACCCTTGCAGCCATTGTCCATGAAGCGAACATGTCTCGAAAAGACCACATCATCACCGTTGAAGATCCCCTGGAATTTGTGCATCGGAGTGAAAAGGCCATCATCAATCACAGGGAAGTGGGCCTCCACACCAAGTCGTTTGCCGCAGCGCTGAGAGGTGCTCTCCGAGAAGATCCCGACATCATCATGGTCGGTGAAATGAGAGATCTGGAAACCATTGCCCTTGCCATTGAAGCCTCGGAAACAGGGCATCTTGTCTTTGCGACCCTGCACACGAACAGCGCCGCCAAGACCGTGGACCGCATCATCGAAGTTTTTCCGGTCAGCCAGCAGGAGCAAATCCGGAATACCCTGGCAGATGGAATTAGGGCCGTGATTTCCCAAACCCTTTTCAAGAGAAGAGACAAGAGGGGCCGGGTGGCGGCCCTCGAAATCATGATTGCCAACCCAGCCGTTCGAAACCTGATCCGCGAAGGAAAGACCTACCAGATTCCTTCCATGATCCAGACGGGAAAGAAATACGGCATGCAGTCGCTGGATGATGCTATTCTGGAACTGCTGATGAAAAAGATCATCAGCCCGGACGATGCCTATACCAAGTGCAATGACAAGGGCAAGTTCCTTCCCTTCCTGAAGCAAGCTCCTTCTGACTTCACGGAGGTGTAGGAGCGGAACGAAACCCTGAGCACTGAGGGAGCAGAAGAGATGAGACGACAAGAAATCGACCATATTTTAACCGCCATGCTCGAGTCCCATGACAATGTCTCAGACCTCAATTTCACGGTGGACAAGGCCTGCCAGGTTGAGTCCTCGGGCCAGCTGGTGCCTGTGTTGCTCAATCCTCCTATTTCAAAGCTCACCCCTTTCCAGGCTGAAGTCCTCGCCCTTAACCTGATCAACGCTGACCGCAGGCTCACCCGATTTCTTCTCTCCGAGGGCTCCTGTGACACGTCCTATCAACTTGCAGGCAAAGCCCGGTTCAGGGTGAACATCTTTTCGCAAAAGGGCTACATCTCGACCGTCATGAGGCAACTGGCAGCCCGGGTGCCGACGGTGGATGAAATGATGCTTCCCCCGGCGTTCCGTAGGATGGCGGATGACCGCAACGGAATGATCCTGGTGACGGGTGCCACAGGGAGCGGTAAGTCCACGTCTCTCGCCTCAGTCCTCAACGAGATCAACGAGAGAAAATCGGTCCACGTGGTGACCCTGGAAGATCCTGTGGAGTATGTCCATGCCCAGAAAAAGGCCACCTTCAATCAGCGGGAGCTGGGAATCGATTTCGACACCTTTGCCAACGGCCTGAGGGCCGCTCTGCGCCAGGCCCCCAAGGTGATCCTGGTCGGTGAGATGAGGGACAGGGAAACCGTGGAGATCGGTCTCTCTGCGGCTGAGACCGGTCACCTGCTCCTGACCACGCTCCACACGGTGGATGCCGGCCAGACGGTGAACAGAATCGTCGGCATGTTTGAGCAGGAAGATGAAAAGCAGATCCGCATCCGCCTGGCGGATTCGGTCCGATGGATTGCCTGCCAGCGCTTGCTTCCCAAGGTCGGGGGAGGGCGTGTGGCCGCCTTTGAAATCATGTGCACGAATCTGCGAGTGAAAGACACCATCCTGCACGGCGAAGCGGAAGGCAAGACCTTTTACGACATCATCGAAGCAGGGCAGCCCTTCGGCATGATGACCTTTGACCAGAGCATCACGGAGCTTTATCAAAAAGGATTCATCACCGAGGAGACCGCCTTGAGTTATGCCTCCCGCAAGGCCATTGTGGGAAGGACCATTGACGCGGTCAAGTCGGCAAGAGGGGAGAAGACCACGTCCATCGAAGACCTGAGTATTGACCAGGATTACACAAAGAAGTACGGAAAAATGTAAAGAGGAGCGGAAACCATGGAGGTTACCTGCGGGCAGTGCAAGACCAGGTTCAACATTCCCGACGACAAAGTTCCCAAGGACAGGGTCCTCAAACTGAACTGTCCGAAGTGCAAGGGCAAGATTTCGCTTGGGGGTGAGGCGCCGGAGCAGCCTCCCAAGGCCAATGAGACCGGAGAGGTCCCCCTGAAAATGATGGATCCGGCAGCCGGCAAGAAAACCCCCGAAGAATCGTACGGGTATGAGGATTTCACAACCGATGAGGCCTTGGATTTTTTCGAAGAGGGAATCAAGCTTGCCCTGATCATGCCCAACAGCTCCATGAACGAGGATCATCTGAGAGCCGGGCTGGAACTCATCGGATACAAGTGTGTCTCCACGCCCAATACCAGGGATGCGATCGGGAAATTGCGTTTCCACAATTTTGATCTCATTATTCTCGCCGACGGGTTCGACAGCCAGCCCCTGGATCACAGCGTCATCGTCAATTACCTGAACAGGCTTTCCATGTCGGTTCGTCGGAAGCTTTTTTTGGCCCTCATCTCGGACAACTTCAAAACCATGGACAACATGATGGCCTTTGCCATGAGCGCCAACGTGGTGATCAACACCAAGGACCTCCAAAAGCTGCATCTCATCCTCAAGAAGTCGGTCTCAGAGAACGAACGATTCTACAAGGTCTTCATGGACACGATGGTGGAGACGGGAAAAGCGTAGGTCCGCTCGCTCATGGAACAAAGGTACAAATACCGGCTGCGGGTGGAAATGTGCATCGGCACGATCATCGATGTTCACAAGAGGATCCAGTTTTCTTTTGAAAACGAAAAGCTGCTTTCCCAGTTCGAGCAACTGAGACGAGCGGTCAACGACATGGACATGACCCAGGTGTGTGAACGCGATGTGGTTCTTGTGGAACAGGCCACCAACGCGCTGCTCTGCGAGTTCCGGCCCGTCTTTGAAGACGGCAACTACGGCCCCGTCTACGAATCCCTCAGCCATTAGCAGCCGATTTGATCTGGCATGAACACGAATCAGACTGACAAGGTGATCCTCATCACCGGTGCATCCGGCGGCATCGGGTCGGCCATCGCACGGGTTTTTGCCGGTGAGGGCGCCAAGCTTGTTCTGCATTATCACCGCAATCTGGCCTGCGCACGGAAGTTGCAGCGCGAATTGGCAGCGGCTGAACCCTTGTTGGTGCGCGCGGACCTGACAAAAGAGTCCCAGGTGAAAAATCTGTTTGCCCTGGCGTCGAGACGATTCGGCCGCGTGGACACCCTCGTGGCGAATGCCGGATCGTGGGAGACTCGCGATGTGCCGCTATATAGGCTTCGGCTGAAACAGTGGCGGGGGACGATGGACGGCGTGCTGACCTCGACATTCCTCTGTCTGCGTGCGTTTTTCCGTCTGGTGGAAAAACAGAAGCGCGGCAACGCCGTTTTGATCGGCTCGACGGCTGCCGTGTTCGGCGAAGCGAACCATGCGGATTATGCTGCGGCAAAGGCGGCGATCGCGTTCGGCCTCACGCGGACCTTGAAGAACGAGTTGTCACGCCTCGCGCCCCACACGCGGGATTATTGCGGCGGACGGATCAATTGCGTGTGCCCCGGATGGACGGTGGTGCCACGCAGCGCTGCGAAGCTCAGCAACGCCGGAACAGTCCGCAAAGTCACCGCGACCATGGCGCTGCCTCAGATTGCGCGGCCTGACGACATTGCCAATGCGGTGGTGTATCTGTCCTCCGATACACTGGCGCGGCACGTCACCGGGCAGACGCTGGTGGTTGCGGGCGGGATGGAGGGACGCATGCTCTGGCAGCCGGAAGAGATCGATCCCTCTGCAGCCTGAGGGGGGGGCAGAAAGTTAGGGAAGATAGCGGTTTTGGAAAAGGTGGCCGCAGCGGTGGTGGCGCAGATTATACCCGACAGCGTACCCTGTCAGAAGCCGCCGCATGATGGAAGACAAAGAGGCGATACCCGTTCTCACCAAAAGGTGAAAGTGATTGGGAATCAATGCCCAGGCATAGCAAGTTGTCTTGCTCCCGCTTAGTATCGATCCCAGGCGGTCAAGGAAATCGTCCCGATCCCGATCACTGAGAAAGATCTTCTGCCGAGCAATTCCACGCCCGATAACATGATGCAGAGCCCCCGGACCATCTATCCTGCTCTTTCGCGGCATAGAAACTTTCTATCATGTCAATCCAAACAGTGAAGTAATCATATAATGTCCTCTTCTTTCTACCTCATCGCTTCCTCACGGCATCGCTCCTTCATGGCCTGCTTTGCTAAGATGCTCCAGGGCCGGGAACGGGAAAGAGGGATAAGAACCAAAATGAGAGTGAAGCTGGCTGCCAAAATGCTGGTGATCGCGTGGACTCTCATGAAGAGAGGAGAAACCTTTAATCCAGAGTATCTGAAGGTGCAATAGCTCATGCAACAGCTTCGGCGAGAGAGCCCGTTCAAGAACGTTGAGGCTTCAGACCTCGTAGGGGACAATCCCTGAGCCTCTCACTGAACTTAGTCTTCGCACCTCCTGAAGCAAAATTGCGCAGCATTTAAGCTCTTCAAAGGTCATTTTTCGGTCAGCTTCCAGGTCGTAGGCACGTAGCCCCTCGCTGCCAGTCCGGCGGCAGCCCGTCGATGGTCTCTGATCTAACGAACCCCTCTCGGATCTACGGCGCAATCAAGAATTCCTGCTCCGCGAATCGGCGCTAGAGTGGATCTCCAGATGGTTTTCAGCTCATCGATCCTCTTCTTTTCTCCAAGCGCCCAGACAGAGCCGCCGGCACCTGCTCCTGCGAACCTCGCGCCGCATCCTTCCAGCTCCGCCTGTCGGATGAGCTTGTCTGTCACAGGGATCAGGGCATCCGGTGTGATTTCCCTGCGAACCGCCATTTCTTCGCGAAGGAGCCCTGCCGCCTGATCCCACTTGCGATCGATCAGGGCTTGAGCCAGGCGGCGCACGATCCGATTTGCCTCGATCCATCCCGCTCTCGTTCGACCAGAGAGAAACCCCTCAAGCCACCCTTGGTTGATCCTGGCGGACACGTGGCTCCTCCCGCTGAAGGCCACAAGCAGATGTTCAGACAAGTCCTGCTGCCTCTTGCGATCGAGAAGTGGAGTCCGCTCATAAGGCGCCTGTCTGTTGCCGAAATGCCATCGCCACAGGTTCACCCCTCCGAACACGGCCGCAGCCTGGTCCTGGATGCCGCACTTGCCTGAGCTTGTCGAATCCTCCAGATAGTAGGCAAGATGAAGGATGTCCTTTTGCGGCAGTGGGGGTTTGCCGGTTAGAACGGCGAGTTTCGAGAGGGCCTTGATGAGAGCCACGAGCGCCGTGCTGGAGCCTCCGAGCGCAGCCCTGGAAGGGGAATCCGAGGCAATCCGGACTTCAAGGCCATGAAAACCAAAGTAGGAGATCGCTGCGTAGAAGAGGCCGAAGGTCGAATCAAACGGGAGGGTTTTGAACTCGTGGGCTCCTGTGTCAGGGAAGCCCTCTGAAGAAACCTTGACCATGCCCTCTTCAAAGGGAAGGAGTTCCACCCGGGTCCTTAGACTGAGAGCTATGTTCAGCGTGACCGGTTCGATGGCCTCCATGGGCAGAGCCATGGACCGGATGTCCCAGGTTCCGCCGGAATCCACACGGCACGGAGCAGAAGCCTCTACCCTGCGGTTCTTGAGTATCTTTCTGGCTGAGGAGAAAATGGACATGGTCGGATTTGGTTTCACAGGGGCGGAGACCACTTGTTGGTCGCGCCGTCGTAGGACCAGCAGTCCAGAAGCGCTTTCCTGAGCGTGAAGTGGGGATTTTCCGCCCACAAAAGCATTTGCTGGTGGGCAGCGTTCAATCTCTTGAATTTCTCGGTGTCTCCCCCCAGGTCCGGATGATAGACCTTGGCCAGTCTTTTGTAGGCCGATCGTATCTTCGCCACGTTGCTTTCCGAAAAAAGCTCCTCAGTCGGGAGTTCGAGCAGCTTAAGGCATTCCCTCTCGAACCGGCTGAGCCTGGGCTTTAGTTTCTTGTCCGGTCTGATGGACCTGGGATTGAGCTCTTTCTTGTTGTTTTTCTTGAGAAGGACCAGGGAAGCCGCGCTTCTGGAAGTTCTGTTGTGAACGAGGTGATACCACTCGCTTCCGGATTGAAGGACCAGGTGTTTCAAGTCTTCGGCAGGTTTCTTCCCGCCCGGCCTTCTGTAAAGAAACCGGGAGATGTCCTGGGACCAGATGGGCAGGACGTCCAGGACAACGAAGTTCTGGTCAAAAGAGAAAGCCGCATACCTTGCGTTGAAGGCGACGAGAAGCCCTTTTGACAGAGAGAGAACCCACAGCATCTGATCCCGGCATCCGGGGGAACAATAACGTCTCCCACTTTTCATGCTGCTGCTTCCACAGGCAAGGCAGTGCTTCTTGCCGCGGGTGACTTTGGATGGAATGAGACCTGTCTCTGTCATAAAACGCCATCAAAAGACAACAAGTATTCAGCGCTCCCACCAAAGGAGCGCCCACGTGAAACCACTATACTCTCTCCCCCTTGCACAATCAAGTTTTCAAGGCCATGCAGCGCTTCGACCTTGCGCTCAGGACCATGGGCCTGTCGAATGGCAGAGGATGCTTTTATGGTGGTCACGGGAGCTTATTTTATTGACCAATGCAATTCCTTTCTCTATATTTCCGGGAAATCCTTTGAATCCTTTTTTCTTGATCCTTCAAGAGGGCATGCTATGAGCACCATCCCCCGCTTTGTAGGGCTCTTCCCGGCCTTGATTCTTGTGTTCCTTGCCGCTTGCACCACCTTGGCTCCCCAGGAAAAGGAAGATCGGGCCGCGGAGAAAAAGGTTCCCCCAAAGGTCGTCCTGCCCGCTGAAACCAAGGAAAAAGAGCAACCGTATAAAGACTCGAAACAAGAGGCGCTGATATCCGAGGGCATGACCAACCAGGATTTGCTGGATTCCGCTCTCGAGTATGCCCAGGCTGCAAGCGACTACTGGGACCGTGGAGACATGGACACGGCGTTGGATGCTCTCGATACCGCTTACTCCCTCATCCTGAATGTCAAGACAGACGACGATCCCAACCTTCTCCAGCAAAAGGAGGATCTGAGGTTCACCATCTCCAAACGAGTTGTCGAGATCAACGCCTCTCGCTTTACAGCAGCCCCAGGAGATCGCAACTCCATTCCCTTGATCATGAATGAGCATGTGCGCAGGGAACTCGCGTCCTTCAAGGGTCCGGAGAGGGATTTCTTCATGGCCGCCTATCGCCGCTCCGGCAAATACCGCCCTGCCATCCTCAGAGCCTTCAAGGAAGCCGGCATGCCCCAGGAACTCACGTGGCTGCCCCTGATCGAGAGCGGATTCAAGGTGAGGGCCCTTTCGAGGGCAAGAGCCCTGGGCCTCTGGCAGTTCATCGCCTCCACAGGGTACCGCTACGGTTTAAAAAGAGACCAGTGGATTGATGAAAGGATGGACCCGGACAAATCAACAGCCGCTGCGATTGCCTATCTCAAGGAACTCCACCAGATGTTCGGGGATTGGACAACGGCCCTGGCCGGTTACAATTGCGGCGAGTGGGCCGTGATGAACCGGATCAAGACACAGAAGATCAACTATCTGGACAATTTCTGGGATCTCTATATCAAGCTGCCTCAGGAGACAGCGGCCTACGTTCCCCGGCTCCTGGCGGTTCTCCATATCGTCAACGACCCCAAAGCCCATGGCATGACTCTTCCCCCGCTCGATCCTGAAATCCAGGCGGAGGAAGTCATGATCAACAAACAGGTGCAGATCAAGACCCTTGCAAACGCCCTTCAGGTCGACGATGACCTTCTGGGAGAGTTGAACGCGGAACTGAGGCTGAACATGACGCCTGACAGTCCCTATCCTCTCAAAGTCCCTGAAGGCAAAGGACAGATTCTGCTCGCCAAGGTGAATGAGATTCCTGCCTACTGCCCTCCTGCCGGTGTGGCTTCTTCTTCGGGCTACATCGTCCACAAGGTGCGCAAGGGGGAAACCATTGCGAGCATCAGCAGGAAATATCGCACCTCACCGGAAGCGATTATGGACGCCAATGACTTCAAGAAGAACGAGAAGCTGGCCGCAGGCTGGAGGATCAAGGTGCCGGCCAAAACCCGCACCGTCCAGGCCAAGGGAACCAAAGCCCCTGCCCCGGTGGCGGCCAAAGAGGACAAACCGGTGAAGTACGTGGTCAAGAAAGGGGATTCCATCTATCAGATCGCCAGCCGGAACAACACCACGGCCAAAGAGATTCAGAATCTCAACCGGCTCAAGAGCACGAACCTTCACATAGGACAGGTTCTCCTCATTCCTCCCAGCCAGGTGGCGGCTTGCGCTGTCGTGCCCACCAAGAACTACACGGTGAAGGGTGGCGAGACCCCTTTCATGATCGCGAAGAAGCACGAAATGGAGCTCGGTGACTTCCTGAAGATCAACAATTTCACTCCCCACACCACGATCTTCCCCGGCCAGACCGTTCTCGTGAAAGCGAACTAGCGGTCGGCGCTCCGCCGTCTTTGGTCGTCCGTCGTTTTCGCACAGTCGTTGCTCGTGTGTCGTTGTGCTGCCGTCGGTGGTCGGCTGTCAGCGGTCCTTTTTCGGCGGTCCGCGGTCATCGGTCGGTTGTCGTCTCACACAAGCC
>Ga0316601_100001700_pt1 | contig 10957 bp, 11 predicted proteins | sample OWC_soil_day5_no_FD_207663 | JGI IMG/M metagenome (GOLD analysis project Ga0316601, IMG submission 207663) | Wetland soil microbial communities from Old Woman Creek delta, Ohio, United States - OWC_soil_day5_noCT | ecosystem: Environmental > Terrestrial > Soil > Wetlands | place: USA: Ohio...
TGACGCCATCCACAACAACGCACGAAGATGGCCGTGGTCGCGACCGGAAAGCCGGCGGTCACGAATTTCCGGGTGCTCGAACATGGCCAGGGCTGGAGCCTCCTCGAGTGTCGGCTCGAGACTGGCCGCACGCACCAGATCCGGGTGCACATGGCGCAGATCGGTCATGCGCTCATCGGCGACCCGGTGTACCTGCCGCCGCAGACGGCGCGTCAGTTGCCCGAAGCCGCGCGCCCGTTCCGGCGGCAGGCGTTGCACGCCACCGCTCTCGCACTGACGCATCCGCTGGCGGGTGAGACGCAACAATGGCACTCGCCAATTCCGCCCGATATGCTGGCCTTGCTGCAGGCACTGCGACGCGATGCGCCCGGTTGACTGGATTGCGCCGGACTGGCCGGCCCCTGCCAATGTACGCGGGATGATCACCACGCGCAGCGGTGGCGTCAGCGCGCCGCCGTACGACTCGCTCAACCTGGGCACGCGGGTGGGCGACGATCCGGGTGCCGTGGCACGCAATCGCGCCCTGTTGCGCGAAGCGCTGCCCGCCGATCCGCACTGGCTCCGGCAAGTGCACGGCACGCAGGTCGCGCACCTGGACGAAGCCCCCGGCAACGCGGAGCTGGAGGCCGACGCCGCGATGACGCGGTGCGCCGGTACCGTATGTGTGGTGATGATCGCCGACTGCCTACCGGTGCTGCTTTGCGACCGCGACGGCTCGGTGGTCGCCTGCGCCCATGCGGGGTGGCGCGGCCTGAGTGGCGGCGTGATCGAGGCGACCGTTCGCGCGATGGACTGCCGAGCCGATCGCGTGCTGGCTTATCTTGGCCCCGCCATCGGCCCGCGCGCGTTCGAAGTCGGCGCTGACGTGCGCGATGCTTTCATGCGCGTGCACGCCGACGATGCGGCGTGCTTCCAGACGAAGGCGCCCGGCCCTGGCGGCGAGCCGAAGTGGTGGGCCGACCTGCCCGAACTGGCCCGCCGCCGGCTCCAGCGCACCGGCGTGACCGCCGTGTACGGAGGTCGCGACTGCACCTATGGCGACAGCACGCGCTTCTTCTCGCACCGGCGCGACGGGCGCAGCGGCCGTCATGCCGCGCTCATCTGGATGCGCTGAGCATTGAGCACCCTCGGCTGGATCCTCGCCAGCAGCCTGCTGGGCGGCACCTTGAGCATCGCGGCGGCGGCGCTGGTGGCCTTCAACGTGCGCCCCTCGGCGGTTCCGGTGTTGGTGAGCTATTCGGTCGGGGCGCTGCTGGGCGCGGCATTCCTGGGCGTGCTCCCGCACGCCATGGAACACATGTCGCAGCCGGCGGAACTGGGCGTGAGCGTGCTTGCTGGATTGCTCGTGTTTTTCGTGCTGGAGAAGCTGGTGCTGTGGCGCCACCATCACGCGCCACAGTGGGGCGAGCAGCCCGAGAGCGACAGACACCCGGATGCACATGGCACGTCCCATCACGTCGAGCACGCACACGGGCGCAGCGGCGTCCTGATCATGGTCGGCGACACCGTCCACAACTTCGTGGATGGCATCCTCATCGCCGCGGCGTTCCTGGCCGATGTGCAACTGGGCTTGGTCACCGCGCTGGCGATCCTTGCCCATGAGATTCCGTCCGAGGTGAGCGACTTCCTGATTCTGATCCATTCCGGCTATACCAGGCAGCGCGCACTGCTGGTGAACCTGCTCTCGAGCCTGGCGATGGTGGCCGGCGGTCTGCTCGGCTATGTGACGCTGGCGGGCTTGGAGGCGTGGATTCCGGCGCTTCTGGGATTCGTCGCCGCGAGCATGATCTATGTCGCGGTCGCCGACCTGATCCCGGGACTGCACCGGCGCGTGGATCTGCGCACCACGGTCCAGCAGGTGCTGCTGATCGGCCTAGGCATCTTCACGATCTGGCTGGTCCGGCAACTCATCGCGCACTGACAGCTTGCGCCGGCGCGCGCGCAGTGCGGCGAGCCATGCCATCAGCAGGACCGGCCCGATACCGAGCCCTGCGAACAAGGCGATACCGTGCAGCGCGCTCGCCGCCCCCAGTGCCAGCATGCCGATCACATACAGCCACGCGGCCCACACCACGAACATCGCTTGCTCCTCGCGCGCTTGACGCCTGCCCGAGCTGCCGCAGAGAATCGGACGTATCGACCCGACGCCCATGTCCCAGCAATCTCTTCCCGACCCAGCATCAATGCAGCGGCTGCAGCACGCCAGCATGCGCATGGTGGAGGACATGCTCGCGCAACTTCCGCAGGCACGCGTTGGGCTGGACGAGTTCCTTCTCGCGCTGGCGGCGCACCCGCAACGCGTGGCCGAAGTCAACGCGCGGCACTATAACGCGCGCCTGGCCTTGTGGTCTGGCTTGATGAACCAGGCAGCGCCCGCCGAAGCCGCGCGGGAGATCCCAGCCCCAGCGCCGGACCGGCGCTTCCGTGCCGAGGAATGGCGGCATATCGCGTTTTTTCGCTTCCTGCGTGAATCCTACGAGGCCGATGCGCGCTGGATCGGCGAACTGATCGATGCGCTGCAACTGCCTTCCGACCTCGCGCAGCGCGCACGCTTCCTGGGCAAGCAGTTCGTTGCCGCGATCGCCCCCACCAATCAGATCGCAACCAATCCCGAGGCGATCCGCCGCGCGTTAGCCACCGGCGGCGCCAGCCTGGTCGCGGGACTGCGTAACCTGGCACACGACCTCGAGCGCGGGGCAGTCTCGATGAGCGATGAGAGTGCGTTCGAAGTCGGACGCAATATCGCCGTAACACCTGGCGCGGTGGTGTTCGAGAACTCCATCATGCAGTTGATCGAGTACGCGCCGGTCACCGCAACGGTGCACGCCCGCCCGCTGCTGATCGTGCCGCCGTTCATCAATAAGTACTACGTCCTCGACCTGCAGCCGCACGATTCGTTCGTGCGCTTCGCCCTGGAACAGGGCCAGCGCGTGTTTCTGATCTCATGGCGCAATGCCGGCGCCGATCTGAGTCAGGCCACTTGGGACGACTATGCGCGCGAGGGCGTGCACCGCGCGCTGCAGGCAGTGCTCGATATCAGTCGCAGCCGGCGCGTGAACGCGCTCGGGTTCTGCGTCGGCGGTACCCTGCTCGCGAGCGCGCTTGCCGTCATGGACCAGCCCGAACGGGTGAGCAGCATTACCCTGCTCGCCTGCCTGCTGGACTTTTCCGATGTGGGCGAGATCGGTGTGTTCGTCAACGACGACTATGTGGCCGCCTGCGAGCGCGAATTCGCAAGCGGGGGCTTGATGCCCGGCGCGCGCATCGCGCTCGCCTTCGCCAGCCTGCGGCCGGACGAACTGGTATGGTTCTTCGTGGTGAACAACTATCTCAAGGGGGAGGATCCAGCGCCCTTCGACCTGCTTTACTGGAATGCGGACAGCGCGAACGTCCCCGGGCCCCTGTATGCGTGGTATCTGCGCCGGATGTACCGCGATAACGCGCTGCGCGAATCGGGCGCGCTCACCGTGTGCGGCAAACCCGTGGATCTGCGCACGCTGCACATGCCCGCCTACGTCCTGGCAACGAAGGAAGACCACATCGTGCCGTGGCGCAGCGCGCAGGCAAGCGCGCGATTGCTTGCGGGTACAATTGAATGCGTACTCGGTGCAAGCGGGCACGTGGCCGGCGTGATCGCCCCGCCGCGTGGGCGGCGGGGATACTGGACCAATGCGAGAACCAGCGAGAATCCGGACGAGTGGCTGCGCCGCGCGCAGCGACACGACGGCAGTTGGTGGGAACACTGGGCGGCGTGGATCGCACCGAAATCCGGGGCGCGCAAGGCTGCGCCCCGTAGGGCCGGGTCGGACGCTTACCCCATCATCGAGCCGGCCCCGGGCCGCTACGTGCGGGAGCGCGGCGTGCCGGCGCAATAGAAACTGCAGGTTCTATACATTCTCGGACAACTTCGATCGGAGGCAGCATGGTCAAGCGCGTCGTATTGGTGACCGGCGGTATGGGAGGACTGGGTGAATCGATCTGCACCAAGATGGCCGACGCTGGCTACGAGGTGGTCGCCACCTATTCGCCTGGAAACCCCAAGGCCGAAGCCTGGCTGGCGCAGATGCGCGAACGCGGCTACCAGTTTCATGCATACCAGTGCGACGTGGCCGACTTCAGATCGTGCGCAGAGGCAGTTCGCGAGGTCGAGAGTGAAATCGGTCCGGTGGACGTGCTGGTCAACAACGCCGGCATCACGCGCGACATGACGTTCAAGAAGATGGGCAAGGAGGACTGGGACGCGGTGCTGCGCACCAATCTGGACAGCGTGTTCAACATGACCAAGCAGGTCATGGACGGGATGGTCGAGCGAAACTGGGGACGGGTGATCAACGTCGCATCCGTCAACGGCCAGAAGGGCGCGTTCGGCCAGACCAACTACTCGGCTGCGAAAGCCGGGATGCACGGCTTCACCAAGGCGCTCGCGCTCGAAGTGGCCAAGAAAGGCGTCACCGTGAACACGATTTCGCCCGGCTACATCGGGACTAAGATGGTGACGGCGATTCCCGAGAACATCCTGACCGACAAGATTCTTCCTCAAATCCCGGTCGGACACCTTGGCAAGCCGGAGGAAGTCGCAGGACTCATCATTTACCTCGCCTCGGACGAGGCAGCCTTCGTCACCGGGGCCAACATTTCGATCAACGGCGGCCAGCATATGTACTGATGCCGCTGTCCCGCGAAGGCAAAAAAAACCCCAGCCGATAGAGCCGGGGTTAAACCTTTGATATAAGGCGAACCTTATATAAAGGGGGAGGAGCCTTCACTGCCGTGCCGCGCCGGGCTCTCTACCCGTAGCGCGTGACGGCCATTCCTACAGCGAGCGCCGTACCTGGTGTTGCCTTGCTACGCCGCCGCAATTCATCTTAAACGTACAGATCATCTTGAAGCAGATTGATCAGATGCCGCTTTTCCCGCGATATCTTCCCGTTTCCCGCAATCTGTTGCTGCATCGCACAAACACAATACTAAGCACCACGATGGGCTTCGTCAAGCCCCCGCTTTCGCAGCGCACGAAAATAGTTTGCGGCCTGTTTTCAATGCACTAAACTGGATGAACTCGGGGTGCGTGCCTGGTTTTGCTGCCCCGTCCCTGGAAGAACTACAGATCGGAGCCGGAAGCGCATGAGCGAAGACGCACGATTGATCAAGAAGTACCCAAACCGGCGCCTGTACGACACCGCGACGAGCAGCTACATCACGTTGGCCGACGTCAAGAAGCTGGTGCTACAGCAAACCCCTTTCAAGGTGGTGGACGCCAAGAGCAACGAAGACCTCACCCGCAGCATCCTGCTGCAGATCATCCTCGAGGAAGAAAGCGCGGGCGCCCCGATGTTCTCCTCCGACATGCTGTCCCAGATCATTCGCTTCTACGGCAACGCCATGCAGGGGATGATGGGCAGTTATCTGGAGAAGAACATCCAGACCTTCATCGAAATCCAGCGCCGGCTGCAGGAGCAGTCGATGGGCAAGATGGGGGATAACCCGATGCTCAACACCGACGCCTGGGGCCAGTTCGTGAAGATGCAGGGACCTGCCATCCAGGGCCTGATGACCAGCTACCTCGAGCAGAGCGCGCAGGCCTTCCTGGAGATGCAGCAGCAGTTGCAGAAGCAGGCCCGCAATCTGTTCGGCAACTTCTCCTTCCCCAACTTCCCGCAGCCCTTCACGGCCCCGCAGGACGAGAACGCCCCAAGCGGCAGCACGAGTGGTACGGAACACAAGCCGTAAAGGACCCATCGGCGCCGCGGCGCCGACGGTGGGGTTCGTTTCGCTGGGTTGTCCAAAGGCGCTGGTCGATTCGGAGCGAATCCTGACGCAGTTGCGCGCGGAAGGGTACGTGATCGCCCCGAGCTATGACGGCGCCGATCTGGTCGTCGTAAACACCTGCGGGTTCATCGATGCCGCCGTGCAGGAGTCGCTGGACGCGATCGGCGAAGCGCTGGCCGAGAACGGCCGCGTCATCGTCACCGGCTGCCTCGGCGCCAAGGGCGACACGGTACGCCAGGCGCACCCGAGTGTCCTCGCGGTCACTGGCCCGCACGCCGCCGACGAGGTCATGGCGGCTGTGCACGAGCACCTGCCTCAGCCGCACGACCCATTCACCAGCCTGATGCCCCCGCAAGGCATCAAGCTGACACCGCGCCACTACGCCTACCTGAAGATCTCCGAAGGCTGCAATCACCGCTGCACCTTCTGCATCATCCCCTCGATGCGCGGGGATCTCGTCAGCCGCCCGATTGGCGACGTGATGCAGGAAGCGGAGAATCTCGCCAATGCCGGCGTGAAGGAACTGCTGGTCATCTCCCAGGACACCAGCGCTTATGGCGTAGACGCACGGTTTCGCACCGGGTTCTGGCGCGGACGTCCGCTGAAGACCCGCATGACCGAACTGGTGGCCGCCCTGGGCGAACTGGGCGTCTGGATCCGGCTGCATTACGTGTATCCCTACCCGCACGTGGACGAGGTCGTTCCGCTGATGGCCCAAGGCAAGGTATTGCCGTACCTCGACGTGCCCTTTCAGCACGCCAGTCCGCGCATCCTCAAGCTGATGAAGCGCCCGGCCGACAGCGAGAACACGCTGGCTCGCATCCGCCGCTGGCGGGAACTGTGCCCAGACATCACCCTGCGCAGCACCTTCATCGTCGGCTTTCCCGGCGAGACCGACGCGGAGTTCCAGGCATTGCTGGACTTCCTGGACGAGGCAGAACTCGACCGGGTTGGATGCTTCGCCTACTCCCCGGTCCAAGGCGCAGCCGCAAATGCCCTGCCCGATCCGGTGCCCCATGCTGTGCGCGAGGAGCGCCGGCAGCGCTTCATGGAGCACCAACAGGCGATTAGCGCGAAGCGACTTCAGCGCAGGGTCGGGCAGAGCATGACCGTGCTGGTGGACGAAGTCGGCGACGACTTGGCGATAGCCCGTAGCGCGGCCGATGCACCCGAGATCGACGGCTTGGTCTACATCGAGGATGGGCACACGCTGACGACCGGCGAATTCGTGACAGTGGTCGTGCAGCGCGCCGACGAACACGACCTGTACGCGCGCATCGCGCCCTAGCCCATGCTGGAGCGACTGCGCATCTGGGCACGTTCGCTGAAGCACGAAGTGCTCGCGCTGTGGTTCGCCTGCCGCGATCGGCGCACGCCGAGAATCGCCAAGGCGCTCGCGATGCTGGTCGTCGCCTATGCACTGAGCCCGATCGACCTCATCCCCGACTTCATTCCAATCCTGGGCTACCTCGACGAACTGATCCTGCTACCGGGCGCAATCTACCTCGTCATCCGACTCATCCCCCCTCCGATTCTCGAGCAGGCGCGCGAACGGGCGAGCGACTGGTTCGCGCAACGCAATCCGGAGCCACACAGCTACGCCGGCGCCGCAATCGTCCTGGCGATCTGGCTTGCGCTGCTGTGGATGTTATGGACCTGGGTTGCGCCCCAGGCATGGTGAAGATCCCTGGGGCCTCCCGGGCCAATCGCGATTTCTCACTGGGCTCTCCGCGGGCAAGAAAAAACTTGGTGTCCACCAGCACATCGACCTGGTGCGCCAGCGCGCACAGGCTCGCGCGCGGCCAGGTGGTCGCCCCGGCGCCAATCACCTCCTGAGCAGCGTTCAGGATCGGTCGAAGCGCGCACACACCGCCTCGCCCGCACGCTGCCACGCGTGCGGCATGGCCGGCGTGCCATGCGCTATACCGAGTTCCCCGGTCGCGGACAGCAGGATGAACCCTGCGTCGCTGCCTATGCCCGCGCGCATCTCGCGCAGAAGGCTGTCCACGGCATCGCGCGGCGGCTGCCCGTGGCTTATGCGATCGCAGAGGTGTTTGGCCGCGACGATGCGCATCATCAGCTCGCCCTGCCCCGTTGCTGAACAGGCCGCAAACGCGTTCGCGTAGGTGCCCGCGCCAGGAATGGGCGTGTCGCCCACTCGGCCCGGTAGTTTCATCAGTACTCCGCCGGTCGAGGTCGCAGCGGCGAGCCGTCCCGAAACGTCCAGTGCCACAGCCCCCACCGTGCCGCCCGCTCCGGATGCATGCGGGCTGGTCAGGTCGTTCGACGAGGCGTCTTCCAACGCCTGCCGACGCAACGCCCACGCAGCGCGCGCACGCGGAGTGATCGGATCGTAATCCTCGAAGCCATGCGCACGCGCAAAGTGCAGCGCGCCCTCTCCCGCCAGAAGGACATGGCGCGTCGCCGTCATCACACGGCGGGCGACCAATACCGGATTGCGCACTCTGCGCAGCGCCGCCACGCCACCACAGGCGAGGTCGTGACCGGTCATGACTGCCGCGTCGAGTTCGGCGTCCCCATCGCGGTTGAGCACCGCCCCCGTGCCCGCGTTAAACAGCGCATCGTCCTCCAGGCAGACCACCGAGGCGACTGCGGCATCCAGCGCGCTGCCGCCCGCCTCCAACACGATGCGCGCCCGCGCGACCGCCGCAGCGACACCAGAGCACGCGGCGGAAGCTTCCTCGCTGCGCCACGCACCCGCGCCGCCATGTACTGCCACTACCCAAGCCCGCATGCCCGACTCCCGATCTATCCGCGCAGGACCTCCGCCTATAATGCGCCATGGCCCTGCGTCCCATGGCGGAATTCGCCCGCCTCCAGCATGCCCTGCGCCGCGAGTTCTGGCTGACACTGGGGTTCGCCGTGGTGCTGGTGATCGGAGCGTTCGCCTTGGCCCTGCGGTTCGTGCAGCCGGCGCCCCCGCGCTCGCTCGTCATGAGCAGCGGTCCGGACGACGGGGGCTATCACGCCTTCGCCCGTCGCTACCAGGCGATCCTCGCGCGCGAGGGCGTCAGCGTCGAGTTGCGCACCTCGGCCGGAAGCATCGACAATGTCGGGCGCCTGACCGACCCCCAGACCGACATTGAAGTCGGCTTCCTGCAGGCTGGCACGGCCTTCGCCGCCAACGCGCCGGACTTGGTCTCGCTGGGCAGTCTGTACTACGAACCGCTCTGGGTGTTCTACCGCGGCGCACCAATCGAGGATCTCGACGGGTTGCGCGGCAAGAAGATCGCCATGGGCTTGAATTACAGCGGGGTGCGGGCGCTCGCGCTGCAACTGCTTTCAGTCAACGACGCCGTGCTGCCGCCCACCGAATTGCTGGAGCTCGACGGCAATCAAGCGGCGCAGGCGCTGACCGACGGTAGCATCGGCGCAGCGCTGCTGGTCGCCCCCGCGGATTCCCCTGCGGTCGCCCGCCTGATCGGCACGCCCGGCGTGCGGCTGCTGAGCTTCGTGCGCGCCGAGGCTTACACGCGACGCTTTCCCTATTTGACCCGGCTGGTGCTGCCGCGCGGCGCAGTCGATTTTGCCCGCGACATTCCGGCGCGCGACGTGGTGCTCGTCGCGCCGACCGCGAATCTACTGGCGCGCAACGATCTCCACCCAGCGCTGGCCTATCTGCTGATGCGCGCCGCGAGCGAGCTGCATGCCGAGGCCGGCATGTTCAACGCACGCGGCGAGTTTCCCAGCGACAAGAATGCCGACTTTCCGCTGAGCACCGAAGCACAGCGCTACTACAGCGCCGGCCCTCCCTTTCTGCAGCGCTACCTGCCGTTCTGGGCAGCCAACCTGGTGGATCGCATGTGGGTGATGATCCTGCCGCTGCTGGCCGTGCTGGTGCCGCTTGCGCGCATCGTGCCCGCCCTGTACAGCTGGCGCGTGCGTTCACGCATCTACCGCTGGTACGCGCGGCTCAAGGAAATCGAACTGCAACTCGAGGCGGAGCAGACCGAAGAGGCGCTGCGCAGCATGGACGAGCGCCTCGACGGCATCGAGGATGCGGTCAACCACATCCCCACCCCGCTGGCCTTCTCCGCCAACCTCTACAGCTTCCGCCAGCACATCGAGCTCGTCCGCACCCGGTTGCGCCGGCGCATGCGCGCAGGCTGAGGCGACACCGGCTCAGCCGGCGGGCGCGACCTGCTCGGCGTCGTCGAAGAAAGCCGTCACCTCGGCCAGCGCGCGCGTGCGCCGCATGGGCGGCAGGCTCTGCCAGATGCGCTTGCCGTAGGGCTTATCCACCAGACGCGTGTCGCAGATCATCAGCACGCCGCGATCGGTCTCGTCCCGGATCAGGCGTCCCGCCCCCTGCTTGAGCGTGATCACGGCCTCCGGAACTTGGTACTCCATGAAGGCGTTGCGGCCCTCGGCGTTGATGCGTTCGATGCGCGCCGCGAGGACCGGATCGTCGGGGGGCGAGAACGGCAGGCGGTCGATCATCACCAGCGACAATGCCTCGCCGCGCACGTCCACCCCCTCCCAGAACGACTGGCTGGCCACCAGCACGGCGTTGCCGAGCTTGCGGAAGCGCTCCAGCAATTCGCTGCGCGAGCCCTCTCCTTGCAACAGCAGCGGGAATTCGAGCCGCTCACGCGCGAAGCGTTCACTGAGCAGCCCGTGGGCTTCGCGCATCGCACGAAGGCTGGTGAACAGCAGGAAGGCGCGGCCGCGGCTCGCACGCACCACCGGCAGCACCGCCTCCACCACCTGCGCCGTGTAACCCTCGGTGTTGGGCGCCGGCATGCGCTCGGGCACGTACAGCAGCCCCTGCGCCGGATAGTCGAACGGACTGTCCCAGCTCATCGCAATCGCCTGCTCCAACCCGAGTGCCTGCGTGTAGTGCGAGAAGTCCTTCTTCACCGACAACGTGGCCGACGTGAAGATCCAGGCGCGCGCGCTGCCTTCGAGTTGCTTGCGGAATACCTCGGAGGTGGACAGCGGCGTCGCGTGCAGCTGCAGGGCGTGCGGAAACACCTCCACCCAGCGCACCATCTCGGCCTGCTCCTGGCAACGCCATCGCGCCAGCCGGATCGACATCTCGTCGCAACGCTGTGCGCAGTTCTTCAATCCTTCGCTACGATCGGCCTGGAACTCCAGCAGCTCGTGCAGGGCTGCCAGCCTCTGCGCCAGCACGTCGAGCCGCTCGCCGAACTCGCGTCGCGCTTCG
>Ga0316601_100001701_pt1 | contig 10953 bp, 14 predicted proteins | sample OWC_soil_day5_no_FD_207663 | JGI IMG/M metagenome (GOLD analysis project Ga0316601, IMG submission 207663) | Wetland soil microbial communities from Old Woman Creek delta, Ohio, United States - OWC_soil_day5_noCT | ecosystem: Environmental > Terrestrial > Soil > Wetlands | place: USA: Ohio...
GGGCGTCATGGTGGACTTGAGGACGAACTCTATGTTCCTGTACACCGTGAGGTCCGGAAGGAGCCTGTCCTCCTGGAATATGTAGGATATGCTGTGGTCCTTGAGGATGACCTCTCCGCTGTCAGGCTTTTCAATGCCGCTTATGATGTTGAGCAGCGTTGTCTTGCCGCAGCCGGAGGGGCCCGTGACCACAGTTATCTTGTTTTTTTCGAAGCTGATGTTGAGGTTTTCCAGAACCCTGTTGTCCCCGAAGGACTTGTTGAGGTTCCTTACCTGCACAAGGTATTCCTTTTCGTTTTCCATGTCTACCACCTTTATTCCGCCGACAGCCTGTCTGTTTTCTTGACGTAGTACTTGAACAATGACTCGAAGCCGAAGCTGAGGATCACCACAACAACGGTCCAGGCGAAGAGCTCCGATGTCTCCAGCATTGCTTTTGAGTTGAGCAGGTTGAGGCCTATGGAGTACTTCGGCGTCGCGAGAACCTCGGAGGTCACCGAAACCTTCCATGCCAGCCCCAGGCACATGAGCACCCCGGATATGATGTAGTGCTTAATTGAAGGGATGTAGATGTCCCTTATGACATATTTTCTCTTAACTTTGTACAGCTGGGCCATCTGCAGCAGCTGCACGTCAACGGACTTGATGCCCTGCACCACGTTCGTGTAGATAACGGGGAAGCATATGAGCACGGCTGTGAATATGGCCACATTCGTCGACCTGAACCAGACCAGAGCCAGTATGATGATGGACATTATGGGCGTCGACTTGACCGTGACAAGCAGGGGAGTGAGAAGCTCCTCCACATGGCTGTTGAGCCCGGCTATTATGCCTACGGCCACGCCCAGGCCTATGGAAAGCACCAGCCCTACTATGACCCTTGCTATGCTGCTGAAGACGCAGAGCCAGAAGTACTGCTGGAATATGAGCTTCGACAGCATCTGCAGCACTTCCAATGGTGAAGGGAGAAGTATCACGTTGTCGATTAGGAGGGAGCCGAACTCCCACACCATTATCCAGAATAATATAATCAGGATCTTTTTCGATATCCTTTTACTTGCCTTCGTAATAGAAGTTTTCATCAGGCAGACTTCCTCCGATGGATGCCGGATCGCTGTTCTTCAGAACTGTGAAGAATCCTTCAAGTGATTTCTTGGCGTCCTGCGCGCTTGTGAATACTATGTTTGAACCAGGTATAGCAGCTTCCGCAACTGCTGCGTTTGGAAGGATTGCGTGCTTGGCAATCAGCTCTGCTGCTTCCTTAGGGTTGTTGTTCACGTAGTCAACTGATTCCTTGTACTTTTCAAGGAATGCATCCACATCTTTTTTCCTTGTATCGATGATGTCGTTTGTCATGACGAAAGCTCCCATTATGAGCTCGCTGCTGCCGCCGGAAACTTTGCTCCATTCGGCAGTCATGTCTATCGGAACTGAAAGGCTTGCAACCTTGGCTTTAGTTGTGGTCACGAAAGGTTCGGGAAGCATTGCTATTGCTGCTTCTCCCGATGCGATCGCAGCGGACACCGTAGCATGGTCTGCCTTGTATTCCACTTTCACATCCACGTCAGGCTCAAGTCCGTTTTCCCTGAGGATGTAGTTCAGAGCGAATTCAGGCGACCCGCCCTTGCCGCTTGTGTATATTGTCTTGCCCTTGAGGTCTGCTATGCTTTTTATTGTATTTCCGTTTTCAACTATGTAGAGCACTCCCATTGTGGTGAGGTTTGTAAGCTTTATCTTCTTCTCTGTCTTTGTGTATAGGATCGGAGCGAGGTTCGATGGAACTGCGGCTCCGTCAATTTCGCCTGTGACGATCTTCGAAACGATCTGGTCAGGTGAGTCGTAGAGCGTTATTTCGTAGAGGTCTGTGTTTTCCTCCATCAGCTTGACGAGTCCCATTCCTGTAGGCCCCTTAAGCGCCGCAATCTTGATTTTTTCCTTCGGCTCCGGTGAGCAGCCTGCTGCGAGAACTGTCGAGACAACAAGTATCGCTGACATCAGAAGTATTCCGAGTCTTTTTTTCATTATTATGATACCCCCTTTTGATAATAGAAATCTAGAATATTTGTTTTTTTACACACAATTCATTATACCATAGACTTTTTGTTTTGGGAATTAAGAGGAAACAGCCTGGGTCAGCGAATTCAGCCTTATGACCTTGCTGGGTTTTGACGCGCAGCCGAACTTGTAAGTTGGCAGAATATTGCGTATAATTAAAAGAAAGCAGTGAATAATTAAAGATTGAAAGGGGATAGAATTATGTTATGGGTATGTACTGTCTGCGGCTACGTTCACGAGGGAGAGGAAGCTCCTGAAAAATGTCCTAAGTGCGGTTCGCCAAAAGAGGCGTTCGAGGCTCTGTCAGAAGACGCTGCAAAGAAAATCTATGATTCAGACCGCACCAATGACATCCACATGGCAATAGTGCATTATGCAATGAAGATCAAGGCGCTTGCCAAGGAAGGCATAGAGCTGAATCTTGACACTGGCTGCGTAGATGTTTTCAGGAAGGCTCACGATGAAGCCTGGGTGATGAAGCAGAGGAGCAAGGCAGAGATAGAGACACATGTAGGCAAAGGCAAGTGGTAGATTAAGCGGACTGCCGCAGAATGAATATCTGCGGCAGCCCATTTTGATTTTGCTGCACAAGTAAACCAAGGAAGGTGTACTCAATGGATAAGAAAGATATCAAATTTATTATCATAGGAATAGCTGCACTGGTTCTTGTATTGGCAGCAGCTAATTCCCAAAAAAATGCAAATCCAGGCCAGCAGACACCATCAGCTCAAAGCACTGAAAATGATGCTGCAGATGATAAAACAACTGAACAGGCGGCTGACCAACAGCCGGTTGACCAGCAGACGACCGATGATCAGGCGGTAAGTGGGCAGGTGGAGCAAACTGAGGCGCCAAGCAAATATACCGACGGCACGTATGAAGGTACAGCAACGGGCAAAAATCCGGGAATCAAAGTTACTGTAACAATCAGTAACGATAAAATCACAGATATAACCATCATCAGCAGCAACGATAATGAGGAATATTTTGATGAAGCTGCAGCGGTTATACCTTCCTGTATTATTGAAGCCCAATCAACAGACGTTGACACGGTAAGCGGGGCTACGTTAAGCTCGAATGGAATCATCAAGGCAGTGGAGGATGCGATTTCAAAGGCAGTCAAACAGTAACAGGATTTTAAAAAAAATATTTCCTTATCATATTTTCATCACAATTGCCTTATATACTGAGACCATAAACCAAACAAAATAAATTATGAGGTGATTGGAAAATGATAATGAAAAAAGTGATTTCGGCAATGGCAATAGTGGGAGTGCTCGCAACTTCCGGTGCGGTTATGGCGGCACCAAACAGCACAGACAAGGGCGCGGAAGCAAGCAAGCCTAAGGCGGCTGTCGAGGCTTCAGCACAGAACCAGTACCAGTACAAGTTCCAGCACAAGTACCAGAACGGCAGCCAGGCACAGGAAAAGAGCGGTGACTGCACACAGGACAAGACACAGACACAGACAAAGACACAGACACAGCAGCAGTCATGTGACGGAGACTGCGACCAGACACAGACACAAACTCAGGACCAGTCGGGAAAATAAAATCCCGGCAAATTTAATGGAAAGAAGGACAGGATGCAGCTTCATGCAGCCTGTCCGATTACATATGCGAAATAATCAGGCAGAGGTGATGGCATGGGTGAAAAAAGGGTTCTTATAGCCGAAGATGAAAAGGAGATCAGGAACATAATAAAGGAATACATGAGTATGGATAGCTACATCGTTGACGAGGCGGCGGACGGCAGGGAAGCTCTGGAGCTTTTCGCGAAAAACGAGTATGACATCATCCTTGTGGACATCATGATGCCTGAAATCAGCGGATGGGATGTATGCAGGAAGGTCAGGGAGAGTTCGGAGGTACCTATCATCATCCTTTCCGCCAAAGGCCAGGAATATGACAAGCTGCGCGGATTCGAGCTCGGTATAGACGACTATATTGTGAAGCCTTTCAGCCCCAGGGAACTCCTTGCCAGGATCAAGGTGATATTCAGAAGGAACGATAAGGCTAAGAAGGAGGAAGACAGGCAAAAGTACGAGTACAAAGACCTCCTGGTGGATTTCGAGTCACAGAATGTGTTCGTGGACGGAGCCAAAATCAAGATGACGCCCAAGGAATATGACCTCCTCGAATATTTAATAAGGAACAGGAACATGGTCCTGTCCAGGGACATGCTGCTGGACGGCGCATGGGGCATAGACTTTATGGGCGACGACCGGACCGTAGACACCCATGTTAAGATGCTGAGGGAAAGCCTGGGCAGGTACAGGAATCTCGTCGTGACCGTGTGGGGCAAGGGCTACAAGTTCGAGGAGAGTGATGAAGCGTGAAGAAAATAATGCACAAGCTCTGGGCGGGCATGATGGTGCTCGTCCTTCTCATAACCGCTTCGCTGGCGGTTTTTCAAGTTTTCTTCCTTAAGGATCTGTTCATCGACAGCAAGGTGAAGAACGTCAGCTCCAGCGTGTACGTGACTCTGAACGGACAGGAGATATCCTCCGCATCGGGCATAAGTGACAAGCTTGATTCCCTTGCATACAGGGAGGACATAGCGCTAGAGATAATCGATTCAAGAGGGAACACTATATACATCAACGGGCAGAGTCCGGACAGCGCCGGCATAGAGGTCAATATGAACCAGACGGTTGGAATGGAAAGCATCAATGTCTCGCTCCTTGCCGGGAACGGATCGGGCAGCGGCGGAAGCTCACAGCAGGGCAGCGGTACGGAAAGCTCCGGCAGCGGCGGGAGTTCCGTAGAAACACAGGTGCAGCCGGACAGCAGTGCAGCGGCAGGGCAGGGATACGGCAAGGGGAGCGGAGTTATTCAGGATGGTGAGCTTAAGCAGAGGCTCATAGAAAACGGGCTGGCAGGCAAAAACGCAGTGGAGGAGACGGTACACCCTGTGTATGGCTTTGAGGTCATGGTCCTCTCCATAGCGTTCAAAGATGCAGTAGGGGAGGATTACGTGGCCCTGGCCACGATCCCTCTGGCTCCCATCGATGAGATGATAGGGATAATGAACAAGGTCCTTGCTCTTGCTGCGGCAGTTCTGCTGCTGTTGTCAGGGGTTTTGGCGTTCTTCATGTCAAGGAACCTGACAAGGCCTGTAAAAAAGCTCACAGCTGCAGCCGGGGATATCGAGAAGGGGAACCTTGAATCGAGGGTGGACATAAGGAGCAACGATGAACTGGGAGCGCTGGGCAGGACCTTCAACAAGATGGCTGAAAGGCTCCAGAAGACGGAGCGCCTGAGGAAGGAGATAGTAGAGAATGTCTCCCATGAGCTGAGGACGCCCCTGTCGATAATAAAGGGATATGCCGAGACGATAAGGGATGTTACGGGTGAAAACAAGGCCAGGAGGGACGGGCAGCTTGATATAATATCGCAGGAATCTGACAGGCTGGGCGTGCTCGTGGACGACATCCTTGACTATTCGCAGATACAGTCCGGACTTATGGAGCTCGATGTCACAAACTTCGACATATCGGAAATGATCAGGGAGATAATAAGGAAGTACGAGGTCGTCCTGGGCGAGAGCGGGATGAGGATAATTTTCAGCGGTGCCCGTGCGGCGGCTGTTAGGGGCGACAAGGTTAGGATCGAGCAGGTTCTCCATAACCTGATAAAGAACGCGATAAACTATTCCCCGGACGGCAGGGACATTGAAGTCCAGGTGGAGGATACAGGCAGCAGGGCAAGGGTAAAGATCAGCGACCACGGGGTAGGAATCCCTGAAGAGGAGCTGGAGTTCATATGGGACAGGTACTACAGGACAAAGGGCATAAAGAAAAGAAAGATCTACGGCTCCGGGCTGGGACTATCCATCGTTAGGAGCATCCTCGAAGCCCACAAAGCTGGTTACTCTGTGGAGAGCAGGGAGGGCAGCGGTACAACATTCTGGTTCGAGCTTGACAAGTCTGCGGAATAAAATAAAAATTTTATCTATCATATTTCTATCACATTTGCCTCATATACTTAAACCATAGAAACAAAATAAATTATGAGGTGATGAAAATGATTATGAAGAAAGTAATTTCAGCAATGGCGATCGTTGGAATGCTAGGAACGTCCGGTGCGGTTTTTGCGTCAGCAAGCAGCTCAAACCAGGATGCGGAAGCAAACAAGGCTCAGGCAGCCGTTGAAACATCAGTACAGAGCCAGTATAAGAACCAGAACGGTGATCAGTCCATGGCACAGAACATGTACCAGTACCAGAATATGAACGGTGCCCAGGCCCAGAATATGAACGGTGCCCAGGCCCAGAATCAGAATGAGGGCTGCGGCCAGACACAAGCACAGACCCAGACCCAGACCCAGACCCAGACCCAGCAGCAACTATGTGACGGAGATTGTGACCAGCTACAGGCACAGGACCAGCTAAAGTCACAGGACCAGACACAGGCACAGAACCAGCAGCAGAATTGTGACGGAGATTTAGATCAGACACAGTTGCAGACACAGGCAGGCAGAAACAACTAACCAGCAACCTTCACCAGTAGGGAAGACAGGAAGCAATACTATGCATCCTGTCTTTCTCAAATCAGATTAACGCTGATTTCAAGTATTTAGGAAGAGAGGGATGGAGAAATGAAAGGAAAAGCTGTAAAAATGCTTATCGTGTCACTGGCTGTGCTGGCAATGTTTGCTGGCTGCAGCAGCCAGACGGGAAACAACACTACTCCGACGAATACCACTAATACTGAAACAGGCACAGAGACGGGAACAGAAACCGGCAATGAAACAGCGGTTGAAAGCGATGTTTACGGATACAAAGGTGCATTGGCTGATGAAAACCTTACTGAAGAAGAGATGCTCAGGTATGCTATAGAGGACGAGTATGCAGCAAGAAGCGAATACCAGGCAGTGATCGACAAGTTTGGGGAAGTGAATCCTTTTTCAAGCATAGTCGGTGCAGAGCAGAATCATATTGATGCGCTGATAACCCTGTACGGCTACAGGGATATGGCTGTGCCCGAGGACACTTCCTCCACGCATGTAGTTGTCCCTGCAACCGTAGAGGAAGGTATGGACATCTGTGAAGAGGCAGAGATCAATAACATTGCGATGTACGAGAAGTTCCTGAGCCAGAACCTGCCAGATGACATGAAGCAGGTGTTCACTTCGCTGAAGGAAGCTTCAGAGCAGCATCTGGCAGCATTCACAAAATAATGACAGCAAAAGACGGATTGCCCTCTGAACCAGGCAATCTGTCTTTTTTTAGCGGGTTATAAGAGGCTTGACAAGTCCGGGAAAAGGCATTATTATAAGTATATAAGTGATTGCTAATATACTTGCGATAATAGTGTATCGGGACCTTATTATGGTCTGCCTTTGAAAAGAAAAATGAACGGAGGAATAAAAGAGATGAATGAATTGGTTGTAAATGAACAGAGATGTCCGCAGAACCATCCTTGCCCTGCCGTGAGGGTCTGCCCGGTTGGAGCGCTTAAGCAGGACGGGTTCGACGCCCCTACAGTTGACAATGATGCATGCATAAAATGCGGCAAATGCGTCAGCTTCTGCCCTATGAGGGCTCTGCAGCTCCTGTAAAATTTCATACAAAAGATCATAATGCGAATTGATTAAAACAGGGCTGTGCGAATAAAGCACAGCTCTGTTTTAGCAAAGAAATTATTGTGGAAAAGCTAAACGCATTAGGTGTAGAATAATGTAAGATTAATTCAGCAATATAAGCAGAGGAGAGGTGTGAAACAAATGGGAGCATGGTCGATAGAGCATCCTGAGCTTTTCAAGGTTTCAGATGAAAGCTGCAGCATATCTTACTTCGGCTGCAGCCAGGAGTGGTACACAGATAAGTGGCAGCGCCTTTCCGGGTGCGGCCCGACTGCGGCGTCGAATATAATGATGTATGTGAAAAATGGCAAGTCTTCAGCCGGGCTTCATGAGTTCTGCAGGAGCAGGGAGGAATGCCTGTCATTCATGGAAGAGATGTGGGAGTACGTAACGCCGACATTGAGAGGCGTGCATACAACTAAGAGGTTCTATGAAGGCTTGTCCGCATATGCAGCTTCAAAGAAAATCAAGGCCGGGTTTCAGGTTTTGGATCTGCCCAGGGACAGATCTAAACGGCCCAGCCTGGCCCGGGTGCTCGGCTTCATAGAGGAAGGGCTGGCAGAGGACTGCCCTGTGGCTTTCCTTAACCTGTGCAACGGCAAGGAGCACAGGCTGGACAGATGGCACTGGGTCACCATAATCTCGCTGGAGCATACAGGGGAGGCCGATTATGCGGTTGCAGAGGTCCTGGATGAGGGCGCAGTTAAAAAACTCAATCTTGCCCTTTGGTACAATACGACAAAGCTCGGAGGCGGCTTCGTATACCTTGTGAGGCAGGATTCATAGCTTTAAAAATTATAATATCACGAAGGAGGACTGGCATGAATACGGACGCGTATATCAAACCGCCGGAGAAAATTCCGTTTTACATCAAGATAGGTCTGATAATCACAAAAAGAGTCACAAAGAAAGACCTGCTGGCTCCAAGGCTTTTAGCCTGGTATCCAAAGGTTGCTATCAGCTCAGCAGTTTTGGAGTCACTGATAGCTCACGGCGATAAGGATCTGAATGAGCGCATCCTGAAACTGGTGAGGATCCAGGCATCAATAAGCATAGCATGCTCGTTCTGCATAGACATGAATTCTTTTGAGTATGAAAAAAGCGGCATAACAAAAGAAGAAATGAAAGGCCTGGCCGGGAAAGTTGAGCTGGAACAGATCGATTCGTTCTCCGAAAAGGAAAGGTTGGCATTAGGATACGCAAAATTGATTTCCCAGACTCCGGTTGAAATACCGGCGGAATTCATCGAGAAAGTGAAAGCTGCATTTACTGAACGCGAGATCGTTATCCTATCCAGCACTGCAGCGCAGGTGAACTACTGGGCAAGAATGCTGAAATCTTTGGGGGTGCCGCCTGCTGGATTTTCGGACAGGTGCGAAATTTAGTCAGGGATTTCAAAAAAGCCATGGTGCATCATTGACAACCGGCATGCCTTGAAATTATAATATTATGGGCTATGTCGAAGATAATATTCTTAACTCGTCCATGAAGACGTTAGTCTCCTGGATGAGTTTTTTTAGTTCATAGAGAAAAACAGGTTAGGAATTTGGTGTTAAGAAACATGAAGAGATTTAAAAGGGTTTACATAGAAATAACGAACGTATGCAATTTAAGCTGCAACTTTTGCCCTAAAACAGGGAGAGAGTTGAAATTTATGGATGAGGAAGCCTTTACCCACATAGTGGAGGCTGTAAAACCTTACACAGATCATATCTATTTTCATTTGATGGGGGAGCCGTTTTTGAATCCTAAACTTGGCAGGTTTCTGGAAATCAGCAGCGAGAAAGGGTTGAAGGTCAACATAACCACAAACGGAACTTTGATAAACAGTGTGAAGGATGTCCTGATGGTTTCTCCCGCCTTGAGGCAGGTCAATATATCGCTCAGCAGCTTCGAGGCAAATGACAACTCCGAAGATCTGGATGAGTATCTGGATAATGCACTGGATTTCATATCAGAGGCAAATGAAAAGAGCAACGTAATTATTTCGCTGAGGTTGTGGAATATGGACAGCCACGAGATAAAGGGCAGCAACAAGTCGAATGCAGATATATTGAAAAAAATGGAGGACAGGCTCAAGCCCGGCTTCTCCATAAGCGAAAAACTTCAGGATTCCTACAGTTTCAAGCTGAGGGATAAGGTCTATCTGAACATGGCGGAAAAATTCAACTGGCCGGACATCAGCAAAGCTGCTCCGGACGACAATGTGTTTTGTTATGGATTGAGGGATCATATGGGTATACTTGTTGACGGGACTGCGGTGCCCTGCTGCTTAGACAGTGAAGGGAACATACCGCTGGGAAACGTTCTTGAAACTCCTCTTGAGGATATACTGGCCTCAGAACGAGCCATGAACCTTTATGATGGGTTTTCAAGAAGGCGTGCGTCAGAAGAATTGTGCAAAAGGTGCGGATATGCAAAAAGATTCAGTTAAGAGCTGCTGAAAATAATGGCAAAATATATAAGAAATTTCAGAAAATAAAGGTAATTGAGTCTCCCTGTTGAATTCATATAAGGAGAGGATGTGGATTTTTTGGAAAAGTATAAATTGCCATTAGGCACTTTGGTTGAAGTCACAAGTACCGGAGGAGAAGCCGGTATAAAAAATCAAGGAATAAGACTTTATATTGTTGCGCATTACAAAGATGAAAAACAAAAACCTTTGTATTCTTTAGGGCTAAAAGGAGAAAAAAATGCTTTGAGAATGCACAACGGATATCATGAGGAGAATCTGAAAGTCATCGATAAGATATCTGTTGAATTGACGAAGGATGAAATAAAAGACATAGTCCAGTGGGGAGACACCTGTGAAGAAGAAGGCTGGCTGATTGACCGGGAAGTTGATTTGAAGGACAGGCTGAGTAAAATTATTTGAAGTTAAAACGGTTCGGAAATTGGGCACTCTGCAGTAAATAGCAGGGTGCTTTTTGTCCAAAACAATCTATGATTGAATTAATATGATTTTTTGATTTAAGCCAGGCGGGATGTTAGGCTGCAAAGAGGACAAGGCGTACCGTGGTTGAAAATCCAGAAAATTCGGTATATAATATCTTGTAACAGTAATTATTTGATGGAGGTGTTGTAAATGCCTGATTTTGGACATCCTTTTGCTGGGCTTGCAAAGGAACGCAAGCTTACGGACGAGGAGCTGGTGAGAGCCATACGCTTCATGGTGTCGGCAGAGTATGAAGCGATACAAATGTACATGCAGCTGGCTGAGTCGACGGACAACAAGCTGGCAGCCGAGGTGCTTAAGGATATTGCGGACGAGGAAAGGGTGCACGCAGGGGAATTCCTGAGGCTGCTCAAGGAG
>Ga0316601_100001704_pt1 | contig 10941 bp, 8 predicted proteins | sample OWC_soil_day5_no_FD_207663 | JGI IMG/M metagenome (GOLD analysis project Ga0316601, IMG submission 207663) | Wetland soil microbial communities from Old Woman Creek delta, Ohio, United States - OWC_soil_day5_noCT | ecosystem: Environmental > Terrestrial > Soil > Wetlands | place: USA: Ohio...
GAACGTCGGCTCCTGGCCGGGACTGCTAGTTCGCCGTCGGGCCAAGCAGCAGTCCTTCAACTCGATCGCCGGTCTGCCCAACGGCAGTTGTCGGCAAGCTCCGCGAACGGGTAGTCCCGGCCACTTGCCGACGGTGACGACAGGCAGCTTCCTGGCATCCCGCCTCATCGAGTTCACGGCGGAAACAACCGCAGACTGATCACCAGAATGGGGCCCCGCAGAGGTACCTCTGGTACTTCGATGCCGCCTTCTACGATGCCCAGTACAAGGCCGAGGAGCAAGCCCTCAAGGGCCTGCAGGACACCGGGCTGGGAAGCGACAGGATGGACGCCAACGACATCATCTGGCGCAACAACGCGATGGCGGCCTGCGACGTCCCGCCGAACCTGCCCAAGGTCCAGGCCAAGGTGCTGGTGGTCGGCGTCGTCGAGGACAAGTTGTTCCCGCCCGAGGAGGTGTCCCAGCTGATCGCGGATGCGATTCCTGGCGCCAGGCTGTTCCTCTACGAGTTGCCGCTTGGCCACCTGGGCTACGCGGTGCATCTCGGCAAGGCCAACGAGGCGATCGTGAAGATCATCGCCGAGGCGGAGAACAGTTGGCGCCACGAGGCCGGGGTCAGCCGTGCGGCCGGCGGCGTGCCTGAGGCGGCAGCGGCTGCAACGGGGCGAGGTGCTGGCGCAGCATCGGTGCCACGGCCTGCCGCGCCAGTGCCGCGCGACCGCCGCGGGGCAGGTCGGCGTCGAACTGGCCGGCGAGCATCAGGTGCGCGAAGCCGTGCACCATTGACCAGGTGGCGTGCAGCGCGTGCTGCTGCGCCGGCACCAGCGGCGCGCCCGGCGGGAGGGCGTAAAGGTCGCGGATGCCGTCCTCCAGCACCTGGTAGGCGGCATGTGCGCTGGCGACCAGGGCCTCGTCCTTGGTGAACAGGTCGGCACGGAACATCAGTGCGAAGCGCCCGGGCCAGGTGAGCGCGAAGCCGACATAGCCCACGCCTTGTTCGCACAAGCGCTCGAGCGGATCGTCGCCGCCACGCGCGTTGCCGGCCTCGAGGGCCTCGGTGAGCTGGTCGAAGGCGAGCTTGGCGACCGCCGCGAGCAACCCGGCCGCATCTCCGAAGTGATGGGCCGGCGCTGCCGGTGAGACGCCCGAACGGCGGGCCACTTCACGCAACGAGAACCCCTGGGCACCGCGCTCGGCGATCAGGGCCTCGGTGGCGTCGATCAGGGTGTCGCGCAGCGCGCCGTGGTGGTAGGCCTCGCGCGGCGCGGGGTCGGTGCCGACTCCGGCACCAGAGGAGCGCGTGGATGACAGGCGGGACATGGCGTGCTCCGGCGGCCCAGGCTCGGGCCAAGCAGTGGAGGAGGACTTGACAGTGTTCAGATGATAGCCGATACTTTATCTGAACAGTGTTCAATTACACCCATCCGCCACGCAGGCCGATGAATCCTTTCCCCCCCAGGAGATTTGACATGAGCCCGTCCTCCTTCCCAACCCCCGACGCCCTTTTCGGCGCCGCCAGCGGCTTGGCGATGCTCGGCTGGATCGCGCTGGCCGTGTCCCCGGCGCGTGCGCGCTGGGCCGGGGCGGCGCGCCGGTTCGCCGGCCGCGTCGTGCCGTTGCTGCTGGCCGTGGTGTACGTGGTGCTGTTCGCACGCAATGGCATGGCCGATGGCGGTTATGGCTCGCTGGCGGAGGTGCGGCGGCTGTTTGCGGTGCCGGAACTGCTCACCGCCGGCTGGCTGCATTACCTCGCCTTCGACCTCTTCGTCGGCGCCTGGATCGCCGAACGCAGCGCCGAACTCGGCCTGCCGCACCTGGCCTTGCTGCCGCTGCTCGTGCTGACCTTCCTGTTCGGCCCGGCCGGGCTGCTGGCCTTCGTGATGCTCGGCGCACCGATCCAGCGCTGGCGCCGCCGCGCAGCGGGCGCTGCGCCCACGGCAGCCTGAGGCCGCAGGGCCGGATCTTTCCCCTCCATCCACCCCCCTTCTTCCACCCGCACTCATCGGAGCCCCGACCATGAACCCCGCTGCCGCTTCCTCCCCGGGCGCCCCCAGGCTGATGCCGCACCCCACCGCGCGTCGGTCGCTGCGCACCCTGTTCGCCGCCACCGTAACCGAGTTGCTTCGGCGCGAGCGCCGGCTGGCGCTGTTCGGCTTCGCGCTGCTTGCCCTGCTGGTGCCGCTGGCCCTGGCCGGGGCATTGGACGAGCGCATGCTGCGCGGGGCCAACGTCTGGCTCAAGCCGATGAAGTTCGCTCTCTCTCTGGGCCTGTTCGCGCTGACCACCGCCTGGTTCGTCGGCCACTTGCTGCCGGCGGCGCGCCGCTTGCGCGCGCTGGACTGGATCGTCTGGGTGCTGATCGGCAGCGCCGGCTTCGAACTCGCCTACATCGCGCTTCAGGCCGGGCTCGGCCGCGGCTCGCACTACAACGTCGGCGACCCCCTGCATGCCGCGCTCTACGGGCTGATGGGCCTGGGCGCACTGGCACTCACCGCCACCCAGCCGGCACTGGCCTGGCTGCTGCTGCGCCACGCCGACCCGCGGCGTGCGCCGGCCTACCGGCTGGCCGTGCTCATTGGTCTGGTGCTGACCTTCGTGCTCGGCGCCAGCGTCGGTGGCCTGCTGTCAGGCATGCAGCCGCCCGAGACCGCCGCGCTGCCGGTCATCGGCTGGTCGCTGGCGGGTGGCGATCTGCGCCCGGCGCACTTCCTGGGCATCCACGCCCAGCAGGCGTTGCCGCTGGTGGGGATGGTCGTGGCCGGCGTCAAAGCCAGGAGCGCGTCGCGCAAGGTGTGGAGCGCCGCGACCGCCTATGTGCTGCTATTCGTGGTGGCCCTGGCCTGGGGGCTGGCGGGTCGCCTGTGAAGCGAAGGCGCTGAGGTCGGGCCCCAGGTCTCAGTTCAAGTCAACATCGGCGCGCAGGCGCGCCTGCAGGCGTTACACGAGCGGCCTGCCGGCATGGCTGAAGCGCCGCCTCGACACCCGGATCGCGCCGGCGGCGGGAGCGATGGGAAGACCGCCGCCGGCTCCTATGGGTCGAGATGCTGAGCTCGCGCCCTTGAGAACCGGTCGGTCAGCCCGCGCCGGATCGAGTGGCGGCTATCGGCGTTGGCCGAGAACTGGCAGTCCCGGCCAGTTCTTGCCACTGGCGACAGGGAGCTTCCTGGCATCTCATCTGGCCGGCCTTGCGCTGGATGCGACCAAAGGTTGGTGGCAGCACAGCGCAAGCTGACAGCGGCACGGTCACGCTGATCAAATGCTTCGGGCCGGCCGCCAACCTCAACATCCACCCGCGCTGCCGGCTCGGGGAATGCAGGTACCGGCTGCGCGCGATGGCGGTGCCGAAAGCGCGCGCGGGACTGCCGAGGTGGCGCCACCTGCGAAGTGTGATGCGAATCGCGCAAACCACTCGCCTGCGCGGCCACGGAGGCAGGTCCGCTGGCCCACAAGCGTCGTGCGGCGTAGAAGACGTCGCGAGCGCAGCACCTAGCGCAAGCCACCGGAGCCCTGACCAGGCTCGGTGGGCTGCCGCAACGCGCGGCTCAGGAACTGCGCCAACTCGAACGGGCTTTCGAAGTCGCGCATGCGGGCGTCGGGGAGCACTATGCGGGCGTGCCACCCGGCCGTCGCACCGGCGTCGGCGCCGGGCCAGACGCTTAGCAGCATGACCCACGGTGCGGCAGACGGTGCGGGTGATCGGGTTGCATCCATGAAAACTCCTTGCGCCATGGGTCGGCGGGCGCCCCAGCCCGCCCGGCCTACTTCGTCGCCTCCAACAGGTCCGCCATCTGCGTGTGTGCAGCGCCTGTGCCCGGCGTGCCTGCCGGCAAGTTCAGCGCCTCGTCGCTGAGTTCGTCAGCCGGTGCCGCGGACGCCCGCGACTGCGTGGGCAAGGCGGCTCGTTGCGCAACCTGGCGCGACGCGTCGGTGCAGGGTGGCACCAAGGCTGTCGCCACGGCGCTTGCGATGCGCGGCGGTGCCTGCGGCGCCTGGCCCGCAGCGCTGACCACAACGCCCGCGCTCGCGGCGACACGGCTGCCACTGCCCACCGTGCTGGTGGTGACAAGAGCGTCAACGACATCCTCACCGCCGCCACCGCAAGCCACCGCCAGTGTCACGACCCAGCTCGCGCCAAGCAGCAGCGCGGTCAGGCGCCACGCCGGCGAAGAGGTTTCGCCGCGCATGGCCTACTCCACGATCGGGATTTCGCGCAGCTCGATGCGATCGACGTAGAACGTGCCGCCGCCGGCGTCCTGGTTGTAGATCGACAGGATGTCGGTGACGGCCCTCGAGTTGGTGCACACACGAAGCTGTTCCCACTCGCCGATCTTGGTGGTGAACGACGACGGCCCGCCGACGCTGCCGGTGCCCGACATGGCCACCTTGCCGCTGCGCACGAAGACCCAGGCCGAGAACATGTAGGCCCGTGCCGGATCGACGATGCCGCGCACGTCCTGGTAGATGCCGCCCTCGTTGCCGCCGGCCCTGAAGGCCAGCATGCGCCGGCCATTGGGGCCGGGTGTGGTGCTGTCGACCAGGCGTGAGCAAACGCGCGCACCATCGTTGCTGGTGTGCATCAACCAGCCGGCCGCCGCCGAATTGGCGGGCAGAGCCATGCCGTTCTGCCAGCAGGTGGATTCGCCCGCCGGCACGTTGGCTGCCGGCAGTTCGAAGCCCGGGTTCACGGCCACATTGGTGGGTGAGATGGAGAAGCCGGGGCACTGGCTGGCCGCCGACGATTGCGCCACGGCCACCGAGGAGGCCGAGGCCAGGGCCGCGGCCGCGGCCAAGGTCAGCAGCGGCTTGAATGAGCGGGTCGTTGTCATGGGAGTCGTCCTTTGAGTGCATGGGCGGCATGGCTGGCGGCTGCCGTCGGGGCCTGCAACCGGTCGATCCGGTGTGCAACGTGAATGTCGGTGCAGCCCGTTGCGGCGCCGTTGCAGCGCTGCCAAGCGGCTGCCGACACCCCGCAACGGCGCCGCAACGCCTGCCACGCAGCATGGCGGCGTGCCCTGGCTGAAACCGCGCCCGGGCATCGCGTTCCCAACCCACTCCAGGAGCCCACCACCATGCATTGCCTGCTCACCCGCCCGCTGCGCCGCTGGGGTGCCGCCACCACGCTGCTGCTGGCCAGCCTGCTGGGCGCCAGCGCCCACGCCGAACTGGACACCACCGCCCAGACTGACGACCACTCCATCAACGTGCCCACCGACTGGTGGACCTACGACAACCTGACGCCGCAGCAACTGACCGACCGCATTGCCGAACACGGCGCGCGTATCGTCGGGCTGGAGGTCACGGCGGTGACAGGCTCCGGCGAACCCCGCTTCACCGCGCGCCTGGTGCACAACAGCGGCGCCTATGCCGTGCCGGGCTGGGCCTGGTACTACCACCAGACGCCCGAGCAGATCACCGCGCTCATCAATGCCAACAGCGCGCGGCTGATCGAACTCGAGCGCTACGACCGCGGCGGCGGGCAGATCCGCTACGCGCTGGTGACGATGCCCAACACCGGCAAGATGGCGCGTGGCTGGTCGTACCTGATGGGCGTGACGCGCGCGCAGATCGCGGCCCACATCGCCGCCACCGGCGCGCGCCCCATCGACCTGGACGCCTACGGCAGCGGTACGGCGATGCGCCACAACGCCGTGTTCGTCAGCAACACCGGCGCCGACCGGCGAGCCTTCGACTGGGACATCGATCAGACGCGCGCCGACATCGTGGCGCGCAGCAATGCCTTCGAGGGCCGCGTCGTCAAGCTCGGCCGGCAGGCCGACGGCCGCTACCTGTTCGTCCAGGTGCGCAACACCGGCACCAATGCCAGCGGCTGGTGGCACAAGTACGGCTTCAGGTCGATCACCGAACTCGACAACTACGCGCGCCAGATGGTCGCGCGACCGGTCGACGTGACGAGCTACGCCACCGCCTCGGGGCGCCGCTTCGATGCCGCGCTGATCGACAACGCGAATGCCGAGGAACGGCGCATGAGGGGCCATTATGCGCTGCTGATCGACGCCGACCAGAACCCGCGCGGCATCTTCCAGTCCTATCTAAAGGAAGTGGATGGGCCGGTGCTGGTCAACCTCAACGGCAAGCGCCGCGCCGAGACGGCCAGCGCGCTGAAGGTGCTGCACCTGCTGCACACCATGAAGCAGGTGCAGGCGGGGACGGACTGGTTGAATTCGACGAACTTCGTCTACTTCAACTACGACGACGGCTCGTACGGCTTGACCGACCCCTGGAAGCGCTGCCCCGTTCCGTCGCAGGAGAACGCCGGCAGCTGGAACGAGGTGGTCACCACGCTCGAGTGGGGCGTGGACGAGATGATGGACAACTCGGACAACCGCACCACGCGCGGCGTCGTGCTGCGCTACGGCGGCAGCTTCGCGCCCTTCAACGCCACCGCGGCGGCAGCTGGGCTGACCGATACGACGCTGCGCCACGACATCGGGTGCGGCTACACCGACCTGGACACGAACCCCTACACCTTTTCCCCGGCCACCAAGCGCAACGAGACCACGGCGGCCGATCTGGCCAAGATCTACGAAGGCGTGTGGGCCGGCCGCCTCCTGCCCGGCAACAGCCTCGCGCGGCGCGAGTTCCTGGAGTCGGCCTATTCGGGCACCGGCGCCACCGGCCAGGTGCAGGACATCATCGACGAGGAAGCGGCCGTGCTGGGCAAGTCGGCCATCGCGCAGCAGTTCGGCGCCTTGGTCAAGACCTGGGGCAAGGGGGGCACCTACAACGTCTGCCTGGGTGACCCGGCCGACAGGACGCAGTGCGGCCAGGGGGTGATGGTGCGCGCCAGTGCCGGCCTGATGCGCCTGCCCATCGGCGGCAGCGGCCCCTATGTCGGCTTCCGCTACTACGTGCACGGCAAGCTGATCTCGGACGTGCCGCTGGTCTACGCCCTGGACGAGTACAAGTTCGGCAAGGCGCACAAGAAGGCGAGCGGGGAACTCTTCCGCGGCGTCATCCGAGAGGCGCTGGCCACCTGGTGAGGGCTACTGCTGCGCAGCCGCGCTCGCCCCTGCGCCGGGCGGCGGATAGACCGGCCCGCAGCCTTCGCGGGTGACATCGCGCTCCGGCCTTCGCCAGCCGCGCAAGGCCTTCCGGCCCTGCACGCGCTGGCTCAGCCCCAGGCTTGCAGGAACCTGGCGTGTTGAACCGGATGGTCGCGCAGGCTGTCGGCCAGCCGCTGCAGATGCGCAGCACAGTCGCGCGGCGCTGCGTCGGGAACGCCGGCTGCGCCGGCTCGCTGCGCCGCGGCCAGGGCGCGGTGCAGCGACAGCGCAGCCACCGCATGCACCATCTTGGCATCCAAGGCCGCCTGCGCTGCGGCCGCGGTGGCTGCAGACAGCACACCGCTGCGGGCCTCGGCGCGCACCTGGATCGCCAGGGTGCCCAGGCGCATCTCGTCATTCATGCCAGGCATGTCTGCACGCGGCAGCAGGGCTAGCGCGTGCACCGCATCGCCCTCGGCCCAGGCCAGTTCGGCGCCTGCCAGGTTGAGGCGCGCGCGCTCGCGCGGGCTCTCGAGCGTGTCGGGCGCGGCCACTTCGGCCAGCGCCAGCCCGGCCGCAGCGACATCGCCGCGCAGGACGGCGGCCTGCGCCCTGGCGATCCACATTTCGTTGGCCACTTGCGGCATCTGGCGCATCGCCTCGTCATCGATCGCGGCGAGCAGCCGCACCGAACACTCGACGTCACCGACCAGTGCGAACAACTCGATGCAGGTCTTCGCCGTCGCTGCCAGCGACAACTGGGTGCCGAGGGTGAGCGCCTCGTCGACAGCGGCCTGAGCATGTTCCCAAGCCAGGCCCAGCCCGCCCAGAGCCCCGTGCGCGTCGACGAAGGCCAGGCGGTACATCATGCGCAAGTCATTCAGAGGCAACGGCGGCTGCAAGTCCCAGCCGCGCTGCGCCGTGGCCAGCACCAGGGCCGGCTGGGTCTGCGCCGTGTGAGCGCAGACCAGGTTGTAGAGGATGCCGCGCAGCATCAGGGTGAATCCGTAGCGCTCGGCTTGCTCGGCGGCGCACTGCAACTCGCGCACGGCGCCCGCCGTGTCGCCCAGATCGAGCATGAAGGTGCCCCGACGGTACATGCCGCGGATCACGCCGTGGGTGTCGCCGAGCTGCACGCTCAGCGCCGACGCTGCTTCGGCCAGCGTCAGCGCCGCCTGGGAATGCCCGGCCAGGTGCTCGTTCATGACCATCGAGTCGAGCAGGTTGGCGCGGTCCAGGCCCTGCATCGCCGGCATGGCCAGGGCCTCGCGGGCGGTAGCATTCGAGGCTTCGATCTGCCCCACGCCGCGCAGCGCCATGGCGCGTGCGGCCATCAGCTGTGCGCGCTGGCACTCGTCCAGCAGCGGCTGCGGCTCGGCCAGCATGGCCAGGCAGTCGGCAGCATGGTTGTTGCTGGCCAGATGCCCGGCCACCGCGACCCAGGCCTCGGCTCGCTCGTGGTTCGACAATTCGTCGCCGTGCGCCATCACGCGCAAGGCCGCCGCGCAGGCCATGCTGCGCTCACGTTGGTCGATCTTGAGCAAGGCACGCATCAACCTGATCTGCAAGGCCAGCGCCTGGGTCGGCGTGGGCCCGTCATCCAGGCCTTGCTGCCAATGTGCGATGGCCCCCGCCAGGGCATGCACGCGCTGCGCGGCATCGCCCGCGGCCAGGCGGTGTGCCACGGCGCGCGGCGCGTCGCCGCTGGCCTCGTGGTGCAAGGCGATGGTGGCCGACGGCGCTCCGGCCGCCTCGGCGCCCAGGGCCAGGCGGCGATGCACCAGGCGGCGGCGGTCGGGCGTGAGCGAGGCCTCGATGGCCTGCTGCACCAGGTCGTGGGCGAAGGCGTAGTCGCCGGCCTCGTGCTCGCGCAACAGCTGCGCGGCCAGGGCCTGCTCGATGGCCATCACGGCGTCCAGCTCCGACAGCGCGCAGGCCGGCGCCAGCAGCGCCGGCGCAAAGGGTTCGCCGGCCAGGGCCGCGGCCTCGAGCACGCGGCGGGCCGGTGCCGGCAGGCGCTGCACGCGCGCCAGCACGGCCTCATGCACGCTGGCCGGCACCGGCAGTTCGCGGTAGTCCTGGGTGGCGTCGTCGAAGGGGGTGCGCCAGCGGCCATCCAGGCCGGCGCTGAGCAATTGCTGTTCGGCCAGGTGGCGCAGGGTCTCGGCCAGGAAGAAGGGGTTGCCCGCCGTGGCGTGGCCCAGGCGCGCGGCAAAGCGTTCGGGCCGCTCCGCGCCCGACAGGTGCTGCAGCAGTTCGAGCACCGCATCGGCGGCCAACGGCCCCAGGCGCAGATGCTGCGCGCCGCCACCGTCACGCAGGCGCTGCACGGCCTGCGCCGCGTCGGCATCGAGCTCGGACCGATAGAGCAGCAATTCGCGCGCGCCGTGGCCACCTTGCTCCTGGCGGCGCTGCGCGACATAGGCTAGCAGCTCGCGGCTGGCGGCATCGGCCTGGTGCCAGTCGTCGAAGATCACGGCGTCGAAGTTGTCGGCGCCCAGCGCGAGCCAGGTCAGCGTGCAGGCCTCGATGAATCGGCTGCGTTCGGCCTCGGCGCGCAGCGGCGGCGGGGCGACCCCCAGCTCGGGCAGCAGACGCGCGAGTTCGCGGCGCACCCAGGGCTTTGCGTCGCCGATGTCGAGTGCCGGCCCAGCCAGCACGCGCAGCGCGCGCGTGAAGCTGGCGTAGGGCACGCCGGCGTCGCCGCTGCGGCAGCGTACCAGCGCATAGGCACCCTGAGTGGCCGCGAAGTCGGTGGCCAGGCGCGACTTACCGGCACCGGCCTCGCCTTCGATCAGCAGCGCATGGCCAGTCCGCCAGGCGGTCTCCAGCCATGCCAGGTCGCTGCGGCGGCCGACGAAGGGCAGCAGATCGGGCAGCAAGGCCGCCGGCGCAGGCACGCCGAGTTGCGACGCGGCAGCCGCGGGCGCACGGGGCGCCGCGGGCACTGCTGCAGCGGGGCGGCGCAGCAAGGCAGCCAGGTCTGCGGTATCGGCCATCGGCTGCAGGCCCAGCTCGCTGTCGAGCAAAGCTCGGCAGCGCTCGAACTGCGCCAGGGCGGTCTCGCGCCGGCCACAGGCCATGTGCAGGCGCATGGCGTCACGGTGGTGCTGCTCTTGCAGCGGGTCGTCGGCGAGCAGCGATTCGACCCGCTGCAGCGCCAGTTCATGGTTGCCATCCGACTCGTGGGCCGTGGCCGAGGCCTCGAGCGCGCGCCGGCGCTGGCCCAGCAGGCGCTCGCGCTCCAGGGCCAGCCAGTCGTCGAAGGCCTCGGAATCGTCGAGCGTCAGGCCATCGGCGGGTGGGCCGCGCCAATGGGCCAGTGCGTCGTCGGGCCGCCCATCGACCAGGGCAGCATCGAAGGCGCCGACATCGCTGGCGACTTCGGTCGAGAGGGCGAGGAAGTCGCCTTCGGCTTGCACCGCGCCATCGACGCCGGCCTCGCGCAATCGCGCCAGCTCGCGTCGTAAGTTGCGCCGGCCGCTGCGCTCATCCAGTTGCGGCCACAGCATGGCCACCACGCGAGAGCGCGGCAGCGGGCCGCTGCGGCACAGCAAGACGAGCAGCGCCAGCGCCTTCTTGACGGTCAGCCGCTGGTTGGCTCCGTCGCGCCGCAGCGCAATGGGGCCGAGGATGTCGAGGGCCAGCACGCCTGCATGATGCCACCCCCGTGCAGATTTGGCCGACCGCAGACGGCACCGATTAGGGGGACTTCAGACTGTGCTGCGCTGGCGTTACCCGCGCGTGGGCGGGTGCAACGGCACCAACTCCTACGCCGCCTACTAGGAAGCTCTACGCAGTATGAAGCTCGATGGGCACATCACAGCCGAGGTCTTGAAGCCGTTTGAGCAAGCGGCGGATGGTCCTGGAGCGGTCTTGGCGGTCGAGGTAGTCGGCACCGAGGTCGGCGTTTCGACCCCGTCGCGCAACATGTGGA
>Ga0316601_100001705_pt1 | contig 10940 bp, 9 predicted proteins | sample OWC_soil_day5_no_FD_207663 | JGI IMG/M metagenome (GOLD analysis project Ga0316601, IMG submission 207663) | Wetland soil microbial communities from Old Woman Creek delta, Ohio, United States - OWC_soil_day5_noCT | ecosystem: Environmental > Terrestrial > Soil > Wetlands | place: USA: Ohio...
TCGTCGGCTCAGGGGCCGTGGCCTCGAACGCGAACAGGTCGCCCTCGTAGCGCTCGACCGGTTCCTCGTCGAGGATCGCGTGCAGCTCCGCGAGCGCGTCCGCCGGGACGAAGTCGTCGATCACCAGGTGCGGAAATGGCTCGGCCGCGCGCCAGGTGGCCGCGAGCTCGTGCGCGCGGGTCGCCCAGCTGGGAGGCAGTCGCCACATCGCCGCGATCTGTACACGACGTGCCGTGGTCTAGGCGGCGAGATCTGCGACCGCGGTCACGATCTCGCGCAGCTTGCTCGGCTTCGCGAGGTGCCTGGCGAACCCGGCCTCGAGGGCGCGCTCGCGCTCGAGCGCGGGGTGGCTGCCGCTGATCGCGATGATCGGGATGCCGGCGAGCTCGGGATCGGCGAGCACCTCGCGCAGCAGCGCGTACCCGTCGCGCACCGGCAGGTGGAGATCGCAGAGCACGACATCGGGGCGCGCCGCAGCGAGGAGGGTCATCGCGGAATCCACGCGGTTCGCGGTGCGGACCGTGGCGCCCGCGGCGCGCAACGCCTGCTCGTACAGCTCGCAGGTATCGAGGTCGTCCTCGACCACCAGGATCGAGACATCGTGGAGGGCATCCGCGGGCAGCATGCCGACCTCGCCGTGCGCGAACCATGCCGGGTGGGTGGCCCCCTCCAAGCTCGGGTGGGAGCCGTGTCGGTTCAACCGCTTGCGAGATCGCCGCGCGCAGGCGCACGGATTGCCGTGCCGGAGCGCGCGGTGAGCCGTGGTGCGCAGGCCGTGCGCCGCGGCGCGGCGGCACCGCGCGGAGGGTTCCCCGACGAGGAATGACCTGCGGTTGCGGTCAGATGTGGCGATCTCGCACGGTGGCACGCTCCGAGCATCCGTCGTGGGGTGAACATGACCGGATCCATCCTGATCGTTGACGACGATGACGACACGCGGACACTGCTGTGCGAGGCGCTCCGCGGCCGCGGCTTCGACGCGCATGCCGTCGATTCGGCGCAGGCCTGCCTCGACCGTCTGCGCGCGCGGCCATTCGATGTCGTCGTGACGGACGTCCAGATGCCGGGCATGTCCGGCGTGGAGCTGTGCAGCCTCCTGCACGAGCGGCATCCCGACCTGCTCCCGATCGTCTTGACCGGGCTCGGCGCGCTCGACACCGCGATCGCCGCGATCCGCGCGGGCGCGTACGACTTCATCACCAAGCCGGTGAAGATCGACGTCCTCGAGGTCGCCGTGAAGCGCGCACTCGACCACCTCTCGGTCCGCCACGAGGTCAAGCGCCTGCGCGCGGCCGTCGATCGCGAGCTACCGATCGCCTCGCTCGCCGGCACGAGCTCGGCGCTGCGCCAGACGACCGAGCTAGTCCGCCAGGTCGCCGACAGCGACGCGACGGTCTTGATCACCGGCGAGAGCGGCACCGGCAAGGAGCTGGTCGCGCGTGCGCTGCACGAGCTGTCGCCGCGCGCGAAGGAGCCGTTCGTCGCGATCAACTGCGGCGCGATGCCGGCGCCGCTGCTCGAGAGCGAGCTGTTCGGTCACGTCCGCGGCGCGTTCACCGACGCCAAGACGGCGCGCGGCGGCCTGTTCCTCCAGGCGGGCCGCGGCACGATCTTCCTCGACGAGGTCGGCGAGATGCCGCTCGAGATGCAGGTCAAGCTGCTGCGCGTCCTCCAGGAGCGCACCGTGCGCCCGGTCGGCGGTGACACCGAGGTGCCGTTCGAGGCGCGGGTCGTGACCGCGACCAATCGCGATCTCGAGACCGAGGTGGAGGAGAAGCGGTTCCGCGAGGATCTGTTCTACCGGATCAACGTCGTCGCGATCCCGGTCCCGCCGCTGCGCGCCCGCGCCGGCGACGTGGTCGTGCTCGCGCACCACATCCTCGGCCGGATCGCGGCCCGCACCGGCAAGCCGCTGATCGGCATCGCGCAGGACGCCGCGCGCAAGCTGATGGCCTATGACTGGCCGGGCAACGTCCGCGAGCTCGAGAACTGCATCGAGCGCGCGGTCGCGCTGTGCGACGGCAAGGAGATCAACATCTCGACGTTGCCGGTCAAGGTGCAGAAGTTCGAGTCGGCGCGCCTCGAGATCGCGACGGACTCGCCCGCGGAGATGATCCCGCTGACCGAGATGGAGCGCCGCTACGTGCGGCAGGTGCTCAGCAGCGTCGGCGGGAACAAGACCCACGCGGCCCGCGTCCTCGGGATCGATCGCCGCTCGCTCTACCGGCGGCTCGAGGACGGCAACGCGGCCGATCCGCGCTCGTAGTCCTCGGGGGCGACCGGTTCGCCGGTCAGCGTGGCAGCGGCGGGATCGACCCGCACGCGGCGGCGCGCTCCAGCAGCAGCGTTCGCTCGCGGGCGTTGTGGGTCAGCGACGCGGCGCGCTCGAGCTCCTGTCGCGCCTCGGCGAACCGGCCGAGCTTCCTCAGGAGGTCGCCGCGCACCGCGGGGAGCAGGTGGTAGCCCGCGAGCGACGGCTCGTCGCGGAGCTGGTCGGCGAGCGCGAGCCCGGCGGCCGGGCCGTCGGCCATGCCGAGCGCGACGGCGCGATTGAGCTCGACGATCGGCGAGGGCAGCACCTCGGCCAGGATGGCGTAGAGCGCCGCGATCTGCGCCCAGTCCGTATCGTCGCCCGTTCGAGCGCGCGCGTGGCACGCGGCGAGCGCGGCCTGCAGCGCGTACGGTCCGCGCCCGCCGCCGAGCTCGATCGCGCGCGCGAGGCTGGCCAGCCCGCGGCGGATCAACAGATGATCCCAGCGTGCGCGGTTCTGCTCGAGCAGCAGGATCGGTTCGCCCGTCGGGCCGATCCGCGCCTGGGAGCGCGACGCCTGGAGCTCCATCAGGGCGACCAGGCCGTGGACCTCGGGCTCGGCGGGCATCAGGCCGGCAAGGATCCGCCCCAGGCGCAGCGCGTCCTCGCAGAGCTCGGGCCTCATCCAGTCGTCGCCGGCGGTCGCCGCGTAGCCCTCGTTGAACACGAGGTAGATCACCGCGAGCACCGAGGCGAGCCGCTCCGCGAGCTCGGTTCCGCGTGGGACCTCGAACGGGACGTTCGCCTCGGCGAGCGCTCGCTTCGCGCGGACGATCCGCTGCGCGATCGTCGGCTCCGGCACGAGGAACGCGCGCGCGATCTCCGCCGTCGCGAGGCCGCCGAGCAGCCGCAGCGTGAGCGCGACGCGCGCCTCGGGTGCGAGGACCGGATGACAGGCCGTGAACACGAGCCGAAGCAGGTCGTCCCCGACGTCATCGTCGAGCGCAGCGACCAGATCGGGAGACTCCTGGCGCGCGTCGAGATCGTGGCCGATCTCGTCGTGCTTGCGCTCGACGAGCTTCCTCCGGCGCACGTGGTCGATCGCGCGGTTCCTCGCGGTGGTCATCAACCAGGCGCCCGGGTTCGCGGGCACCCCGGTCGCTGGCCACCGCTCGAGGGCGAGCACCAGCGCATCCTGGGCGAGCTCCTCGGCGAGGCCCACGTCGCGCACGATCCGGGTCAGCCGGGCGATCAGCTTCGCCGACTCGATCCGGAACACCGCCTCGATCGCGCGATGGGCGGCCGACACGCTCACGTGCCGAGCAGACCATCAACTCGCAGTCACGCGCGATGGATGTCGCGGCCGATCTGCTCGTTGCGGGCGATGGTCTCCGGGCTCGCGTCCGCGAAGTCGCTCATCTCGAACAGCGGGCGGATCTCGATCTCGCTGTCCTCGTGCATCGGGTTGGGGCAGCGCTTGACCCACTCGATCGCCTCGGCGAGGGACTTGACCTGCCAGATCCAGAAGCCGGCGACCAGCTCCTTGGTCTCGGCGAACGGGCCATCGACCACGGTGCGCTTCGCGCCGCTGAACTGGACCTTCGCGCCGGCCGAGGTCGGTTTGAGGCCCGACCCGTCGAGCAGGACCCCGGCCTTCACGAGATCCTCGTTGAACTTCGTCATCTCCGACAGCAGCTTCTCGGTGGGCATCACGCCCGCTTCGGAGTCCTTCGTCGCCTTGACCATCACCATGACGCGCATGCTCATGCTCCTTGTCGAGCCGTTGTGTACCGCGGCTCCAACCACACGACGAACAAGCCCCCGGTAGATCGACAGCGACCTCGATCGTTCTTCGCGGACGCGCCTAACTCCGGATCATCGCTGGGATTGCACTATGCTCGCGGCGTGAGTCTCCCCGTCATCGCCGCGACCGTGCTGGTCGCGCTCGCGCTCGGCTACCGGTTCTACGGCCGCCTGATCGCGCGCCAGTACAACCTCGCGAGCACGACCGACACGCCGGCTCACCTCCGGCGCGACGACATCGACTTCGTCCCGACCAAGCCGTTCTATCTGTTCGGCCAGCACTTCAGCGCGATCGCCGCGGCCGGGCCGATCGTCGGGCCGATCCTCGCGACCCAGCAGTTCGGCTGGCTGCCCGCGATCCTGTGGATCGTGTTCGGCGTCGTGTTCATCGGCGCGGTCCACGACTTCACCACCCTGGTCGCCTCGGTGCGCCACGATGCGCGGTCGATCGCCGAGGTCGCGAAGGTCAACCTCGGCAAGCGCGCGTGGCTGGCGATGCTCGCGTTCATCTGGCTCGCGCTGATCTACGTGATCGTCGCGTTCGTCGACGTCACCGCGGGCTCGTTCACGACCAAGGCCCAGCCGGGCATCGTCTCGACCTACGACCAGGGCGGCGCCGTCGCGCTCGCCGGGATTCTCTACCTCCTGCTCGCGGTCGTGATGGGGCTCGTCGACCGCTGGCTCAAGCCGAAGCTGTGGATCCAGACGGTGATCTTCGTGCCGCTGATCTTCGTCGCGGTGTGGTTCGGCACCGAGCACTCGACCTGGCTCGCGCACAGCTGGCAGCTGTGGGTCGTCCTGATCCTGGCGTACTGCTTCGTCGCGTCGCTGTCCCCGATGTGGATCCTGCTCCAGCCGCGCGGGTACCTCGGCGGGTTCGTGCTGTACGCGGCGCTGTTGATCGGTGTGCTCGGCATCTTCGTCGGCGGCTTCGAGATCAAGCGCCCCGCGTTCGAGAGCTTCGACAGCAGCGGGGGGCTGCTGTTCCCGTTCCTGTTCGTGACGATCGCGTGTGGTGCTTGCTCCGGGTTCCACGGGCTCGTGTGCTCGGGGACCACGTCGAAGCAGATCAACCGCGAGCGCGACTGCCACCCGATCGGCTACGGCGCGATGCTGCTCGAGGCGTTCGTCGCGGTGATCGCGGTCGCGACCATCATGATCGTCGCGGCACCGGCGAACGGGAAGATGATCCCGCCGGATGCGGCGTACGCGAGCGGCATCGGCGCGTTCCTCCATGCGCTGACCGGCCTCGATCCGGTGGCCGCGACGACGTTCGGCGCGATGGTGCTGTCGACGTTCATCTTCGACACGCTCGACTCGGCGACCCGCCTCGGGCGCTACATCCTCCAGGAGCTGTTCGGCACGACGACCAAGCTCTCCGGCTACGTGACGACGGCGCTGACGGTGATCGTCCCGCTCGTGTTCTTGCTGCTGGCGGGGCAGGGCAGCTTCCGCAAGTTCTGGGTGCTGTTCGGGACCTCGAACCAGCTGCTCGCGGCCCTCTCGCTGCTCGCGATCAGCGTGTGGCTCAAGCGGCAGGGCAAGCCGATCTGGTACGTGGTGGCGCCGATGGTGTTCGTCATGGCGGTGACGGTGGTCGCGCTCGTGAGCCAGACCCGGATGCTCGTCCAGAATGCCGTCGGGTCGCCGGACTGGATCAACGGCCTGATCTCGGCGGTGCTGCTCGGGCTCGCGGCGATGCTGGTGTGGTTCGCCAGGCGGGCGTGGTCGACGGGGCCGGAGCAGTAGCGCCCGGGGGGATGTCGATTCAGTCGTCGCGCATCTTCTCGCGCGAGACCGCCGCGAGGATCTGCCCGGCGCCGCGCAGCATCGCGAGCTTCGACATCGGAACCCCCGCGAAGTCCTGGATCGCGACCTGGAACATCGCGGGCAGCTGCGGCATCACGCGCTCGACCTTCGGTCGTTTCGGGCCGTAGAACCAGCGATACGCGGCGTGGCGGATCCGCAGCTGGCGGCCGAGGTGGTGGCCGTGGACGGTCTGTCGCCAGTCCGAGAACCGCAGCACATCCCGCTCGAACGCGCGCGCGAGGTACGCGCCGGCGACCGAGCCGTACTCGATGGCCTGCCCGATGCCCTCGCCGGTGGCGATGTCGATGCCCGCGGCCTCGCCGACGAGCAGCACGCGCGGGCTCGAGATCTCGGCGCCTGGCTCCCACCCGCGCTCCGCGAACTGCTTGTGCCGGTAGCGCTTCGGATCGAGGCCGCGCGCCGTCAGGTAGTCCCCGATCCGCGCGCGCGCGTCGTCGGCGCCGAGGTTGCGGATGACATACGCACCGCGGCAGACCAGCGGCTTGCCATCGACGAGGGTCGGGAAGTCCCAGGCATAGCCGTTGAGATCCTGGGCATCGAAGTCGAACACGACCGTGTCGCGCGGGAGATCCTGCGCGACGCCCTCGGTGTCGAGCTCGACGACCTGCGCCCGCAGCTCGCCGCGGCCGAACCCCGCCTGCCGGCGCACGATGCCGCCGATGCCGTCCGCGCCGACGATCGCGCGCGCGAGGATCTCCTCGCCGGTCGCGGTCGTGACCCGGACGCCCTCGTCGGTCACGACGATCGTCTCGACTGCGCATCCGTCGCGGACCTCGATGCCCCGCGCGATCGCCTGCTTCGCGAGCGCGTGATCGAACTCGACCCGGCGGACGACCACGCCGAGATCCTTCTGGCGCGTCACGATCGTCTCGCCGCCGAGCCGCAGCGCGATCGCATCGAACCGGACCATCGGGCACTCGACCTGGACGCCGAGCTTGTCGAGGATGCGGAACGCCCGCGCGCCGATGCCGCCGGCGCAGATCTTCTCGCGCGGGTAGCGCTCCTTCTCGAGGACGACCATCGACAGCGCGGGGGCTGCTGCCTGGACGTGGAGCGCCGTCGAGATCCCGGAGGGACCACCGCCGACGACGAGCAGATCGACCTGGCGCATCACCCGAGCGTCCGAGTGTATCCTCGCCGGCATGCTCAGGGTGTGGGTGCTCGTGATGTTCGTCGTGGGTTGCCTTCCGCCGCCGCCGCTGGAATCGCGACCACAGCGGTCGGCCGCGGGCTCGCGGGTGGAGAAGCGCGTCGTGGTCGTCTCGTCGCGGCCCTCGGGCCACCTGACGACGACGATCGCCGGCGACGGCCGGATCAGCGTGGTCTACCACGTGGTGCAGAACGGCCGCGGTCCGCACGTCGAGGCGACCCTGTCGCTCGCGCCCGACTGGACGATCGCGGCGTACGCGGCCGAGGGCAAGCACATGATGGGCACCAGGCTCGCGGAGAAGTTCGCGCGCACCGGTGATCGCGCGACCTGGAAGAGCGAGGAGGAGCACGGCGATCGGGCCGTGAAGGGCCCGGCGTTCTTCGTGCCGATCGCGGACATGCCGATCAGCTGGTTGCTCGTGCCCGCGGCGCTCAAGGCCGGCGGAACGATCCCGCTTCTTCCCGGCGGCGAGGCGAAGGTCGCGCAGGTCGGGACGATCGAGGTCACCGCGGCGGGGGCCACAAAGCGCCTCGTCGGCTACCGGATCACCGGGCTCGAGCTGGCGCCGTCGTACACCTGGTTCGAGGTCGACGGCTCGTGGTTCGGCAATGCCCACTCCTGGTACTCCGTCGTGCCCGAGGGCTGGGAGAGCGCGATCGAACCGCTGGTCAAGCGCCAGGCCGAGCTCGAGCGCACCCGCGACGCCGCGCTCGCGCAGCAGCACGCGTCGCGACCGATGAGCGGCGTGGCATTCACGAACGTCCGGGTCCTCGATGTCGACAAGGGCACGTGGACGCCGAATCAGACCGTGCTCGTCGTCGGGGACACGATCAAGCAGATCGGGCCGACGAGCCGGGTCAAGGTACCCGAGGGCATCGACACGCTGCCGTTCGACGGGATGGGCATCATCCCGGGCCTGATCGACATGCACTCGCACACGACACCGGCCGACGCGCTCCTCGATGTCGCCGCGGGTGTGACGACCGTCCGCGACGTCGGCAACGATCCGGAGGCGCTCGACGATCTCAAGAAGCGGTACGATGAAGGCTCCGCGATCGGGCCGCACATCGTGCGCTACGGCTTCATCGAGGGCCGCAACGAGAAGGCCGCGGCGTCCAAGGTCACCGCCGAGACGTCGGAGGAGGCGAAGGCCGCGGTCGAGCTGTTCGCCAAGCGTGGCTACGAGGGCATCAAGATCTACAACTCGATCCGGCCCGAGCTCGTGCCGCTGCTCGCGGCCGAGGCGCACGCCCGGGGCATGAAGGTGATCGGCCACATCCCGGTTCACATGATCGCGTCCGAGGCGGTGCGTGCCGGGTACGACGGCGTCGAGCACATCAACATGCTGTTCCTGAACTTCTTCGCGACCAAGGACACGGACACCCGCGATACGACCCGGTTCACCTTGGTCGGCGACCAGGCCGCGGACTTCGATCTCGGCGGCAAGCCGATGCTCGAGCTGATCGAGCTGCTCAAGCAGAAGCGGACGATCGTCACGCCGACGCTCTCGGTGTTCGAGGACCTGTTCCTCGGCGAGCAGGGCAAGATCCTGCCCGGGAAGCAGGACCTCGTCGCGCGGCTCCCGGTGATGGACCAGCGGTGGTTCGCGCTCGGTGGCCTGCCGATGGATGCGACCAAGCGCGCTCTCTACGCGCGCTCGTGGGCCAAGATCCTCGCCATGGTGAAGACGCTGTGGGAGGCCAAGGTTGTCCTCGTCCTCGGCACGGACGCGGTCGGCGGGCTGACGCTGCACAACGAGATGGCGCTGTTCGTGTCCGCGGGTATCCCGGCCAAGGACGTGATGCGCATGGCGACGGTCGATGCGGCGCGGGCCCTCGGGCTCGACAAGAAGATCGGGACGCTCGCCGCGGGCAAGCGGGCGGACCTGGTCATCGTCGACGGGGATCCGATCGCGGACATCAAGTCGATCCGCAAGACGGTGATGGTCATGCGGGCCGGCGTGCTGTATCGCTCCGATGCGCTGTACGGCGCGATCGGCGTCAAGCCGTGAGCGAGCGCCTCGCTACGGCGAGGTAGGCGCGGACGCCGGGTTCGCCTCGGCCTCGGCCTTCTCCTTGAGCGCGATGATCTTCTGCTGGATCCGGCGCTTGAACAGGCGGTCGAGCACGGTCAGGCCGGCCATCATCGCGAGGCCGAGGATCGCGACCGCGACGGTGCGCGCGCGGGCCAGCATCGTCACGAACAGCCCCTGCGGCCCGGTGGCGCCGAGGAGCGCGTACAGCGCGTAGTTGCCGCCGTCGGCGAGACCGAGCCCGAGCGGGACGATCGCGGAGATCCAGCTGATCAACACGCCGACCGACAGCACCCCGATGATCAGCGCCGGTGTCAGCGGCACGCCGACCGCCGCCAGCAGCACGACCGTCGCGGCGTAGGTGACGAGCTTCGACGCGAGCACGAACCCGAACCCGGCGCGCGTCCCCGACGTGCGATCGGTGTGGAGCTCCTTGATGTGGTGATCGACGTCCTTGAGCTTGTCCTTCCACGTCTTCGCCCGCTCGATCGAGATCATCCGGAACCGGCGCAGCGTGGCGACCAGGGTCGCCATCGCGCCGCGCTGGATCACGAAGCCCAGCGCGACCATCGCCGGGACGATCACGGCGATGCCGATGCCGACCAGCACCTTGAGCTCGGACGGCAGGTCCGTGAGGAGGAGCGTGATCGGGATGCCGATCACCATCACCGCCACCGAGAAGTACAGCATCGAGACGTTGATCAGGACGATCGACGACAGCACGCGGGCGCGCGGTGCGTGGTTGATCAGCATCGTGACCTTGGTCGCCTCGCCGAGCGCGCCGCCGGGGGTCAGGACGTTGAGCGCGCGGCCGCTCGTCCAGGCCCCGAGCACGCGCCAGAACGGCACCATCCGCGCCTCGGGCCGCATGAACGCGTGCCACGCCGCCGCATCGAGGACCAGCGAGATCAGCTCGAGGCCGAGGATCACCCACGCCCACGCGCCGACGTCGACGACCACCGCCTCGAGCTCCGGCCAGCTCGTCGTGCGCAGCATCCACGCCAGCGCCGCGCCACCGACGAGGAACATCACGAGGTTGAAGATCGAGCTCCAGACGCTCTTCTTCTCCTCCGGGGGCTCCGCGTCGCCGGGAGCACGCGTACGGACCTCGTCGGTCACGCGCAAGGACCCCACCTCATGAGCGCGATGGTACACCGGCGAGAGATCGACGCTCGGTGCCACGGTCTCGGCCATGGCTGCTCGTCGAGCAAGGGATGTGCCGGCGAACCATGCGCCCGGATCTCGCTGCGCTCGATCTCCACACCGTCACCGCGCGCGTCCGCCCACCGTGCGCCCCCGCGTCGTACAGGCGAGCTCCGTCCGAGCTCTCAGAAGTTGGGCTTCTCCTTGTGGTACTTCGAGATCAGGTCGCGCAGGTACTCGGCGAGCTCGATCACCGCGTCGTCCTCGGTCTCGCGGGACACGTAGGCCTCGAAGAAGTCGTAGCCCTCCTCGTTGCCCGGCTCGCGCAGGCGCAGGTAGACGTAGCCATCGTCCTCGTCCTTGCGGCCCTTCTTGCGGTCGGCGAGCTCGAGGGCGTCGATCAGCTCCCAGACCTTCGTCGCCTCCTTCCGCGACAGGTTCTTGGTCCCGAGCTCGTCGGAGGAGTCCTCGTTCGAGTACGACGCCCACAGCGACGAGCCGCGGATCCGGACCTGCCAGTCGTCGCCCTCGGGCTTGTTCGAGATGAAGTCGAACATCCGGCCCTGGGTCTCACCGCGATCGATGTCGCCCGCGGAGCGATCGCTCTGGGCATAGCTGCCGCCCGCCTTGGGGCACGCGGACAGCATCACGAGCGCGAGGAGGAGGGAGCGGCACCGCACGTGCGCTGATCATAGCAGTATGCTGGCACAGCCGGATGGCGCTCCGCTTCT
>Ga0316601_100001706_pt1 | contig 10939 bp, 6 predicted proteins | sample OWC_soil_day5_no_FD_207663 | JGI IMG/M metagenome (GOLD analysis project Ga0316601, IMG submission 207663) | Wetland soil microbial communities from Old Woman Creek delta, Ohio, United States - OWC_soil_day5_noCT | ecosystem: Environmental > Terrestrial > Soil > Wetlands | place: USA: Ohio...
GAGCTCGGTCGCAAGCCCGACGTCGCGAAGAAGGAGGCGGCGGACATCGTCGCGCTCGAGACGGAGCTCGCGAAGGTCTCGAAGGACAAGGTCGAGCGCCGTGATCCGAAGACGATGTACAACCGGATCGAGCGCGCGGGTGTCGCCAAGGCGATGCCGAAGTTCGACTGGACGACGTTCTGGAAGACGGTTGGCCTCGGCACCACCGATGGAGTCACCGTCGGTGCACCGAAGTTCTTCGAGGGCGTCGACGGGCTGCTCGCGTCGACCAAGCCGGAGACGTGGCGCGCGTACCTGACGTTCCACCTCGGCTCGAAGGCAGCGCCGATGCTGACCAAGAAGCTCGAGGAGACGCAGTTCAAGTTCTTCGCCGCGCTCACCGGCCAGGCCGAGATGGCGCCGCGGTGGAAGCGCTGCGTCGGTCATACCGATGGCGCGCTCGGCGATCTGCTCGGCCAGGTGTTCGTGCGCGACCGGTTCGGCGGCGCGAGCAAGCAAGCGGCCGTCGATCAAGTGAACGCGATCGTCGCGGCGATGGCGGGCAACCTCGACGCGCTGCCGTGGATGGACACGGCGACCAAGGAGAAGGCGCACACCAAGCTGAAGGCGATGACCTATCAGATCGGGTTCCCGAACAAGTGGCGCTCGTACGCGTTCAAGATCGATCCGCGGGCGTTCGGCGGCAACGCGCTCGCCGCGCGCAAGGCCGAGCAGGTGCGGCAGACCGCGAAGATCGGCAAGCCCGACGACAAGGACGACTGGTACATCTCCGCGCCGACGGTCAACGCGTACTACGACGCGTCCCGCAACGGCATGGTGTTCCCCGCCGGCATCCTGCAGCCGCCGTTCTACTCGGTCGATGCCTCGATCCCGGTCAACCTCGGCGCGATGGGCGTCGTCGTCGGCCACGAGCTGACCCACGGCTTCGATGACCAGGGCGCGCAGTACGACGCGATCGGCACGATGACGAACTGGTGGCAGCCGGAGACCGAGAAGCAGTTCAAGCAGCGCACGCAGTGCGTGATCGAGCAGTACAACCAGTACGACGTGATCGGTGGCGGCAAGCTCAACGGCGCGAACACCGTCGGCGAGAACATCGCCGACATCGGTGGCGTCAAGCTCGCGCTCGCGGGCTACCGGGCGCTGCGCGCGCCGGCTCCCGACACCGTCGTCGCCGACGGCTTCACCGAGGACCAGCAGTTCTTCCTCGGGTTCGGGCAGGCGTGGTGCAACAAGATGCGCCCCGACTACGAGAAGCTGCTCGCGACCGTCGACGTCCACTCGCCCGGCAAGTGGCGCGTCAACGGCTCGCTGCAGGCGACGCCCGAGTTCAAGACCGCGTTCCGCTGCAAGGCGAACACGAAGATGGTCCCGGCGAAGCAGTGCGTCGTCTGGTAGGTCAGAACACGGGGTCGAGCCGGTCGAACAGCTCGTACTCGGGAAGTGCGCGGAGGACGTTGAACCAGCCGAGCTTGAGCTCGCCGCCGATCTCGCCCTTGAACCCGGCGGCGCCGTCGAAGTCGTGTTCGACGAGATCCCGCACGACCTCGAGCTGCGGCCCGACGGCCACGTAGGGTCCGGCGAGGCCGTAGAGCTTGACGTCGGCACGCGCGACGAGCCAGGCGCGGATCCCCAGCTCGGCGAACGTGACGCTGGCCTGTGGCACGCGGCCAGAGGCCTGCAGGTCGAGCTCGGCGACCGGGCTCCAGCCGGCGCCTGCGTCGTAGCGGAGGCCCGCTTCGAGCAGCGCGCTCGCATCCGCGTGGAGGCGAACGGTGCCCTCTCCCCGCGCGATGACCTCCAGCTTCAAGTGCACGCTGGTGGTGACGGTCTCGACGACCGGGAGGATGCCGAGCTGCTGGTAGAACACCGCCGGTGGTGATTCCCAGAGGACGATGTCCGGACCGACCGCGACGTCGCGTGCGTCGATCGCGAGGTCGATCGATCCCGTGAGCTTGCCGCGCACCACCATCTCGAACCGCGACAGCTGACGGCCCGCAACCTGGAGGTCGAGATCGATCTCGGGCGCGAGGGCGATCGAGGCGCCGACGACGTTCACCGTCATCGCCGCGTTGCTCACGACCGTGCGATTGCCGACCGAGAAGCCGATCGATGGCAGCTGATAGGTATCGGCCTTGCCTTCGCCACCGAACGAGCCCTCGATGCTCCCGTCGATCAAGGCGTCACCGAGCTCGGCGTCGGTCGTCGCGATCACGATCCGATCCGGATCGCCGGCAACGGAATCGACCTTGCGCAGGAAGCCCTCGCCGGCGCCCGAGACCACCAGGTCGCCGACCGCGAGGTCGAGGAGCGCGTCGTTGTCGGCGCGCGGGAACTCGAGGCCGTCGGCCCTCACCGTCATGCCCGGTCCCGGAACGTGAGGCAGCACGGTCACCCGGGAGTCGACGGTGGACTCCGTGGGCGCGGCGATGGCGCATCCCGCCACCAACGTGGCGGCCAGCGACATCGCAGCGCGCGAGCTCACGAACCGGGATGAAGCACGCCCCGTGCCGTGCGCGACGGCCGCTCGTGGCCGTGCCCGCGACGCGATGGCTCTTCGGCTAGCCAGACGCATGGCTACTCGAGGCGGGCGCTCGAGGTCCTGCGCCCGCGTCCGTGCCCGACTGCAGTCGCAGGAAGCCGCCCTGGCGAATCCGCCGCAAGCCCCGCTAGATGCGCGGGATCGCTCACGACTGTTTGCACCACCGACGACGCGCGAAGCCGGGGGGTGATGCTACGTCACCGCAGCAACCTGGCGGTCGATGTTGGTGCGGTCGAGCGAGTTCGTGCTCCCACCTTGAACCACGTTTCGCATAAGTTGCCGGCCATGAAGAGCCTCGCCGCGGTCGTGCTCCTGGTCCTCGTCTCCACCGGCTGCGCTGCCAAGGGCGGCTCGACCGGTGGCGCCCGCGGCCCGGTGATCCAGCACCAGGACTCGGCGCAGCAGGACCACGGCGACTTCTCGCGGCCGATCGGCCAGCGTTAACGAGCGAACCCGGCGCGCAGGATCGCCTCGGCGGTCTTGAGCGCCGTGACCCGCGTCGTCGGATCTGCGGGCATCGCAGCGACCAGCGCGCCGAGTTGCTTCTTCGCCTTGCGGTTGTCGATCAGCGCCTGGGCGAGCCCGCGCACGACACTCCCCGGATCCACCCCCGGCAGCTCGATCGGTCCGGGCTTGAGCGACGGTGCTTCCCGCCAGCGCGCCACGGCGTGCAGCAGCGGCGCCTGCTCCGACCACAGCGTCGTCAGCTCCTGGAGCCCGAGCGCGCGGCCCGCGAGCTGCTCGCCGAGCGCGGCGAACCCGACCCACGCGAGCCACATCCGCGCGAGCACCGGTGACATCGCCGAGCGCGGCGCGTACTGGCGCGGGCCGTAGAGCTCGTTGAACCGCAGCGACGGCGTCAGCCACGTCACCGCCAGCAGCGTCGCCGCGCCCGGCGCGCGCCACGGCGCACCGAGGATCGCCTCGAACGCCGCGGTCGCGGTCGCCTTCTCGTGCTCGAGTGCCGCCGCATCGGCCTGCGCGCCCCACGCGACCGAGAGATCTCCGGGAGCGGCGAACAGCGCCGCCGCGATCGCGCGCTCGGTCTCGACGAATGCCTTGCCCTCGGCCTCCGCGTTCTGCGCCGGGAGCCGGGTCCCGACGATCGTCGGATCCTGGATCGTCGCGATCTCGGCCGCGACCTCGGCGTGCGTGATGCCGTCATCGCCGACGGTCAGCGGGCAGATCACGCTGTTGTAGTCGACGACCGTGTACGCGCCGATCCGGAACACGCGGTTGAACGGGAACAGCCGGCACGACGCGGGCTTCGCGTCTCGGCCGTCCTCGACCTCGACCTTGCACATCCCGTCATCGGCGAGGAACCAGCACCGATCGCGCGGGTTGAATGCGGTGATCGCGTCGCCGCGGCGGCGCAGGAACGCCGCGATCTCGGGGCGCCGCGCGACGAGCTGCACGAGCTGCCCCCCGGTGACGTCGAGCCCGATCCCGTGGCCCTTGCAGCACGCGCCGCAGCCGCGGCACTCGTAGCGAAACCGCCGATCGGGCCACGTGAAGTAGACCTCGTCCACGCGCGGAGTATGCCCGAGGCCGCCGGGACTAGAACGATCCGCCGATCGAGAACATCCGCGGCTGCGTCGATGCCGACTCGGCCGCGTCGTCCGCGCTCGCGATGTCCCAACCCGCACCGACCAGCATCGTCACGGTGCCGAGGAACACCGGCAGGAGCCCGGGTGGAATGCAGTACAGCGGGTTGCGCCGTCCACAGGACATCGCCGTGAAGCCGAGGCCGACGGCGGCTCCGCCGATCATCCGGATCCCGAGCCCGGTGGTGACGTACTCGCCCGCGTAGAAGTGTCCCGCCGACGGTGCGACGAGGAGCGCGACGTAGCTGGTGACCAGGATCGGCCGCCACGCCCGGTTGCGGCCGAAGGTCGCGACCCCGAGCCCGCCGAGCGGGATCACCGTGCCGGCGGTGGCGAGCACGGTCGCCACGGTCGGGTCGGGCTCGGCGCGCGCCGCGGCCGGCGTCGCGAGCAGGACACCCGCGATCAGGAGCAGCGCGGTTCGCATGACGGATCCAGCGTCTGGCGGCGTCGAACGGTCTCGGCGAATCCTGGCAAACCGCTACTCGTCGGCGTCCTTGTCCTTGCCGCGGCGCTCGATCTTCGCGGCGTTGCCGAGCTCGCGGTGGATCCGCGCGACGCGCTCGACCTGGCCCTTCGCGGGGAACCGCTCGTAGAACCCCTCGACCTGGAAGCCGCGCGCGAGGTCGGTCCACGGCGCGAGTCGCCGCGCCCACCGCTTGACGCGGTCGTCCTTGGGATCCGCGTCCTCGTGCGCGAGGTCGGCGCACACGCGGAGCATCGCCTTGAGCGTCACCGGTCGCGTGATCATGTAGCGCGGGTGGGCCCACGCATCTCCCCACACCTTCTCGGCGGCGCGCAGGAAGTCGCGCACGATCTCGTAGTAGCGCTCCGCCTCGCGCGGCAGGTTCTGCTTCTTGCCGAGCTTGCGCCACTCCGACGACGCCCAGCGATGGAGCTCGTTGAACAGCTCGGCCTGGAGGATCCACTTCTCCTGCTTGCTGCGGCCACCGAGGCGATTGATCTTGTAGCGCAGCGGGCTGTCGCCTTCGCGATAGAGGTGATCGACGATCCGCGCCGCGAACTTCTTGTCGGGCGCCGCCCACGACACCTTCTCGTAGAGATCGATCAGGTGACTCTTGTTGATGCGCGTCGGCGTCGAGTTGATGATCACGAACATCTCGGTCGCGAAGTCCTCGCTCCTGCCGTCGAAGATCACGCACGGGACGTGGATCGTCCGCGCCTCGTCGGGGTGCGCGCGCCGGTAGAAGTGCAACGCGGCGAGCCGGTGCTGGCCGTCGATGATCAGGTACTTCCCCTTCGGCTCGGTCAGGTTGCCGACGTTGGCGAACGGCTTGACCGGATCGAACGTGAGCCGCTCGTCGGTGAACAGCAGCACCGTGCCGGGGATCGGCGGCTGGCTGGCGGCGGTCTCGTAGAAGTTCTGGATCTGGCTGACCTTGGCCTTCGACAGCTGGCGCTGGAACGCCGCGTCGGTCGCCTCGATCTTGGAGATGAACTTCGCGACCTCGTCGTCGGCGGCGACCTCCTCGCCCGCCAGGCTCGGCGCGCCCTCGGCGTAGAACCGGCTGATGAACCGCGCCTTGTCGAGGATGTCGTCGACGGGATAAGCGCAGAAGTAGAAGACGCTGTCCTTCTGTCGGATCTGGGTGGCCAGCATGGGGCCCATCCTAGCCCAGCCTCAGGGCGTGCGGACCTGCCACGGCCACGCCAGGACGTCGTCGCCGATCTTCACCGCGTTGGTCTGCTCGTCGAGCCACGCACTGAAGTCCGCCGTGGTCGTCGGCAGTGTCCACAGCATCAGCCCGGCGTGGGTCCCCTGGACAACCTGGCGTGACGTCGGCGACACCACGAACATCGCCGTCGCCGCGAACATCGACGGCAGCGTCCATCGGTTCGCGGACGCGACGTCGACGATCGTCAGCTGGTGACCGAGCCCCGACGCGACCAGCGTCTTGCCGTCGCCGCTGACCACCGGCGCATACTGGCCGCCGTTGACGAGCCGCCGCGGCGTCGCGCCAGGCTCGACCGCGACGACGAACACGTCGTTGTTCGTCAGCGTGACGACCATGCGCCCTAGATCGCCACGCGCGACGGAGCGCAGCGCCGACTCGAAGTGGGCGATCTCGACGACGCGGTCATCCCACAGGAGCAGACGGTCGCCGGTGGCGACCACGACCCGGCCGCCCGCCTCGCTACCGATGAAGTGACGCTCCCCCGCGACCACGTTCGTCCGCTCGATCGCGCCTGTCGCGAGGTTGCCGCGCACGAGCTCCCCCTGGCTGCTGAGCACCGCGAACCGGTTCGGTCCGAGCCCGACCGCCGAGATCACGGCGCCATCGACCTTCACGATCTCGCGCGGCTCGGCTCCCCCCCTCCTCGCGAACACCCGGCCATCCGCGCCGCCGAACACCACGGCGCCGCCGGGGATCAGCCGCCCCCACGGCACGGATCCTTCGGTGATCTGGAGCAGCGGCTTGCCACGCTCGAGCACGATGAGCCGGCTCGAGGAGCCCCGATCGTCGAGGATCAGCATGCGTCCCTCGCCGACGTCGATCCTGAACGGCAGGCCCCGCGCCTCGTCGGTGATCGGTTCGATCGCGCCGGTCGCGACATCGGCCCACGCCCACGTGATGGCGGTCGATCTCCACAGCAGCAGCGTCCGATCGTCGACGAACTCTGCCTCGCTGCCGTTGGTCTCGAGGAGTCGACGCGGCAACACGGTCCCGAGCTCGGCGACCAGGATCTGTCCGTGACCGACGACGACCACCCGCGAGTGCTTGGCGCGGGTCGCGAGCCGCGCGTTCGAGATCGGGGTCGGCAGGATCAACGTGTGATTCACGTTGCGGCCCACGAGCTGCAACCTGCCGGTGAAGCTCGGGATCAGCATCACCTCGTCCGCCACCTCGGTCAGCCGCCCCATGAACTGATCGACGCGAGCGCGGACGCCCATCCCGAGTGCAGTCCACCCGATCACGTCGCCGCTGCCGCTGAACATCAGCAGCTCGCGGCCGCGGTAGCTGAGGTCGACGACGAGCGGGCGAGGCTGGATCGGGGACCCGAGCTCGCTGCACTTCGGCGTCGGATCGAGCGTGCACTCGACCAGCTTGTTCCGGCTCGCGACGGCGAACGTGCGGTAGCGCGACGTCACGACCCGCAGGCTCGCGTCGTCGACGCGGACCAGCTCGTTGCCCGCAGCATCGACCGCGATCACCGTCTTGTCGTCGCCGAGCACGGCCCACGTCCCGTCCGGCGCGATCTCGAGCGTCTTCACCTTGTGCCCCGCCCACAGCGGGACGCGCGTGGTCGTCGCGAGATCGAACCACGCGGCGCCGCCCTCGAGATCGGTGACCAGCAGGCGATCCCCGGCCTCACTCGCATCGACGTCGGAGAACGGCGCGACCGGCAGCGGGGTCGAGGCGTTGGCCGAGGGGTCGAGGATCTCGGGGGCGCTCATCGAGCCGAACACGAGGACGCGCCCCTTCGCGACCCACACCGCGGTGATGTTCGCCGTGTAGGGTCGCGCGATCACGAGCCGCCGTCGCTCGAGATCCCAGACGCGGACGATGTTGTCGCGCGACACCTGGAGCAGCTGCTGCCCGTCGGGAGACATCTCGATCCGCGTCGTCGGGACCGCGGTGCTCTGCATCGCCCACCACACGCCGCGCGCGACTGCGGCCTGCCCGATCGCCCGCGCCTCCGGCAGCCGCACCGAGGTCAGCGGCAGGTGCTTGAGCACGGCCAGCGCTTCGGTCGGGTTGGACTCGAGCAGCGCCCGCGCCTGCGTCAACAGCAGCGCATCGTTGCGCTCGGCCAGCGAGTCGCGCGCCGCCTCGGCCACGCGCTTGTCGACGAGCGCGGCCTGACGTGCCTCGGTCGCCGCGTCGCGCTCCTGGACGATCCGATGCACGCTGAACCACGCGAGCGCGGCGACGGTGACCGTCGCGAAGGCCGCGATCGCGAGCGACGTGCGATGCCGCTTCGCGAACCGCGCGATCCGCTGCCGCGGTGTGTAGCGATGCGCGGCGACGAGCTGACCGGCGAGGAACCGCCGGACATCCTCGCCGAGCGCGCCGGCGTTTGCGTACCGCGCGTCGGCATCGAACGCGAGGGCCTTGTCGACGATCGTCACGAGCTCGGGCGGCGCACCCGGCGCGGCCTCGGCGAGCGGCGCGACATCGTGCTTGAGCGTGCGACCGAGGACGATCGTCGCGCTGTCTCCCGCGTGCGGGGGCGAGCCGGCGAGCAGGTGATACAGCGTCGCCCCGAGCGCGTAGACGTCGCTGCGCGAGCTCAGCGGCTCACCGCGCGCCTGCTCCGGTGACATGAACCCGGGGGTGCCGAACACGGAGCCGGCCTGCGTCTGCAGGCTGTCGGCCGCGGTCGGGGTCCTGGCCTCGGTCGGCGCGTCGTCGTCCTCCTCCTCGCCGATCACCTTGGCGAGCCCCCAGTCGATCACGACGGTCTCGCCGAGCTCGCCGACGAGGATGTTCGCGGGCTTGAGGTCGCGATGGATGATGCCTCGCTTGTGCGCATGCGCGACCGCGTCGATCGCCGCGAGCAGCGCGGGCAACAGCGTGAGCCGCTCGCCGAGGCCTCGCGCACGGTTGATCTGCTCGTCGAGGGGGCGGCCACTCACGCGCCGCATGACGTAGAACGGGCGACCATCGGGAAACGTCCCGGAGTCGTAGAGCGGGACGATCGACGCGTGCTCGAGCCGCGCGGTGATCTGGACCTCGCGGAGGAACCGGCGCGCGATGTTCGGACCCTTCGGCAGGACCTCCTTGAGCGCGACGGTCCGACCGAGCTGCGTGTCGAACGCTTCGACAACGCGCCCCATACCACCACGGCCGAGCTCGGTGCCGAGCTGGTAACGCTCGCGGGCCACCGGCGGGATCGACGCGCGCGAGCTGCGCATCGGCTGGCCATCGATGTCGAGCGGCGGCTCGCTCGCGGGGACGGTGTCGTCGTGACCGCCGCTGCTGCGCGGCTTGCCCCCGCCCGAGCCGTTCGCCGCCATCCGAGCAGTCTAGCGCGTCAGTCCAGATCCCAGTCGATGTCGCTGATGCTCTTGTCGCTTCGGATGTTGACGGCGCGCGTGCGCTCGTCCTGCGGGACCGGGTGCTTCCGACGGGGATCGCCGGCGATGCCGTCGATGTTCGCCATCCGCGTCGCCTCGTCGTGCGGGTCGAGGTGCTCCGGCGCGTGGCTCGGATCGGTCGCCGGCGCCTGCGCGAGGAACTTGTCGAGGCGATCTCCTTCGGTGTTCGCCTCGTCGAACGCGAACTTGAGGTGCGCGTCGATGTTCGCCATCCGCGTTGGCTCCTCGAACTCGACCCGCGACGGCGGCGGCGCCTTGGACGGCGGCAACTTCGACGGCGGCGGCGGCGACGCCTTGGCCGGCAGGTGGGTCGGCGCCTTCGGGCGCTGCTGCTGCTCGTGATTGCGCAGCGCGTTCAGCAGCTCGTCATCGACCTGGCGGGTCGGCTCCTCGGAGAACGGCTGGGGGACGGTGCGGCGCGGCGGTGGGCGCGACTCGTTGCGTGCGCGCGGCGGCGGCTGCTGCATGGAGGCGAGCGGAGGGGGGACGGTCTCGGGCCGGCGGGGCTGCGGCGCCGGCGGTGCGGCGGTCGACCGCTTGCTCCGCGCGTTCTTGCCGGCCTGCGCCTGCGCGAGCCCGACGACCACCGCGGGCTTCGCGGGGACATCGGGACGAGAGATCGGCGGCGGCGCCGGCGCCACGCCGTCCTCGTCGAAGTCGAAGTCGTAGTCCTTCCGACCCGGCGCCGCGCCGATGTAGACCTGCGAGTCCTCGTCGGCCAGGCGGCCGCCTTCGTCGCGGAGCATGCGGAGGATACGCGTGCGCTCACCGGCCGACAGCTGATCGCGGCGACCGTGACCGGTGTGGCTGGTGTGACCGCGCGACGACGATCCGTCATTCGCAGCCGGCGCGGCGCCCGGCTTGCCGCGCTTCGCGAACTCCGAGAGCGGCACCGGCGCATCGAACTTCTTACCGCGCTGCGGAGATCCCGACGCGCCGCCGGTCTTCTGGTCACTGACGTTCGACAGCGGGTTCTGCACGCCCGGGTTGGTGTGCGTCTTGGTCGAGAAGATGCTGGTCGCGGAGCGCAGCCACTTGCGCGGGCCGGACACCACGTCGCCCATCGGCATCGGCATCGAGCCCGCAGACGGCGCGATGCCCGTGCTGCCACCGAGCACCTGGGCCGCCGCGCGGGCCGCATCCTCGGGACACTCGGCCGCGCGCGCGACGAGCCGGCGGACGATGTCGTCGCTCTTGCCCATCTGGTGCTGGTGGGGCCGCTCGACGAACCGGATCCCCATCTTCTCGAGCCACTGCACCGGTGGATCGGCGCCGATCAGCACGAAGGCGGCATCGTTCGCGTAGCGCTTCTGCGAGCCGTCGCTGAGCGCGAGCGTGACGGAGTCGTGCTCGAAGCCGAGGACCTGCGAGCCGAGCTTGGCCTTGATGCGACCCTCGGACGCGTACGCCTCGATCGTCTGCTTGTTCTTCGGCGCGGCGCGATTGAAGCCCTTGCCGCGGTACGAGATCATGACCTTCGCCCCGGAGTCGGCGAGCGCGAGCGCGGCCTCGACGGCACTGTCGCCACCGCCGACGATCAGGACCGAACGGCCGCGCCACTCGTCGGGATCCTCGAGCAGGTTGAAGATCTTCGGGAGGTTCTCGCCGGGGACCTGCAGCGTCCTCGGCTTGCCGCGGGTGCCGATCGACATCACGACGCGCTGCGCGCGATACGCGCCGACGGTGGTACGGATGTCGAACGCGCCGTCGCCGCCGCGCTGCACGCTCTCA
>Ga0316601_100001708_pt1 | contig 10936 bp, 8 predicted proteins | sample OWC_soil_day5_no_FD_207663 | JGI IMG/M metagenome (GOLD analysis project Ga0316601, IMG submission 207663) | Wetland soil microbial communities from Old Woman Creek delta, Ohio, United States - OWC_soil_day5_noCT | ecosystem: Environmental > Terrestrial > Soil > Wetlands | place: USA: Ohio...
CATGGATCAAACCAATCTGGGTGACCGGATGGCCGTGCTGATGATCACCCTGCTAGTGGGTGCGCCAGTCGCTGCCTTTGCGTGGTTGGCGGAAGAAGGCGCGGCTAACATCGGCTTCGCCAAGCGGAAGATACTGTTGGACAGCGTGCTAATGTGGATTCCGGGCAGCGCAAAAGACATGCTGTTAGCCGATCTATTTTATCCGTCGATCGGTCTTTTCCAATGGTTAAAAGTCCAGGCTTGGCATGTCCGATTGCGTCTGAAAGGCAATCGGTTTTCAGCTGGAAGATTCGTAACTGGAACATGCAGACCGTCTGGAACGGTTGATACTGATCATGGCGTTGGCCATGCATTGGTGCGTCCGGATTGGTCAGGACGATGTCATGCAACGTCCGACACAGCTAAAAAAAGAACGCGCAGATAGATCCCGGACACTGGAGCTTTAAAAAACTCCCCCGCAACATGCCTATCCTGGTTCACTCGGGGGACTGCGATATCTGAAAGATGTTTGCATAAAGAACTCCCCTTGCCAGGTTTCTCAGTTGTTTTACGAAACTGACAGGCAATGAGGGGCGTTGCATTTATAGGTTGAATTTGCCTTTTTTTCATGCTAAAAGAAACGCCACCCTGTTATCATTCTCCCTTTATTTGTGACAGTGCTAATGAACGATTACGAATCCAGATTTCGCCATTGTGTCGCAGGCAAATACGCATTTTTTTCAATGGCTCTCGCGGCTGAGCCGACTTCCGCCACATTGGCGGAAAACGGAGTTGCTCCGCTTAACTACTTTTTACACAGTTACGGTCCGGCCTCAACGCCCACAATGTATTTGGGATGGGTGTTTGTCGCACTTTTGGCTGCAATTTTCGTCATCATAGCGCTACTGCTCGCTGGGGCTATATTTCATAAACGTCCCGCTGAAGATCCCCGTCCAATTGGCCGCGAAGATGAAGGGATGCCATGGATCTATATCGGGACCGGTGTATCCACCTGCATTTTGTTTGCGCTGACTATTTATACACTGGTTACGCTCAATGTGATCGCAAAACCAATAGATGCTCCGGCCCTAACGCTGACTGTCACGGGATATGACTGGTGGTGGAAGGTCGAATATGAAGATGATGATCCAACGCGCCGCTTCGTTACAGCAAACGAAATACATATCCCTGTCGGAGTGCCCGTTCTCGTCAAGCTGAAAAGTGCAGATGTTATTCATGCCTTTTGGGTGCCGATGCTTGCCGGCAAAACACAAATGATTCCGGGCCTGACCAATCAGCAATGGCTCCAGGCCGATACGGAGGGCGTCTATCGTGGGCAATGTACGCAGTATTGCGGGGTCCAGCATGCTCACATGGGTTTGGAGGTTGTTGCACAAAGTAATGCTGAATTCCGGAAATGGCAAGACGCCCAGCGTAGATCAGCCGTAACGGCTTCCGTAACCGGTATTGATGCAGGGAAGCAGCTTTTTCTGGATCGCTGCGCCGGTTGTCATACAATCCGGGGAACCGAGGCCGTGGGCGCCCATGCACCCGATTTAACACATTTGAAATCACGCCGCCTGATTGCCGGCGGATTATTAACCAATACGCCTGATCACTTGGTGAAATGGATCACCCATACCCAGGACTTGAAACCGGGTGCGCGCATGCCCAGCGTGGAGTTAACGCCGACTGAGATTTCCTCGCTGTCTGCATTTTTATCGACACTTTACTAGGAACGCTGCTCATGACAGATGCCGCTGAAAGTTCGCCCGACCTCAACTTCACTCGCGTTCCCGAGGTGGGCTGCGCCCCGATCGGATCGGCTGCCGAAATACGCCTCGCCCAACTATGGGAATCGGCTCCCGGATGGCGCGGCTGGCTGTCGACGGTTGACCATAAGGAAATAGGACTGCGTTACCTCGTCACCGCATTTATTTTTTTGCTGATGGGCGGAATCGAAGCGCTGATCATGCGTGTGCAACTCGCAAGCCCGAACCAGACCCTGCTGACGCCGGAACAGTACAGCCAGCTCTTCACGATGCACGGCGTGACGATGATCTTTCTGTACTCGCTGCCTATACTGTCGGGGTTTTCCAACTATTTATGGCCGCTTATGTTGGGTTCGCGGGATATGGCGTTCCCGCGTCTTAATGCCCTTTCGTACTGGATTTTCCTGTTTGCCGGTATTTTTCTGTACTCCAGCTTTCCTCTGGGAGAAGCGCCGAACGCTGGCTGGTTCAACTACGTGCCTTTTTCAGGGCTGGAGTACAACACCGGACCCAATATCGATGTCTACGCGCTCGGCATGGTGTTACTGGGGATTTCCACAACCGTCGGGGCCATCAATTTTGTGGTCACGCTATTTCGAATGCGCGCGCCCGGCATGTCGATCGAACGGGTGCCGATCCTCGTATGGGGAACGCTGACTGCATCAGTCGCCAATATTTTTGCCATCCCCTCAGTCAGTCTCGCCTTTTTTCTGCTGTGGCTGGACCGTCAGGTGGGAACGCATTTCTTCGATGTGGTTAATGGCGGGAAACCCCTGCTTTGGCAGCACTTGTTCTGGATGTTCGGACATCCCTGGGTTTATGCGGTCGTGCTCCCCGCCATGGGTATTGTTTCCGACGCGCTGCCTACCTTTTGCCGGCGTCCGCTGGTCGGATACTCGGCAGTAGCGCTGTCAACCATGGCGACGATGCTGCTCGGCTTCGGAGTATGGATACATCACATGTTCGCTACCGGCTTGCCGACACTTGCGCTGTCGTTCTTCGGTGCCGCCAGCATGGTGATTTCGATCCCTAGCGCCGTCGCAGTCTTCGCATGGATAGCCACCATCTGGCTGGGGCGCCCGGTCTTCAATACGCCGTTTCTGTTTTTCGCAGGTTTTGTGCTCCTATTTGTCATCGGAGGACTTTCAGGCGTGATGACGGCTGCCGTACCTCTGGATTTTCAGCTAAACGAAACCTACTTCATCGTCGCGCACCTGCATTACGTTTTGCTTGGCATTAATGTGTTTCCGGTTATTGGCGGAATCTATTACTGGTTTCCCAAATTTTTTGGCCGCATGATGAATGAGACGCTTGGAAAATGGAGTTTCTGGGTCATGTTCATCGGCTTTAACCTGGGCTTCTTTCCGATGCACGTGGCGGGTCTGCTGGGTATGCCTCGTCGAATTTACACCTACGCACCCAACATGGGCTGGAGCACGGTCAACATGGTTACATCGGTTGGATCATTTGTTTTTGCCGCCGGCATTTTGATATTTCTGGTCAACATTGTTGTCAGTCTGAAGCGCGGCGTCCTCGCGGCTCCAAATCCCTGGGATGCGCCGACGCTTGAGTGGGCAACGCCATCGCCGCCGCCAGCTTACAACTTTGCGGTCATTCCGTTTATCGCCAGCCGCCATCCGTTATGGGAGGACCGGCTTGATGAAGGCGCCGGCCGCTCCAGCCTCGAACGAGGTTATCTGCTCATGGAAGGAAGGGAAACAATTGGAACGACGCCGCTGGACGCCATACCGGACATCATTCTCAAAATGCCGGAAGATTCCTATACCCCCTTCTTTGTCGGCCTTTTCAGCGCCCTGGCCTTCACCGGCTTGCTGCTGCACTGGGGAGGATTCACGGTTCTAATGGCGTTGGCTTGCAGCCTTTCGCTGATTGTATGGATGTGGCCAAGGACAGCCCTTGTCCAACGTGCGCCGTACATCAAACAGGATACGGGAGCAGTTCATGGCTGAGGCGATACAACTGGATAAACCGCTGCCGGTAGGCAGCGAGGGCAAACGGTCCGGTGGCTGGTGGGGTGTGTTGGCGCTGATTGTCACCGAAGGCTCCCTGTTCGGCTATCTGCTATTTACCTACTTTTACCTGGCATCTCAAACGGAGCAGCACTGGCCTCCTGAAGGCCTGCCCTCTCTCGTCATGCCGGGCGTAAATACCTTGATATTACTCACCAGCAGTGTGTTCGTTTGGGCCAGCGAACGCTGCATCAGGCGCAGACAGTTGCATTGGAGCCTTGCATCGATGGCGTTAGCATTCATTCTGGGCGTGTGCTTCGTGGTCATTCAGTTCCATGAGTGGAGCATCAAAACCTACGATATGACATCGAATCTCTATGGATCGCTGTACTTCACCATCACCGGATTTCACATGCTTCATGTCCTCGTAGGGCTGATCGTCCTGCTGATCCTGCTGCTCTGGACTGCACTCGGTTATTTTGATGACAGACGCTATGCCGCGGTAATCATTGGCGGACTGTACTGGCACTTTGTCGATGTGGTCTGGCTGTTTGTATTTGCAACTTTGTATCTGTCGCCATACCTTTACTAGAACAGATTATGAACCTTTTCCATAACCACGATTCGTCCGTTGAATCTCCCGCTCCCCGTCGCGTCCAGCCGGGCATGCTGCGGATAGGGGTCGGTCTATTCGGCGCGCCGGCCGCGTGGCTGGTGCAATTTTCCTTGAGCGAGCCGCTTGCAGCCCATGCCTGCTATCCCTATCTGGCGCCCGTTTCTGCGCCGGTCTGGGAAGGTTTGCCTGCAATCCTGGCGGCGATCAGCATTGTCTGCTTATCGGCGGCTCTTCTTTCCGGGTTTGTTGCATGGACCTCATGGCGACAGTCTGAACGCAAGCTGCCTGGAGACGAAGTAAGCGCCATTGCGGCAGGCGGAAATCGGAACCGGTTTTTAGTTAAATTAAGCGCCATGTCGAGTTTCATCTTTCTCGTTGCGATCGTATTCAACATATTTGCAATTTTTCTGGTGTCGCCATGCAGTTCATGGTTTTAATAATCATGCCATTGGAAATGACCTTCGGGGGCGTCCTGAACCGGCCGGCAGTGAGGGCTGTTGCTTTCGCAGGCGCGGCGTTATTATCTGGCCTTGCCATGGCGCAGCAAGTTGACCCGGCAGAGATTAGCCGGGGAGCTTACCTTGCCAGGGTCGGAGACTGTATAGCCTGCCACACGGCCGGACCGGAATCCCCGCCGTTTGCCGGCGGACTGCCGATCAACTCTCCTTTCGGAATCATTTACTCGACAAACATAACACCGGACCCGACTAATGGTATTGGCGCTTACACATTGGCTGATTTTAGCCGCGCCGTTCGATATGGCGTGGCCAAGGACGGCAGGCGTCTGTACCCGGCCATGCCCTATGCGTCTTTCACATATACCACGGATGACGATATCCGTGCGCTTTACGCATATTTCATGAACAAGGTGGCGCCTGTCAACCATAAGCCGCCCGAAACGAAGCTGCCTTTCCCTTTCAATATACGCTTGAGCCTGTTTTTCTGGGATGCGGCTTTCGTCAAACGCGTGCGCTACAAACCTCGTGTTGACCGCGATGCGCAATGGAATCGCGGCGCCTATCTGGTGCAGTCTCTCGGACATTGCGGCGCCTGCCATACGCCTCGTGGTCTTGCCTTCCAGGAAACAGCCTATACGGAATCATCTCCGAGGTATTTAAGCGGGGCCGTGGTGGACAATTGGTACGCGGCGAATCTAACAGGAGATCCCGCTTCCGGGTTAGGTCGCTGGTCTGAAGCAGACATCGCCGCATTCCTGGAAACGGGCCACGGCGGGCAAATCGCCGCGTTTGGCAGCATGATCGATGTCATCGAAAACAGCACCCAATATTTGCATAAAGACGATCTGAATGCGATCGCACACTACCTGAAGACCCTTCCCGGTCACGGCGAAAGGGCCTCATATAAACCGGACACGACGGCCGTCGCCATAAAGTTATCGGCAATTATAACCGGCGAAATGGAGCATCCAGGAGCAGGACTTTTCCAGTCATTCTGTGTGAAATGCCATAAGGTAACCGGAGATGGCGAACCGGGTAAATATCCCAAGCTTGCCGGAAATTCGATCGTTCTCTCCAAAAACCCTGTTTCGCTGATCCGTCTGCTACTGGAAGGAGGCAAGACCGCGCAAACGAAAAGGGGACCGAAGCCTCAGGAAATGCCCGGTTTTGCGGAAAAATTTTCCGACAGCCAGATCGCCGATGTGCTTAGCTTCATCCGCAATAACTGGGGCAATAAGGCGTCTCCGGTGACGACGCGCCAGGTGTCAACGTTGCGGCATGCACTGCAAAAGCAACCGTAATCAGAGCTGTGGCTATTATTTGCATTTATCCTGTGGCGTTTCAGCCGGCACGGCGCTGCCTTAAACCAGTTTTGGTGCTCGCAATTCCTTATGAATCAAGATCAATATACCGATCACGCTCATCATCGCCGCATTCATCCAGAGAATCAAGCCGCCGATTTGCTGGTCTGTTATGGAACTCATGCCCGTGAATGCCCGTCCGCATAGGGTGTAAATCGGGTAAAGCTCATGCGGCGTGAAAAAAATCAATGCGCCTATGAGGATTTGCGGCGGAATTACAGCAAGCATCATTCCGATGCGGCTGCCGGGAGACCATTTGGAATGTGAATTCAGAACCAGCCCCCAAAACAACAGGCCGTTTAAAACCATGCTCCAGTTCATCAGGCGATAGATGCGCCAGTCGAGCATTGCGATAAAGTGGATGGACGGAAGCAGCCAAAAAGCAATCAACCCGACGAACAAAATCACTGCGGAGGCCGGATGGAGTAATACGTTAACCAGATAATGCCCCGGTTTCCATCCTGAAACCATTCGGATCAAGCGTTTGCCTGCCACAGGGAAACCCGCCAGCAACGCCTCTTTAGGACAGCTCAATACGATTAAAAACGGTCCCAAATGATGAAGCACAAGACTTTGGAGTTGGTGAACGAAAAACGCATGCTCGGCGTAATAATCGATCTGGGTATGGGAAACGGCATACAGGGATAAAAGCCCTATCCAAAAGCATAATTTTTGCCGGAAAAGCAGCCTGCATTTCAGGGAGCCCCTGATAAATAGTATGGCTGTAACGACTGTTATGATGATAACGGCAAAGGAAGACTCCCACGGGACCAGCCACTGCAGCGGGTTCATTTATCTACAACCGCTATGGCAGTTCACTGTTCCAGCCAAAAATCCATCTGGAAAATAGCCAAAATTTGATCCAGGATCGAATAAGTTTTTCATGAATGATGAGAAAGCTATCGTGACGAATCCAGCAGACGCCGCAAATCGCCCACTACCGTCACAATCGAGTCATCCGGTGTTACCAGGAAACGCGCATGGCCTTGTGGATCAAAAACATAAACTGCCGCGCTGTGACTGAGTTCGTCAGTATCCGTTTGTCTGGGCCGGTAAGCCGCCCGGTAACGTTTCGTGAGGTTTTCTATTCCAGTTTCATTGCCTGTCAAGCCAACGGCATGTCCGGAAGCGAATGCCGATATATATCGATGCAATACTTGCGGGCTATCGCGACCGGGATCCAGGGTGACAAATAGAATACGTGTGCGCTTTTCACTATCTCCCAAACCCTGCACTATTTTTGCCAAACGGAACAGTGTGCTTGGGCACTCTGCCTGACAGTTGGTGAAGCCGAAAAACAACATGACCAGGTAGCCTTGATAGGTTTGATCGGTTACCGGTTGGCCAGCGTCAGACATCAGCGAGAAACGCAAGTCCGGCAGATGGCCGGTAATATCATGCAATTGCCACTGCCTTTCTGTATCACAGCCGATTAATGCCAACGTCAACGCTACGCTACGCATAGTCCGGCCAAATTTCAGATTCCGTTTTCCAAATAATCTGTCATGCATTTGAAAGGACTCAATAAAATGGCGGATTAAACCATTGATGCTCACTTTCAGGTTTCGCTACTGTTGAGCCATATCCGGATTATCTATTGCTTAAAGCGCCCGCCATTAAAATCCTCGATGGCCTGCCGGATTTCTTCCTCTGTATTCATCACAAACGGTCCGTAACCGGCTATCGGCTCATCTATCGGTTCCCCGTTCATTACCAGCAGAGTGGTGTCTTTGAGGGCTGAGAGTGTAATCGTTTTGCCTTTTCGTTCAAAGAACGCCAGCTCAACATCGTTCATTGTTGCAGAATTATTGATCTTTACACTGCCTTTCAAGGCAAACAGCAGTGTTGTGTAATCTTCGGGTATATCAAGTTCAACAGTTTGCCCGGCCAACAGGCGCAGATCCCATAAATTGATCGGCGTATAAGTGTTAGCAGGACCTTTGGCTCCTTGATAATTCCCTGCAATCACGCGCATGACGCTGCCTTTCTCACCCAGCTTTACCACCGTGATCTGGTTATCCGTTATGGATTGATAGTGCGGCGCAATCATCTTGTATTGGGCGGGCAAGTTTACCCAAAGCTGTATCGCTTCAAAGGTTCCTCCCTGCCGTGTAAAGGCGGCGGAGTGCATTTCCTCATGCAAAAGACCTTTTGCCGCCGTCATCCATTGCACATCGCCCGGACCGATCAGACCGCCATTGCCTGCGGTGTCGTGATGTTCGACTTCACCTTGATAGAGAATGGTAACGGTTTCAAAGCCGCGATGCGGATGCAAGCCCACCCCTCTCGGTTTCGATGCGGGTGAAAACTCGGCGGGTCCGGCATAATCCAGCATCAGAAACGGACTCACCTCGGCATCCGGGGTATTATAGGAAAACAGGGTGCGTACCGGAAAACCGTCCCCTACCCAGTGAGACTCGTCGGTGCGGGTGATTCGATGTAACTGTTTCATGGCGGTATTCCTAAAAGGGATGAATAAAATTAGCGGATCAGATCATGCGATAGCCTGAAGATCCGATAAGTTCCTAAACAATTGGGGTCAGTGCAGCCAGGAGCCTGTCCGAGAATGGTCCACAGAAATCGATTCTACGAGGCCACGCATCATTGGTAATTACTAAAATACGTATAATTACGATATGTGGCTTAAATTTTACTTTTTGCTCGGTAATATTACCAATTTTTGCTTATATTGCGGGGTTTGTTGACCATTTGTCAAATTATGGACGGATTAATCCCTTAGCAATGGCCTTGGCGATTTTTTTGATATTGTGTGGCACATACCGGTGAGAACTCACCCGCGAATTTGTCTTTGTTTTGAACACTAACTCCCGAGATCCATTATTTTTGAGTTGTCCAATACCGCCTCAACAATGACTTTACGTTTGTTGTAGATGTCTTTTGATGCCTGTTCTGCCATTTTGACATTCATCTGTTTGCCTTAACAGTTCCTTGTCCTCGGTGGTAATCGTATGAACTTTGTTTTTGGGTTTGGCAGCGTTGTGCTTGATAAGGGCAACCCGCACACACGTCGGCCTTGACAAATCCGCTCACCTTCTTTGCTGGCGCACAAGGTATATGTCCAGCCGTTCTTGCTTAATGAATGCAGAATGTCTAAATATTCGTCACAGCTTTCAGTCTGGTTATTGACCGCGTAAGAAAAATTTATCGAGGTCATTCGTCGATAATTCAATCCAGGTAGGCCTGCCGTGATTGCATTGTCCTATTCTTTCGGTTTGTTCCATATCCCGCAGCAATGCGTTCATCTCGTCTATGCTTAAACGGCGATGTGCACGTACAGCACCATGACAGGCAATAGTTGCCAATAGCTGGTTTGACTGCTCCTGTATACGGTGACTCATGCCATGTTCGGTTATATCGGCCAGCACATCACGTATCAATGTTTCTTTATCAATATTGCCCAATAAAGCGGGTGTCGACCGAAGAATGATGGTTTCAGGCCCGGACCGGTTGAGTTCAAATCCAAGTGAACTGAAGAATTCATGTTCCTCTTCTGCCAAATCGGCTTCCGCTGAACTGACGTTTATCTTGATGGGCAGCAATAAGGGTTGACTAGGTATAGAACCGTGTTGATATTGCTGTTTGAGTCGCTCATAAGTAACCCGCTCATGGGCGGCATGGGCATCAACCAGGATAATGCCTTTTGGGGTTTCGGCCAGAATATAAATATTATGTAAATGCGCGATGGCATAGCCTAATGGTGGCGTATCCTGAGTGGTCGGTACAGGTTGTTGATGTTTTTGTACGGGCAGGTCTTCCGGGTACAATGACGCATAAGCCTTTATCGTTTCAGCTATCGTTAAAGGCAGTGACGCTTGCTGGGACGGCCTTTGGCTATAACCGGTTTTGGGGCCAAGGTATGGTTGCGTTTGTGACTGAGGCATAAATTCAGACGACGGCTGTTGAGTTACAACCATCGGGGATGAGTCTATCGAACCATCGCTATTCCGACTTACCCCTCCGCCATGTTCAGGTCTGATATCGGCTAGTGACCGGTGCAGGGCTGTAAATAGGAAATCATGAACCAGACGGCCCTCTCTAAATCTGACTTCCAGCTTTGCCGGATGCGCATTGACATCAACCAGGCTAGGGTCGAGCGTCAAATATAAAACAAAGACCGGATGCCGCCCATGAAACAAAACATCCTGATAGGCTTGCTTGACAGCATGGGAAACCAGCTTATCCCTTATCAATCTTCCGTTGACATAGAAAAACTGCATATCCTGTTGACTCCGGGAAAATGTCGGCAAACCAACCCAGCCGGTTAATTGCAAGCCTGATGCGGCAAAATCAATTTTTACCGAATTCTCAATAAAAGCAGATCCGCAAATACCGGCAATCCTATGCTCTTGTTCTAAGTCAGTTGCCGCCGGTTTTAGATTGAGTACTTCTTTTTGATTATGCGCAAGCGTAAAACCAATATCAAACCGGCTAAGAGCCATTCTTTTTATTAATGTTTCAATATGGGCGAATTCAGTTTTTTCGGTTTTCAGAAACTTACGTCTGGCAGGGGTATTGTAAAATAAATCACGTACATCAACAGTGGTGCCTTGAGGATGTGGATCGGGTTGCGGGTCAAAATTCTGTTCGGAGCCATCTGCTGTTACACTCCAGGCGCACTGAGCAGCGACAGTGCGTGAAATCAGCGTAAGCCTTGCAACAGAACTGATACTGGGTAAGGCCTCACCACGAAAACCCATGCTGGAAACATGTTCCAGATCCTGTAAGGTGGCAATTTTACTGGTTGCATGTCGTGATAATG
>Ga0316601_100001709_pt1 | contig 10936 bp, 6 predicted proteins | sample OWC_soil_day5_no_FD_207663 | JGI IMG/M metagenome (GOLD analysis project Ga0316601, IMG submission 207663) | Wetland soil microbial communities from Old Woman Creek delta, Ohio, United States - OWC_soil_day5_noCT | ecosystem: Environmental > Terrestrial > Soil > Wetlands | place: USA: Ohio...
GCTTCCGACATCAATATGGATTTCTTCCGGCTGCTGATCGTGACACACGGCCCCGGCTGAGCAGGCCTTGACGCATTGCATGCACTCACTGCACAGCCCGCAGGAGAGACAGCGCTGGGCCTCGGAAATGGCTTGTTCCCTTGTGTAACCCAGATCGATTTCAGTGAATGCCTGGACCCGCGTGGCAATACTGGACTGCGGCATTTTGACCTGATCCTGTCGAGGAGTGTCAGGCTTGGGATTAGGAGCATATTTCACCTCGGCCGGACTCGACTGAACAGGCCTCAACATATGTGCCTCATTCGTGCTGTGGATGTTAGCAGCGCCACGAATGTAAGCGTCGATTGCTTCGGCCGCTTTATGCCCCTGTGCCATTGCATCTACCATGGACGCAGGGCCCAGCACCGCATCCCCCCCGGCAAAAATACCCTCGAGGCTCGTGGCGAGAGTATCTTTGTCGGTCTTAATCCGACCGCCGGGGCGCGTCTCAAGGCCGAGACCGGAAGAATCGACTCCCTGGCCAATGGTCACAATTACTGTATCAGCTGCGAGTGTGAAGGTCTTGGAATCGTCAAACAGAGGGTCGAACCGTTTGTCTTTGTCAAACACACTTGTGCAGGCACGGAAAACAACGGAAGTAATTTTGTCGTCGACTGTTTCGATTCTGGTCGGTCCCCAGCTGTTATGGAAAACGACTCCTTCTTCGAGCGCTTCCGCAGCTTCCCAAGAATGAGCTGGCATTTCAGCGCGGCTTTCCAGGCAGGCCATGTGCACGGATTTGACGCCGGGCATTCGCAGAGCACAGCGTGCGGCGTCCATGGCTACGTCACCACCGCCGATTATCACGACATTAGGTCCGATTTTAGGGGTATTGCCGGTGTTGACCTGGTAAAGGAATTTCAATCCCTCCCAGACGCCCGGTGCATCCTCTCCGGCAATGTCCAACTTTCGACTCACCCAGGCACCGGTCGAAACAAAAACAGCATCGAACGGACCCGAGGGGAACAAACTCTCAGAATGACCCTTGGGCTTCAGAAGATTCCTGGGCTTGTCGATTGCACTGCCGGTTTCGGCTTTCACACCGAGCCCGAGAATATATTGGATCTCCCTGTCCAGGACATCCTTTGGTAACCGATAAGCAGGTATCCCGTATCGAAGCATTCCTCCCAGGTACGGCTTGGCTTCGAAAATAGTTACGTCATAGCCCATAAGCGCTAAATCAGCAGCGGCTGTCAGGCCTGCGGGGCCGCCTCCAATTACGGCGACCTGGGAATCATGTTTAGGGGCTGCCGGCGTAAACGAAGGATACTGTTCCGGATTGGCATGGACATAATCGGCAACGAACCGTTTGAGATCGCGTGCGTTCACGACCTCGTCAATCTCGGCACGATTGCATTTGTCCTGGCAAGGATGCTGGCACACGCGTCCGCAGGCGGCAGGGAGGGGGCAGCGTTCTCGAATTAGTTCGTATGCCTCCCTGAATTTGCCTGCTGCGGTAAGGGCTACGTAACCTTGAACGTTGACTCCTGCAGGGCAGGTGGCTTTGCATGGCGCCGGTTCTGCGGATTTAGATATGCCGAAAACATTGGGGATCGCCTGGGGATAAGGCCTAAAGATCGCTTTGCGCGTGCCTAGCCTGCGGTCAAATTCACTCGGGAGATTCACCGGGCATGCATCCGTACAGTCGCCGCAGGCATTGCATTTATGAACATCCACGTAGCGTGGATTCTGGCGAATCTTGACTGTGAAGTTGCCGGGCCTGCCGGAAACATCCTCTATGTCTGCCAGCGTTATGATCTCGATGTTTTTGTTGCGCGCGCATTCCACCAGCTTGGGGGAGAGTATGCACATCGCGCAGTCGCCGGTGGGGAAAGTCTTGTCAAGTTGCGCCATGCGCCCGCCAATAGCCGGCGTGGAGTCCATCAGGTAGACCTTGAAGCCGCTCCCCGCCAGGTCCAGTGATGCCTGGATGCCGGTTATGCCAGCTCCGCAGACCAGGACGGACCCGACTGCCTCTGGTGCGCTCATTGTGTTTCCAATGTCTTCTTTCATAATCTCCGTCTGTTTTCAGCTGCGTGCTGATTCCAACAGGCTCAACCCTGCAGACCCAACCTTGAGAGAACCGGTTCCGGTGTCACCATCAGGCTCCTAAGCGACAACTCAGCTGCGGAGCAGCCCAGTGCGAGGCCGAGCAGCTGCGTGAAATAGAGCACGGGCAGGTTGTAACTCTTGGAGTATTCCGCTTCGATGTCTTTTTGGCGCATATCCAGATTAAGCTGGCACAGCGGGCAGGCAGTTGCTATGCAATCGACGCCGGCAGCTTTGGCCATGGACAGGATTTCATTGCTGAGACGCAAAACAATGCTCGTGTCCGATATAGAGAAGCTTGCCCCACAACACTCAGTCTTGTGCGGCCAATCCACCGGCGTGGCTCCAATCGCCTCAATGAGTTGATCCATAAGTGTAGGGTTCTCGGCATCATCAAAACCGGTGATTTCCGGCGGGCGCGACAACAGGCACCCGTAATAGCATGCGACTCTAAGTCCGGAAAGCGGCCGGCAGACGGCCTTGGCGATTCGCGATCGTCCTACATCGCGGGAGAGGAGCTCCAAAAAATGCATTACCGGCGTATGGCCATCGTAGTTATTTCCGATGACCTGGGCGACCTTGGCACGAATCGCCGGGTCGCCGGAAATTCGGCTGTTGGCCGTCTTCAGGCGGCTGTAACACGCTGCGCATGCCACAGCGACGGTTTTGCCCTTGGCATTGGAAAGGTTCTGGGCCGGCAGAGCATCTGCGAGCAGCGGATCGCTGCTGTGCGCCGCGGTAGAACCACAGCAAATCCAATCCTTCAGTTCGGGCAAATCCAGATCCAACTTGGAGGCTACGGCCAATGTGGAAAGGTAAAAATCCTTTGCCGTACCATCCAATGAGCAGCCCGGAAAAAAAACGTAATTCATTTACATTTCACCTCTCCGAGCGCGGAGAAACATTGCTTCCCGCTCACGTCTTTGGCCTACATGCGACCCGATCAAGGGCAGTTTCCGCTTGAATATCATCATGGGCAGCTTGTCGAAATCTGCGAGCAGACGCATGGTGTGCAGTTTGAATGCGGCCATAAGGCTCAACTCGTGTATCCGTCCCCGCTTGCGAATGGCGCTGAGGAAAAGATCATTAAACGTCGGAACGGCTGTGCCAGGGACAACCTTGGCAGATGCCTTACTTCTTACCCTCAGTGCATCGTTTATGGAGGCGATGTCTATCTTTTGAGGACAGCGTGTGGCGCAGGTATGGCATGAGGTGCATTCCCAGATGAATCGGCTCGAAAGAACCTCGTCACTTTGCTCCATCTGCACCAGGCGAACCACCTGGTGCGGTTTGAGGTCGGCTCTGGAGGCAACAGGGCAGCCGCTGGTGCACTTCTGGCATTGGTAGCAAAGCATTGGCGAGACCTTGCCTTGGGCTGAGATCTGCTGCAGAGATCTGCCGTTAATATCGTCAATTTCCAGTACGGCTGCCATCATTCCTCCATGAAGTGGTTTTCAGTTGCGCGTCAGCAGCTGTGAAAAAATCCCACCGCAGAGGGAGAAGAATAAATCACTGTATTCATAGCATTTTTCTTTGCGGTCTCAGCGTCCTCTGCACCTCGGCGGTGCGTTTTTCGATTTTTTCACAGCCTCTCATTAGGTCAGCACCGAAAGCTTGACCGCGCTGACCTTTCGATAGACTTCCTGAGGCGTCTTAGTTTTGCCGTCCACTGTCAGCAAATCCTTTGCACGAATGCCGAAAAGGCGCTCATTTTCAGCCAAGTACGGACGGATCAGCTGCCAATCCTTGTCGCTGAGCGTGGAAAGCACTCCGCCATTCAGCTGGCGTTCGACCACGAGGGAGTGCGGATCCCTGATGTAGATTGCTCCTCCACTGGCAAGCGAGAAGAGATTGCTGCCGGGGTAAGGCATTGACTGGGGAACCATGCGGCCGCGCCCGTCGAACTCGATGCCGTTCAGGATGACGAAGCCTCCGCCAGCCAGCGGATCTCCTGCCATGAACGATTCCGCCAAAAAATCCAGGCATGTGCCGTTAATGACCACGCGTGGGCGTCCCACAGCATTGATCAAGGGTCTGCCAGCGGCATTACCCAAGACGAACACCTCGCCCCCTTTGGCGCCATACATAAAGGTTTGGCCGACATCGCCATAGATAACCAGCTTGCCGCTCTTGGCAATCTGTGCAACCTGGTCTTGGGCGTTGCCGTGGACGTAAACCTGCAAGCCGTCCATGCCGCTGGCGGTGTAATCGCCATCCGATCCATACAAATCAATGCGGACATCGTTTGTACCAGGTCCGAGACCTCCTCCATGGAAACGCTGGCCGCGCAGACGGTAAACGATGAACCGTTTCCAGCCCTTTTGATAGGCTGCGCGAAGAAGCGCGGCGTCGCAATCATCCCCTTCGGGCGGGAAGCCCTGGGCATCAATGATCAGGTTTTCCTCGCCTGCGCGCGGTGGAACCAGGCGCTCACGAGTTGCCCAGGTCACCCTGCGCCAAAAGCGGCTTGCCGGTTCCGCGAAAAGCGGAGCGCTGTCAAACAGGGCTTCCAATATGTCATCGACAACGCGGACTACAGTTGCCCGGCGCTTATCACCTGTATCGAATCGACGGTCGCGCAACAGCGACAGCAGTTCGATGGCGGTTGCGCGCGATTTGGCATTATCGGCCCCTTGAACCACCAGGCGGCAGAACTGACTCAATTCGCCGGCAGCCCAGGACGGAAGGTTCACCGCGTAGGCGAAGAGATCCTCCACATTCCCTTTTTGCAGCCACTGATTCACGAGTTCCCTGAGGGCTGCAGGCGTCTCAAGCTGGCGGATTTCCGTCGCCGACGTATCACACCTTGTGTTGCCCGATTCGACCATGATGGCCCTGCCGAACTTGTCCGTGCACGTCAGCAGTTTTTTGCCGTCACGATCAGCGGAAACCGTGAAAATAAAGGCGCCACCGTCACTGCTCGATCCGCCGCGGGCGTTCCAGTACTTGTCCGCCACGGGGCAAAAGCGCGCATCCTCTTGTGCCAGGCTTCGCAGAGTGGCGTCGATGGCCTGCTTCTCAGAACATATCAAGCCGATCTGGACATCGCCATCCTGCGAAAGGGCGAATACCTGCGGGCGCAGCATTGCTGTATCGGTTATGCCCAGAAGTTGGACCTTCTTTTTATCAGGCTGGCTGCGGGCAATGATAAAGAACCACGGCCCATCCGGGGAGGCGTGAATATGGGTGGCCTGAATTTGCCGGTAAATAAGTTGCTTTTCCGGAGGCAACTGGTCGAAGTCCAGCTCGGTCGTTGGGGCCAGCGCCTCGATAATATATTCCAGGGGGTACTTATACACACGGTCCCACAGATCAAAAAGCTGCACGGAAACTTCTGTATCAGTCAGGAACTGCTGGTGGATATTTCGCTGCCGCAGATACTCGCAGACTGAATGATAATTCGCGAAATCCCCGTTATGCACCAGCGCTTCATTCAGGCCAACGAACGGATGGGCTCCTCCCGGATGCCAGACGCGTCCTTTTGTGGGATAACGCTGGTGGGCGATCCATGCATGAGCCTTGAAGTCCTGGAGCTGATAGTACTGCACATTCTGCTCGGCGTATCCGACAAGCTTAAAAACCAGGATATCTCTGCCGTGGGAGAGGACAAAAGCCCGCTTCTCTCCAAGAGAAGCATAGAACGTATCATTAAGCTTGTAGGAATTGCGCCAGACAAACTCATCCTCGAGGTCGCGAGGAGAGAGACACTCGAGCCCGTTTCCTATCGCGAACGCTTTCAAAACATCGGGCTTTACGCGGACGACGTATCGATGAACATCAGGCGGGCGGACTTCCAGCCCGGGAATGTCGCGATAGTCATCAATGTGGGCTTGCCTCGTGGAAAGGGCGATGTTGAAGTTGGGTAATATGAACTCGCGCTCGAGTTCGGCATGGCAGGTCGGATCGAGCAAGGCGATTTGAAGCAGGTAATGGCTGTCAAGCATTTCGGACGAAACACCCATCTGCTCAGGCGTCAGCCCGACGGCGGCAATGCCGCCGCCCTTGCCGTTGCCTCTGTTTTGCATTTGGATCGAAGGCTCATAGATGAAGCGCCCGGCCAACGGAATGGTGCAAGCAAATCCCGTAACGCCGCAGCCGCCTTCCTCGGCATCTCTGGAGATCTGGGGATTCCTCGAGCTGGAATATATCCGCTTCCTGGTTGCCAGCATTTGTTCGGCAAAGTTATTCACTTGGCTGCATCCTTGGTGGAAATCGGTTTGTCCGCGAGGTAGCAGAGAACATCGCTGCGGCCACGAAGATCGCGGATCGAGGTCATGCCCAGGCGCCTTAAGACGGCTACAGTCTGTTTACGCCAGGCGCCATGGAGGTTGATCAGTCTCTGAGTCGCCCAATCCATACTCATCTGCATCATCAACTCGGAGTCGGTGGAGGCGATTCCGCGGGGGCACCCGCGGCCGCTCTCGCAGCAGGCGCATCGAACACAGCCAAGAGCAACCAGTTCAGCCGTCCCAATCACGACGCCATCGGCCCCCAGGGCGATTGCTTTGAGCATGTCATAAGCTGTGCGGATTCCTCCCGATGCAATGAGGGTGATCCTATCCCTGATGCCTTCAGCGGCCAGGAACTTATGCACCTTGGGTATGGCGAACTCGATCGGCATGGCAATGTTTTTCTTGGCGATGTCCGGCGCTGCTCCGGTGCCGCCGTAACTGCCATCGAGATGAATGATGTGGGCGCCTGCGTAGTAACTGCCTACAGCTACCATATCCACATCCGTAGGCGTGGAAACTTTCACGCTTACAATGCAGCGAGGATTGACTTCTTTAATCCAGTCCAGGTGCTTTTTGTGATCTTCAACGCTGTAAACGCTGTGAAAGGGGAAAGGACTGAAGAGCGCATTTCCCGCCACGGCCTCGCGCATGCGGGCAACTGCCGGAGTATTTTTATCTCCAAGAAGATGTCCGCCAAGGCCCGGCTTTGCGCCTTGCGCATACTTGAACTCCACAATTCTCACGCTTTGGATCGTATCCTCACGCACCCCGAAAAGGCCGGTAGCCACTTGCGTGATGACGTGGTCATCGTATGGCTTGAGCCGGTCAGGATAACCGCCTTCGCCGGTGCAGGTGAAACTGTTCCACGCTGCCGCCGCGCGAGCTTTGGCTAGAATCGTATGGATACTCACTGATCCAAAACTCATCCCCCCGCCGTAGACAGGGATATCAATGTGGACTTGCGGTCGGCCATCGTCGCGTTTATTCAGGTCCAGCCCTGTATCAATCGAGTCTGCCGCCCTTAGACTCTTGTTGGTTTCGTAAGCTTTTTCCAGGACATCTTGGGAAAGACGCGGGATTTCAAATTGGAACCGGATCCTGTCAAATCCACCGCCCGAAACGCTGTGCCGGTATTCCAGGTGGCTAGGAGGAATATCGCCTGTTGCAGCCTGATGCCATGTGGACAAGATCAGGTCGCTTGACCACCGGGGATCCCCCATGCAGTCCGCGCTGGGGTTGCGCAGCATCGTCAGAGCTTTCTGCGGGCATTCAGAAAGGCAACTGGCTCCATTTTCCGTACAGGCTGGCCCGATACACAAATGATCTTGGGGGCGCAGCATATAAGCGTAACCATCCGGCTTGACATGCACACCGAGTGAGCAAACCTCGGCGCAATGACCGCAGGCGAGACAGTTGGCCAGGCGGTTTATCCTGTACCTTCCTATGGGATTGCGGTAGCGGTCCGGTGCAGGGTGGATTTCGCGGTTGACGATTTCCTGAGGCCATTCGCTCTGAGCCAAGCGCTCGACATCAAGCTCCAGAGGTTGCACAAGTTCAATATCGAGGTCGGAAATAATTTTCATTAGGCGCCTACCTGTTCTCGGGGCACTTGCAGGAGATCTCCAAATGCTTCCTTCTCAATATCTTCCATGAAAATGGCTCGTCCCACTTCACCACGCACGCGGCGAACTTCCCGGATACCCATGGCACCCAAAACCTCGATGAGTTGGCCGTGCCAGGCCCCGATAAGATTGATCATCCGCTGCGCGGCATAGGCGCTGTCGGCTGAATCGACTCCGATCGGGCACGGGCTGGCTGATACTCCGGTTGGCTCGTCTAAGGTTGCAGGGTGGGCGTTGCTGCAAACGCGGCAGCCAAGGGCCACCAACAAGGCTGTGTCCACGCCAACAAGGTCCGCCCCGCAAATAATCGCTTTGGCCATATGTTCGGCGACAGCGATTCCGCCGGATACAGTCAGAGTGATTTCATCCCGCAGTCCTTCACTAATCAGTCGTGCATGGATTTCTCTCAGAGCATCCTTAATGTGCCGTCCGGGCTGTCCGTTCCCCAACTGCTCCCGCCCGTGCAGATCGGCGCAAAGGTGGAAGACTTTGATTCCTTGACGCGACAGCCCGACGATACGATCAGCCGCGCCGTGGCAAAGTGCAAGGCGGACCGAGATGATCGCTTGAGGTTTTATGGCCAGGACCGCTTCAGCCATCTCAGCCACGTCCTCGCAGTCAAGCAACTGGACCATCGTTCCTGCTAAACTTATGAGATCGCCACCGATTTTAATTTCGTCTCTGTGGAAAATGGGAACGACAAACTGCAGTTGGTCCGGCGGCAATTGCATCGCATCGCGCGCTGATATCATGGCGACTGTCTTCAATTCTTTCGCCGCAATGGCGCGTGCCTTTGCCAATTCCGTTTGCCGGATTGGCCAGGCGGGGATGTCCAAAACCAATGGGACTTGAATCTCCAGCAGCCGTGAGGGCTGAGTATACATCTTGCCGTCGGCTGCGAAACTCAGGCGCATCGGCTTGGGGCCTATATCCACTGATGTGGAGATGTATTCGCGACCATGAATACCGTCGCGGGTGGGACGGACTATTTCCGACATGTCGGTCCAGATTGAATCAAAACCCGGACCAGCGAAACGTCCCCGATACCCGGCGCCGGAAACCGGGATTTTGCCTGTGTCGGATTGGTTCCATGTGCTGAGGATGAGGTCGGGCTTCCAATATTCGTCCCCCATCTCAAGAAACTCCGGGTTCACCGAAAGGTTTAACAGCCCCTTGGTGCACCCCTGGACGCATGAGAGACAGGCTTTGCACTCATTCAATGTCTGAATGGCTGCAATCGGATCTCGATCATGAGCCGATTCGTGCTTATACACATCGTAGCAGCAGCGGAGTTTTACGCAGTTGCTGCAGCGAGAACAATCCTCACGCCAGTCGACAGTGCCAAACTTGCCAATTCGGCGGAAGCGCGGTGGAGTCAAAACAGTATGAATGTGATAGCGATCGGGCATATGCTTTTCCGAATGTTGAAACGCTCCCACGTTGCAGCGTTCAAACGTTTACACTTTCCGACGTTTATTGCACCAGCTCTGCTTGTCGCACAATTGCGGCGGCCAGCGATTCGCAACCGCCGCTCAGGATGTGGATTCCTCGAACTCCGGGAATCTGCTTCAGCCGTGCAGCCATCTGCGATGCAATTGCGACGCCTTCCGCGGCGGCATCCCTGCTTTTGGTGATTCTTTCGATGGTGTCATCACCGATCGGACCGTATGTTTTGCGCTGTTGCAACATTCTTGCCTTCTCCACGCTGGTCAGCGGCATCACACTGGGTATTATCGCCGCCTGCCTATCGAGGCCGGCTGTGCAAACGGCCTCCATCCAATGCGTGAAGCCCTCCAGGTCAAATACCGCCTGCGTAAATATGAGATCCGCCCCCGCCGCAATCTTCTTTTTCAGGCGAAGCAGATTCAGTTCCATCGGTTTCTGATAGGGATGAGCGACCGCGCCCACCAGCAGCGTCGGCTTCTTGGCAAGGCTCTTTCCACTAAAGCCGTTTCCGGTGAGGACCATGTTTTTCAGAGCCTGAGTGAATTGGATGGAGTCAATGTCGTTCGCCCCGGCTGCCTGGGGGGAAAGACCCAGAGACTGATGATCCCCGCTGAGGCAAAGTACTGCGGAAATATTCAGCGTAGCGGCTCCCAATGCATCGCTTTCCAGAGCAATACGGTTTCGGTCGCGTGTAGCCAGAGAAAGGATGCTTGAACGGCCTTCGCCGGCAAGTAAAGCGGCAGTGGCCAGCGCCGAGCCGCGAACTTCATCAGGATTATCTGCAACCACCACGGCATCCAGGCCGGGCGGCAGGGCCGCGGAAAGCCTTTTTATGGCTTCGGCATCAGCCCCATGGGCTGGCAAACATTCGGCGGTTACAACCTGCCGGCCGGACTTCATGGCCTGGGCTAATTTATTCATCGTTGTCGTCCTCGCTGAGATCCACTTCTTCCTGAAGGGATGCCCCGGCCTCTGCCGCAGTGGAGAACTGGGGAATTGGGTTTTGAGGGAGAACCGATAGAGTTTTCAGAACCTCGTCGCGGATGGATTTTACCAGCGCTTCTGAAGCGCCGAGTGCACCCGTGGGCGAAATCTTGCCAGCTGCCCCGGCCATGTCTTCTGCCGCAGAGCCTGGGAGGTGGCAAAGCAGCAGGCGATCGCGCTCCAACCCGATCTCCTTCAAGACCGAACGGACATAATCAACCCTGCGGGCGCACCGTTTGCTGCCCTCTACATAGTGGCAGTTGTCTTCCGCACACGCAATTACGCAAACCATGCTGACGCCTGATGAAAAAGCTTTCAGTACATGCTCAGGCTGCAGACGTCCCGCACAGGGAAGGGTTACCTGCTGAACAGGGTATGGCCAATTGAAGTCCGGAATGCTGAGCCGGCGGTGTCCGTCCGAAGATCCATTCTGACCAAAACGCGCGCAGTTGGCGCAAATGTACACGGCGAAGTTATGAGCCTGGGAGCCGACAGATTCACTTTTGCAGTTCTCAGGAAAGGGAGAATCCTCCACGGATTTCACATTGAGCGATACGGTCTGTT
>Ga0316601_100001710_pt1 | contig 10928 bp, 12 predicted proteins | sample OWC_soil_day5_no_FD_207663 | JGI IMG/M metagenome (GOLD analysis project Ga0316601, IMG submission 207663) | Wetland soil microbial communities from Old Woman Creek delta, Ohio, United States - OWC_soil_day5_noCT | ecosystem: Environmental > Terrestrial > Soil > Wetlands | place: USA: Ohio...
TAGTAGCAGATGCCATATATAAGGAAATGGCAAGGACAGGAGATAGTTGTGTCTATTTAGATGTTACTTTCCTTGATAAGGAATACATTATGAATAGATTTCCTACCATATATAATGAATGCTTAAACCGTGGTATAGATATGGCTAAACAGCCTATTCCTGTATCACCTGCCCAACATTATTTTATGGGCGGAATAGAGACGGATTTAAATGCAAAAACCTCTATGGACAATTTATATGCAACTGGAGAGGTAAGCTGCACAGGAGTACATGGTGCAAATAGGCTTGCTAGTAATTCTCTTTTAGAAGGCTTGGTATTTTCTAAGAGAGCTGCAGAGGATATAAATCAAAAAATTGATAAAGTAAAAGAGTTTAAGGTTGAACCTAGGATAATTAAGGAAACTGTGGAAACCTTAAAAAGAAATAACAAAAAAATTGTTATAGAGGAATTTAAAAGGAGGGCAAAGAAGCTAAATGATGAATTATTTGATTATAGATAAACTAATTTTAGATGCCTTAAATGAAGATGTACCTAATGAGGATGTAACTACAAATTCCGTTATAGCTGAAAATTCGCAATCAATGGTGGACTTATTAGCTAAAGAAAGGGGAGTTGTTGCAGGACTTGAGGTTTATGAAAGAGTGTTTACTCTTCTTGGAGGAGTGGAAATAGAATTCTTCAAAAAAGATGGAGATGTGATTGAACCAGGAATGTTAATTGCTACATTAAAGGGAAACACAAGAAATCTGCTTATTGGAGAAAGAACTGCATTAAATTTTCTACAAAGAATGAGTGGAGTTGCAACTCTTACAAGAAGGTTTGCAGATAAGCTTGAAGGAACTAATGCTAAGCTTTTAGATACAAGAAAAACTACTCCAAACATGAGAATCTTTGAAAAGTATGCTGTAAGAGTAGGCGGTGGCTGTAACCACAGATTTAATCTTTCTGATGGAGTTCTATTAAAGGATAATCACATAAGTGCTGCTGGTGGAGTTAAAAAGGCAGTAGAAGCAGCAAGAGCCCATGCTTCTTTTGTAAGAAAGATAGAAGTAGAGGTTGAAAATCTAGACATGGTTAAGGAAGCTATAGAAGCTAAGGCTGATATAATAATGCTTGATAACATGAGTTTAGAAGCAATGAAAGAGGCTGTAGAGCTTATAGCTGGAAGAGCTCTTATTGAATCTTCAGGAAATGTAAACTTAGATACTATTGGAGAAATTGCTAAAACAGGAGTTGATTATATTTCTGTTGGAGCATTAACTCACTCCTTTAAGGTTCTAGATTTAAGTATGAAGAATTTAAGAAATATATAAATAACACTCCTGGGGTGTTGGAAATAGTTTGGCAATGAAAAAAGAATCTTTTTGTGGTTTAATAGATTTAATAATAAAATCTACCACAAGGAGGTTCTTCTTTGTTTTTAGCAATATAAAATAATCTAATGAGGAGTAACTAGTATGTTTAATAAAAAGTTTTTTGTTCCACTTGTGAGTATTTGCATTTGTTTTGTAATAATTATTGGACTTAATTATAAAAATGAAAAAGGTAATAAAACAGTTAAAGATTACAAAGGATGTTATGATGAAGTGCAAGAAGCTTTATATAACTTTGAAAGTACCTTAGTTATTAATGTAGTTAATTATGATAAAAATGTATATAACTTAGATGTGGTTAAGAAAGTAATTGAGGATAATCCGGAGTTAGCAGGCAGCTGTACTCAATATAAGCTAAGAGTAAATAAAGCAATCTTTTTTTCTAAATTGACCTTCAGTTTTACTTATTATGAAAGTAAGGAAGTATTAGAAAGTAGAGAAAAAGCAGTGCAAAATAAAGTGAAAGAAATAACTAATAAGGTAATTAATCCAAACATGAAGGATTATGAAAAGGAAGCAGCACTTCATGATTATATTATTAATAACACTAAATATGATAATAGGTATTCTTCAGGGAACATGCCTAAAGAATCATATACAGCATATGGGGTGCTAATACATGGGGTAGGTGTATGTCAAGGCTATGCTCAAGCTATGGACAGGTTGTTAAAGGCTTGTGGAATTGAATCTAAGATGGCAATTGGTGAGGCAAATGATGGCAAAGGCTGGATTGGCCATGCTTGGAATATAGTGAAGTTAGGGGGAAAGTATTATCATTTAGACTTAACCTGGGATGATCCAGTCTCTGAAGACGGCTCAAATGAAATTAGATATTCTTATTTTAATGTAACTGATGAGCAAATAGAGAAAAACCATAAATGGAATAAAGAGAATTATCCAAAGTGCAGTAGTACAGAATTTGCTTTTAAGAATTTAAAGTTAGTTGAAAAGGATTCAAAGGGAAATATAATAATAGTCACTAAGAACTATGAAGAGCTATATAATGCAATAAAAAAAGAACTTTCTCGCGGCAGTGCGGCAGCAAGTTTTAAGATTTTAGATTTTGATAATAGCCAAAAAAATATTGAAACTTCAATAATGAAAGCTTATGAAGCATTGTCCAAGGGAGGGCAATTTACCTATTCCTATTATAAGGATGATGTAATGAATTGTGGTTATATAACGATAAATTTTAAATAAAGAAGCTTTTAGGCTTACACTTAATGATGTAAACCTAAAAGCTTTTTATAATGCTTGCACAATATATAGGTTTTAAGAAAAAATATAGTTTTCTCTCTATAAGTAACCGTAAGAATGGTAGGGTTATTTTTATTCGTGGCAAATTTTGAAAAGTTTATAATATAATAATATTTTCGCTTAAAACATTTACTTTTTCTATAAAAAATAATAAAATAGATTTAATATATGTTTGAAAATTACAATAATTGCATTGTTTTACCAATGCGAACAAATATACTACTAGAGAGGTAACTAATGGAAAAGAAGAGGGTTATCCAGGTTTTTTTTATTTTTATAATAATTTTTTTCGCCACAGGCTGTAAGGGATTTCAAGAAAAGCCGCAGATGTTTGCTCAAGAGGGCGTTATTGACTTGCGTGATTGGGATTTAAACAAAGACGGTGCTGTAAGGCTTGATGGACAGTGGAAGTTTTATTGGGAGCAATTATTAGAACCTTATGAACTTCAGTCAGTAGAACAGAAAAATGTAACCTTTGTATCAGTACCTAATGCTTGGGACAAGTATAAATGCCAAGTTAAAGAATGCCGTGATTATGGTTATGGCACCTATGAATTAAAGATTAAAATTAAAAAATCAGATGAACGGTATGCTTTAAGACTTCAATATATACCTTCTTCATATAAGCTGTGGGTAGATGGAGAATTGATTGCTTCAAATGGAGTGGTTGGAATGAAAAGGATGGAAACAATTCCTAGTCCACTTTCAAAAACTGTTTGTTTTAAACCTAAAGGTGATGAGGTTAAAATTCTACTTCAGGTGGCGAATTTTAAATATAGAAAAGGTGGAATTTTAGATTCTATATATATGGGAACCTATGATCAGATACAAAGGATTAATTATAATAAACTAGCTAAGGAATTGTTTTTTTCTGGTGCAATTTTAATGATAGGATTATACTATCTTATAATATACAGAAAGAATAAATCAGCAGTATATTTTGGGTTAGGATGTTTAGGACTTGCTATTAGAAATATTTTTTGTGGAGAGTATTATATTCTATATCTTTTACCGAGGATTAGCTGGTTAATAGTATTAAAGGTAGAATATTTATCTTATTATGCTACCTTTGCAGCCTTTATGGCTTTTGTTCATTATTTATTTCCTGAAGAGTTTGACAAGAGGTTTTTAAAGCTTACTTCTGCTATTGGTATAATATTTTCTTTAATAGTGCTAATGACACCTCCCTTTGTGTTTACTCATACTCTAATTGTTTATGAAGTGTATAGTATAGTTTTTATGCTTCATGTAATATATTCATTAATAAAGGCTATTAAAAATAAGAGGGACAATGCACTGCCAATGGTTATAGGTGCTGTGATTTTTATTGCTGCGGCCATTAATGATATATTGTCTAATAATAACATTATACATTCTATAGAGTTGTCTTCCTTAGGCCTTTTAATCTTCATTTGTATCCAAGCAATTTTATTATCTAGAAGCTTTTCTGAGGTAATTAAAAAGGCAAATGCTTATGAAGGGGAAAAGGAGAAATATAAGATATCTGAAATAATGAGGACGGTAACGAGTACACTAAATTCAACTCTAGAGTTAAGTGAAATAATCAATATAATTCTGGAGCAGTTACAATTACTAGTGTCCTATGATAGTGCTGTTTTATTAATGTTGAATGATGAAAGAGTTAAGGTATCAGCAGTAAAGGGATTTGATAAAGACTATGAAATATTGAATAAGGATTTTCCTTTAGTTGATGTTCCTATGGTGCAAAGAATAGTTCGTTCTCAAAGAGGTATTACTATTGGAAATTTAAAGGAAAGCAAAGAGGATATTCCTTTTATAGGTAAGGAAAATATCACATCATGGATGGGTGTGCCCATATTTCTACAAGGGAAGGTTATAGGGGTGCTATCCATACAAAGTATAGAGGAAAATATGTATTCTGAAGGGGAGGCAGGTTTGTTTTCTAGTTTTGCTGACCAGGTTGGCATGGCTATAAGGAATGCAAGAATCTACAGTGAAGTTAAGGAATTAGCTACTTATGATGGATTAACTGGACTTTATAATAGAAGAAGCTTCTTTGAAATTGCTGAAAAGGAATATAAAAGAGCTAAAAGGTATAGTCATCCTTTCTCTGTGATAATGATAGATATAGATCACTTTAAAAATGTGAATGATCGCTTTGGTCACAATATAGGAGATAAGACTTTAAAAGCTTTTGCATCACAAGTTAAAGCAGTACTGAGGGAAACGGATATTATAGGACGTTATGGCGGAGAGGAATTCACCATAATTACAAGTGTGGATAAGGAAAATGCCGTAGTACTGGCAGAAAGGTTAAGAAAGCATATAGAAAGCTATGTTATACAGACAGAAGAATTTGGTGAGTTTTCTATAACGGCAAGTTTTGGTGTAGTTGAGCTAACAGCATCTACCCAAGACCTATATGAGATACTTATAACAGCGGATAAGGCATTATATGAAGCTAAAAATTCTGGCAGAAATAAGGTTGTGAGCAGATAAAAATATATGTATAAAAAATAAGGACATGTCAATACTTATTAAAGTAAGTAGGGACATGTCCTTATTTTATTTAAGAGGAAATTATAAAAGTTTATGGGTATGGAGATGGGAGAATGAGGACAAAGGGTTCAAGGGTTTCAAAGAAATTAAAGTTTATATTGATGTTATTAGGAATTGTTATAATAGTGTCTGCTGCAGTAGTTTTATTTCAAAAGAATGACAAGATTAGTAATGATCAATTTAACAAGCTAGTAAAGACAACGAACACTGGATTTGTTTATCAATCTAAGGAGGATAAACAAAGTGAGGATATTGAAGTAAGAGAAGAGTTTAAAGTATATGATGATATGCATAAGATGGCCAACACAAAGGTAGTTGCTGATGCTATTTGGGGAACACTTGATATGGATGAAGAAAGAATAAACAAATTAATTATAGAGGTGTTAAAATCAGATTTTGATGATAAAAAAGAGCTTGAAGCTATCTTAACAAATTGGAAAAAAGGCGATTTTACTCACTGCGTAGATGAACATAATTATTTTTGGTCAAAGCTCAATGGATCAGTTGGAGAAGCTACAGGGTTAAAATAAACTGATATAGTAATTATTTTTACTAAGGTGAATAAGATATTTAGTGGGGGTAATAATTTTAAAAGAGGTGATTGCCATGACACTTAAAATATCTTGGAGAGTTCATGCTATATGCATACTATTAGGAATAGTAATACTAGAGTGTTTTGATGGAATAGTAGATAACATATTAGGGAATGTTTTTTTAAGTCCTATGATTTGGTTCCCCACCAAATTTGTTATTTTAAATTTTTATATGTATGCCTTATTATTAATGGTACCTATAGTTTTGGTTCATGAAGGCATTCATGGCTTAGTTTTTAAAATTTTTGGTGGTAAGGTTAAATTTGGTTTTAAGGGTATTTATGCTTATACTATGGAGACATCAGGGAAACCAATAGAAAGAGTAAAATTTATTATCATTTTACTTTCGCCATTAATAGTAATTACTACAGTATGTTTAATCTTTTTTAATGTAGTCACAGGACTAATTTTATTACTAAATCTCATTGGGGCCACTGGAGATATTTATATGACCTTGTTTTTAGCGGGATGTGATCGTAATACTAAGGTTATTGATAGAATTTATGGCCTTGATTTGGTAAAAGCTTAAGCATTTTAGAATCTCCCTTTTATAAATTCAGGTTTATAAACATTGGTTTATAAACCTGAATTTTTTTATTCTATAGGAATTTAATTGAATTACATTTATAATTAGAATATAAGCTATAAAGTAGAAATTTGTAATAAGGGGTGGGGCTATGGAAAAAGTTGATAAGAAAAAAAGTTTGTATGCTGATATGTCCATGTTTTTAGTTGCTATTCTTTGGGGCGGTGGTTTTGTTGCAGTTAAAGATGCCTTAGATAACATAACACCTATGTATATTATGGCTGCTAGATTTGGTATATCATTTTTATTGATGTTAATTATATTTTGGAAAAGAATTAAGAAAACAAATAAGCAGGACATTATTGCTGGTACTGTGGTAGGAATATTTCTTTTTACTGCCTTCTCAGCCCAGACAATAGGTCTTCAATATACCACTGCGGGTAAACAAGCCTTTTTAACTGGCACTAACGTGGTAATTGTTCCGTTTTTAGTTTGGATTTTACATAAAAAATCACCGGATAGATATACTGTAATTGCTGCATTTTTATCCCTAATAGGAATAGGGTTGCTTACAATACAAGGTAGCTTAAGTATGAATGTAGGTGATTTGCTTACTTTATTATGTGCGTTGTTATTCGCGGCCCATATAGTTTCAGTGGGATACTACACAGAAAAGACAGATCCTTTTATTCTTGCAACAATACAGCTGGGAGCAGCAGCAGTATTTTCAGTAATTTCTGCGTTGGTTTTTGAGACAGCACCAAAGTCTTTAAGCTTGGGGGCAGTTTGGGCTGTTTGTTATCTTGGGGTATTTAGTACTATGGTGGCATTTTTAATTCAAAATGTTGCCCAAAAATACACCTATTCAACCCATGCTGCAGTAATATTATGCACGGAATCAGTTTTTGGATCTATATTTGCAGTGATTTTCTTAGGGGATAGATTTACTGCTGAAATGATAATAGGGTGTTTACTCATATTTGCAGCTATACTTACTTCGGAAACAAAGTGGAAATTCCTGAGGCGCGGAAGACACTGAAGCTACAGAAGGAGATTTTATAACACTGAAAAAACAGAGGACGCTGAGTACACGGAAAAAAGATTGTAAACACGGAATAGACAGAGCACACTGAGTATAAATGTAAAATGTAAAATTAAAAATTTAAAATGAAGGAAAAAACTCCAAAGGAGTTTTTAAAAATAAAAATAATTTAAGAAATTCCGTAGGAATTTCAACAATCATTTTACATTCTACATTTTAAATTTTAAATTCCCCAAAGGGAAGCGGCGTAAGCCGCTTTGTTCTACACTTTTTTCCATTGGTCTGAATATTATGGAATAATAGGTAAAATAGCATTTGCTTTTAGGGGGATTTATGGAAGATAAAAATGGTGTTTATAATTTTAAACTCTTAATCTTATTGTTTTTTGTTTTTGTGGGGGTAGGCTTGATAATAAATAACATAGTTAGTAACTATGGTGTAGTAACTATTACTGTTAGTGGTCAGATTTTTGATGATAAAGAAACAACAACTATTGAAAAAATTGAGGCTTATGGAGAGCCTTATATGGTTAAATATGAAAAAGACGGTGAATATTATATTGAACTTAAACATTCTGGCGGCCTGCCTTCTAAACTGAAATGCAGTAAAGAAGAATATGATAGAATAAAAAGTGGTTGTAATTACTATATGCAGCTTAAGTATAAAGAGTCAAACCAGGAGAAGGCTTTACTTCTTGGAGTTTATGACAATGAACCAGGTCATCAAAGTGGTATAAAATCAATATTATTCCCTGAAAAAAGATTTGACTAAGGAATGGAAGGACTTCATTGGAGGTTCTTCCTATTTTATATAAGCCAATAGTCCAGCATCATTGTTGGGCTTGTTTTTTTTATTTGTCGGTAAACTTTTGCTGAACTCGCATATTTACTAATTGAAAGGAGTTGATAATATGGCAATTAATTCAACAAAGGTGCAAAGCACCATGGTAGTGAAATTTAAAACTGGAGTGGATGAGAAGGGTAAGGACATTATAAAGAATCAAAGATTTTCAAAGGTTAAGGTTGTAGCTACTGATGAGAATATTCTATTAGTTGGACAAGCTTTAGGTACACTTTTAAAATATCCACTAATTGAAGTAGATAGGGAAGACCAAAATCTAATAATAAATGAATAGGAGGGATCTAGATGGCAAATAAGAATTTAGTTATGAGCTTCATGAATGAAGCAGGTAAGAAGACTTCTATAACACTTAATGGGGTAAGAGAGGATGTTACTCAAGCTGAGGTTGCAGCAGTTATGGATACAATGATAGCTAAAAATATTTTCCAAAGCAGTGGTGGAGATTTAAAGATTAAAGATTCAGCTCAGCTTGTGGAAAGAACTGTTGATAATATAACAGTAAAATAATTTAAAAATATAGGGGGTAAAGTGCTGATTTTAGTGCTTTGCCTCTTTTATCATGTTTAATTATATTGACAATTGTCAAAAATTAAAGATAAAATTAGATAATAGGGGGAAGGAGTTGAATATATGGATTTAGTGGTGCAATTTTTCAGAAAAGAATCTACAAAAAAAATTCTATCATTTGTGTTGCTCATTGTAATTATTTATGCGTTTAGGCAATTACTAAATGTATTCTTGCTGACATTTTTGTTTACCTATATTGTGTATAATCTTCAGAATGGAATTAAAAGACGATTGGGTAGATATGTTAAAATAAATGAAGTGGTTTTAACAATTATATTATATGTAATATTTTTTGTAGTATTATCTCTAATGATTTCGATATATATTCCTAAGGTGATTTTTCAATGTACTGATATATTCAAAGAACTTTTAAATTTTGATTTTGAGAAATTTGGCAATAATATATTAGATAATATTAGTCCAAGGGTACAGGCATATATACAGCCATTATCCAGTCAAGTAGATTTAAAAGGATTCTCAAAGGACGGCATCAATATTCTTTCAAAGTTAATTACTCATGTAGGAAAGGTAAGCTTAAATGTACTATTTGCCCTTATCTTGAGCTTGTTTTTCATGCTTGAGAGGGAGAAAGTAAGAAGCTTTGCTAGAAAATTCAAAGAAAGCAAACTGTCATGGTTTTATAAGTATATAAATCAATTTGGAAAAAGCTTTGTTAATTCCTTTGGGAAGGTTATACAAGCTCAAATAATGATAGCAGCAGTGAATAGTATTTTATCAATAGCAGGACTATGGATTTTAGGTTTTCCACAGCTTCTAGGGCTAGGGGTAATGATTTTTACTTTAAGCTTAATTCCAGTGGCTGGTGTTATAATCTCCCTTTTTCCATTAAGTATAATAGCTTTTAATATTGGGGGAATAAATAAGATAGTTTATGTGTTAATCATGATAGCTGCACTTCATGCTCTTGAAAGCTACGTTTTAAATCCGAAATTTATGTCTGATAAAACAAAGCTTCCTATATTCTTTGTTTTTGTGATATTGATGGTATCAGAGCACTTTATGGGGGTATGGGGACTTATCATTGGATTGCCGCTGTTTATTTTTATTTTAGATTTGCTAAATGTAAGATATAACGAAGATGAAGAAGATACTCTAGTGGATAATTAGAACAACAAAGAACTGCTTGTTTAGCAGTTCTTTTTTATTTTCATAAAGAATTATGTTCAAATATATTTCTTATGTAATATAAAATTATATTTTATTTCAAAAACATGATACTATTTACATGTTATGGTTGTATTACCATATAGAGTGCGAATTAGGAGGTGCTTAAATGAACAGTTCCTTAGATTCAAAAGAATTTATAACATGGGATGGAAATTCTTTTGAATATATTGTAAATTTATATGAAAAAAGAGTTTATGGGTTTGTTTATCATATGGTTCATAATGCTGATTTGGCAGAAGACCTGACACAGGATGTTTTTGTTAGAGTATATGAAAAACTGTACACATATAATCCTGAATATGCAATAGAACCTTGGTTATTTAAAATTGCCTACACTATAACACTGAATTACTTAAAGAAAAACAAGACAAGAAAAAAAGAAGTAACTATTGAGGAAGATATGTTTATTTGCCCAAATTCTAATAATTCAATACAAGAGTTTGAAACAAAGCATATTATTTTAAAAGAGATTGAAGCCTTTAAACCAGATTGCAGAGCTATTTTTATCCTAAAAATCATGGAAGACTTAACTTTTGAGCAAATAGCAATGATGGTTGGAATGTCCACAGCAGCTGTAAAATTAAAGTTTTATAGAAATAGAAAAGTTCTCATAGAAAGATTGAATAAATCATTTAAGGAGGTATAGTTATGTATTGTAAGTATGGAGAATATATAGATAATTTCTTAAATGGCATGTTAGAAGAGCAGCAAGAAAAAGAGTTAAGAAATCATGCAAAAGAATGCATTCATTGTGCAGAGAGATTAAAGACAATCGATAAAATAGACAAGTTGATTGAAAAGGAATTAGATCAATATCCTTATAGAAGTAGTAAAGGAGAGATTATGTCTATGGTAAAAAATAAGAAATCCAAAGTTTTTGTTGCTTCGGTTTTATGGAATTTTAGAAAATATGGATATGCAGCGGCTTTGGTTTTCGCTTTAATTATCTCAATACATTTTTTAAAGCCATAACTTGACC
>Ga0316601_100001711_pt1 | contig 10925 bp, 9 predicted proteins | sample OWC_soil_day5_no_FD_207663 | JGI IMG/M metagenome (GOLD analysis project Ga0316601, IMG submission 207663) | Wetland soil microbial communities from Old Woman Creek delta, Ohio, United States - OWC_soil_day5_noCT | ecosystem: Environmental > Terrestrial > Soil > Wetlands | place: USA: Ohio...
CCGCCGCCAACGACGTGATCGCGAACAACAAGCAGCGCCACGGCAAGAAGCTGTGGTCGCAGCTGGCGGCCGGCGAGCCGATCACGCACGCGGTGGCGGCGACGGCAGAGGACGAGGCGAAGTGGGTCGCGCGCGAGATCCATCAGCTCCACCAGGACGGCCGGGGCTGGCAAGAGATCGCGGTGATGTACCGCTCGAACATCCAGTCCAAGGTGCTCGAGGAGGAGCTGCGGCAGGCCGGCGTGCCGTACGTGATGTACGGAGGGCAGCAGTTCTTCGAGCGCAAGGAGGTCAAGGATGTGATCGCCTACCTCCGGATCGCGCTGAACTCGCGCGACGAGCTCGCACTCCGACGGGTGATCAACTATCCCGCGCGCGGCATCGGCGCGACCACGGTCGACCGGCTCGTCACCGCCGCCCACGCCCGCCACGCGACGCTGTGGGATGCGCTGCGAGGCGCGATCTCGGGGACCGCGACGTTGCCGGGGCTCGGCGCGGGGTTGCTCGACGACGAAGAAGACGGTCCAGCGTCGGCCCCTGCGGCCGTCGACGTCGGCGACCTTCGCGGCGCCGCGCGCAACGGGATCATCGAGCTCGTGCATGTCGTCTCGGAGCTTGGCTCGGCGATCTCGGCGGGCGACAGCATCGTCACCGCCACTCGCACGCTGATCGAGGATCTCAAGCTCTACGACGACCTGCGCGTCGCCGCGGGTTCGATGGCGGCGGCGCAGCGCCGGATCGACAACGTCGAGAGCCTGTTCGCGTCGCTCCAGCGGTTCTCGGACAAGGGCAAGGGCAAGGACCAGCTCGCCGAGTATCTCCGCATGCTCTCGCTCGAGTCATCCAACGACAAGGAAGAGGACACCGGGGACAAGGTGGTGCTCACCACCTTGCATGGCGCGAAGGGCCTCGAGTTTCCGATCTGCTTCATGATCGGGCTCGAAGAGGAGTTGTTGCCGCACGCCCGCACGCTCCAGCCGCAGGCCACCGACGTGCTCGATGCCGACCACGCCACCGACATCAGCGAAGAGCGCCGGCTGTGCTACGTCGGGATCACCCGCGCCCAGCGCAAGCTCTACCTGACCCGATGCTGCACGCGGATCAGCCGCGGCCGCGAGCTTCCGCGCACGCCTTCGCGGTTCCTGCTCGAGATCCCCGACGAGCTGCTCGAAGTTCGCGACATCGCGGAGGAGGCGCGGGCCAAGGTTCCCGCCACCGAGGTCGCCAACTTCTTCGCCAGCTTCGCGCTGGACGACTGAGCCGCCGGTCGCGCGAACATCTCCGATGTCGCACCCTGTCGCGGTGCCTCGGCACGCCAGGTTCGCAAGGCTCTGTGATGCGATGGCGCGTGCGACGAGCGGGCGTTTTCTGGTATGCCGCCGGGCATGCAACGCAACGCCATTCTCTGGGGACTTCTCGTCGCTGCCGGATGCAGCGGGGGAGGGGGCGGCCAGTCCACCGCGACCGGTGGAACGCTCGGATCCACGCACGAGTCCACCGACCTCACCGACACGAAGCGCCCGACGGAGTCGGCGAAGCCCGATCCGCAGCTCGCGTTTCGCGAGCAGTTCTCGAACCCCGGCGGGATGTGGTTGCCGCAGCAGATGACGTTGCCGGGCCACGTCGAGACGTTCCAGAAGATGGGCGTCCAGCTCGATTCCAAGGTGCTCGCCGATCCGCTGGCCGCGCCGCTCGCCGGGGTGGTCTCGCTCAACGGCTGCACGGCATCGTTCGTGTCGTCCGAAGGCCTGATCGTCACGAACCACCACTGCGTGCAGGGTGCGCTCGACCTCAACTCGACTGCCCAGGACAACCTGGTCGAGAACGGCTTCCTCGCGAAGACCAAGGCGGACGAGAAGTCCGCGGGCCCGGCGCAGAAGGTCCTCGTCGCGCAGGCGTTCCGGGAGGTCACCAAGGAGATGCGGGACGGCCTCGACAAGATCAAGGATCCCGTCGCGCGCAAGGAAGACGTCGAGCAGCGCCAGAAGCAGCTCGTCGCCGGGTGCGAGAAGGATCGCCCGGGGCTGCGCTGTGATGTCCGGAGCTACTTTCGCGGCGGGATGTACCTGCTGATCGAGAACCTCGAGATCCGCGATGTCCGGCTGGTCTACGTGCCGCACCGTTCGGTCGGCAACTACGGCGGCGAGATCGACAACTGGGCGTGGCCTCGCCACACCGGTGACTGGTCGTTCTACCGCGCGTACGTCGGCAAGGATGGCAAGCCGGCGGACTACTCGCCCGACAACGTCCCCTATCAACCCAAGCATCACCTCCAGGTCACGAGCGCCGGCCTCAAGCCGGGTGACTTCGTGATGATCACCGGCTACCCCGGGTCGACGAGCCGGACCGACACCGCCTCGGAGGTCCGCCATGACGTCGAGTGGTACCTGCCGTACCTCATCACGTATCTCAAGGAGCGCTACGCCATCGTCGAGGCGCACGCGAAGGATGGCGGCGAGACCGGTCGCAAGGCGGGCGTCTCGAAGCAGAGCGTGCAGAACGGGCTCGAGAAGAACGAGGGCGTCCTGAAGGGCCTCACCAAGGGCGATCTGCTGCAGCGCAAGGATGCGACCGACAAGAAGGTCCGGGACTGGGCCTCTGGGCCGGGCAAGGAGGCCTACAAGCAGGCCATCGACAAGCTCGAGCAGCTGCTCCTCGAGCAGCAGCGCAGCGCCCGGGTCGACTTCGATCGCGGCGTGGCGTTCGGTGGGTCGAGGCTGCTGTCGACCGCGATCTCGCTGACCCGGTGGGCCGAGGAGCGCACGAAGAAGGATCCGGATCGCAAGCCGGGCTTCCAGGACCGCGACATGCCGCGCGCGATCGCCGGCCAGAAGCAGCTCGCGAAGCAGTTCGATCGCACGCTCGACCGCGCGGCCTTCCGGCTCGCCCTCGTGCGCGCGCTCCAGCTGCCCGAGGCCGAGCGCCCGTGGCTCGCGACCTTGCTCGACGCCAAGCCCGGCACGAAGCTCGACGAGGCGCTGCTCGACAAGACCCTCGACGGCTGGTACGCGGCGCAGCAGCTCGAAGACGAGAAGCTCCGCCTCGAGCTCCTGCAGAAGGGCACGCCCGCGCAGCTCAAGGCGTCCAAGGATCCGTTCGTCAAGGCCGCGCAGCGGATCTGGGCGACGTACAAGGCCGAGGAGAAGAAGTCGGACGCGCGCAGCGGCGAGTTCCTGCTCGTGACTCCGTACTACGCCGAGGCGATGCGCGAGTCCCTCGGTGGGCTGCTCGCGCCGGACGCCAACTCGACGCTGCGGATCACGTACGGCACCGTGAAGGGGTTCAAGCCGGGCTCGAAGGAGCCGGCCGACTGGCCGTTCACCGTGGCGTCGCAGATCCTGGCCAAGAACACCGGCAAGGAGCCGTTCGACATGCCGGCCAAGACGCTCGCCGCGATCAAGGCCAAGACCTACGGTCCGTACGCCGACGCCTCGCTCGGCGGCGAGCTCCCGATCGACTTCCTGAGCGACCTCGACATCACGGGCGGTAACTCGGGCTCGCCGACGCTCAACAACAAGGGCGAGCTCGTCGGCCTCGCATTCGATGGCACGATCGAGGGCGTCTCATCGGACGTGGTGTGGAATGGCGCGACGACGCGCACGATCTCGGTCGATGCCCGCTACATGCTGTGGACGATGGACCTGCTCGACGGTGCCGATCACCTCCTGAAGGAGATGGGCCTCCAGCCGAAGCTCGGCGAGAAGTAGCCTCAGGGTCCGGCTCGCAAGTGCGATGCGAGGTCCTCACGCTGTGAGCAAGCAGGTGCGCCGGCTACTCGAGTGACCACGGCAAGCTCCGGGATCCTCAAGTGCACAAGATGGCTCGCGGACCTGATGGCACCGAAGTTGCCTCGGTCCCGGGCGATGTCGGACTCCAACCGCAACAGCTCTCGTGTGTTCTCCCTCGTGGAGGAAGAGTTCTTTCGGGCAGGCGCCAGCCGAACCGAATCCAACGCCCCCCAGGAGAGCTTTGCGGATCTCGACGAGGGCTACCGGCCGACCTCGCTGTGGCGCCGGCTGTTCGGGCGCAAACCTACCCAGCAGTGAGCGCAGGCGGAGGTCAGGCCCGCTTGGAGACGAGCCGCTCGCGCGTCAAGCCGACGAACCGGGCGTCCGCATCACCGGCCAGCCAGCTTCGGCCGAGCCGAGCGGCGACGACGGCGGTGGTGCCCGAGCCGACAAACGGATCGACGACGAGCTGACCGGCCGAGCTCGAGGCGAGCACGAGCTTCTCGATCAGGGCTTCGGGCTTCTGCGTGGCGTGCGGGGTCTTCTCGGTCATGCCGTTGCAGATCACGGGGATCTCGATCACGTCGCGCGGCTTGGCGCCGAGGGGGTTGGGTTCCCAGCGATCCCGGCGAACGCCGCGGCCATATTGCGATGACACCGCCTGGATGCGCGCGGGGTACTTCGTGGTGTGACCGTTGTACGGGATCCGGATCGCATCGACGTCGACGCGCGCCGCGTCGCCGCGCAGGTGCAGGATCGACTCGTGCGAGCGGCCCCAGTCGCGGCCGAGGTTCGCCTTGTTGCGGTAGTACCAGATGAGCCAGCGGCAGCTCGCGAACCGCTTGGCGCTGCGCACCTTGACGTCGGCGAGGATCTCCGAGAAGCCGCAGACATACGCCGACCCGTGCGGCGCGAGCACGCGTGCCACCTCGGCGAGCCAGAGGTCGCACCAGTCGACGTAGGCCTCGAGCGACTCGAACTCGTCCCACTCGGCCTTGGCGATCGCGTACGGCGGATCGGTGACGACGAGGTCGACCGATCGATCCGGGAGGCGTCCGAGCAGCTCCAGCACGTCGGCATGCCAGAGCTCGCCGCGACAGGCGCCGCCCTCGGTGGCGAGCGCGCGGGTGGGCCCGGTGCCTCTGAGGTCCCGCGGTACCGCGAGCTCGCGGACGACCCTGGGTGGACGCTTCGGCACGGCACCGAGCCTACACGGCCCGTCTGATCTCGCCCTGCAGGGGGGCCTGGTAACCCGGCGACCCTCGATCTATGACCTCCCGATGCAGCTCGTCCATCCAACGGCGATCGTCGACGCGGGCGCGCAGGTGGGTGCGGGCACCGCGATCTGGCACTGGACCCACGTGATGGCGGGCGCCCACATCGGCGAGCGCTGCTCGATCGGCCAGGGCTGCTTCGTCGGCAACGTCCGCATCGGCAACGGCTGCCGGATCCAGAACCACGTCTCGATCTACGACGGGGTCACGCTCGACGACGATGTGTTCCTCGGTCCGTCGTGCGTGCTCACCAACGTCAAGCACCCGCGCGCGGCCGTACCTCGCAAGGCCCTTGGCTACGCCGCTACGCACGTCGGCCGCGGTGCGACGATCGGTGCCAACGCGACGATCGTGTGTGGCGTGTCGATCGGGGCATACGCGATGGTCGGCGCCGGCGCCGTCGTCACGCGCGATGTGGTCGCCCACGCGGTGATGATCGGCACGCCCGCGGTCCGAGCCGGGTGGGCGTGTCGGTGCGGCGAGACCCTCGACGCCCTGGCGTGTGCGCGCTGCGGCGAGCGTTATCGCGAGCAGGCCGACGGGCTCGTCCGGCTGTGACGCAGCGGTGAGGACTCAGGGTCGGTAGTGTTGCTTGAGGCGTGACCACAGCTCGAGGGGATCGAAGCCGAGCAGCGCGAACGGGCTGGCTCCGGAGTCCTTCATCGCCCCGCGCGCGCGGCTGGCGATTGCCGAGGCGCGATCGCGCGCGTTTTGCGGCAGCATGTTCGCGAGCGCACTGGCCGCGCGCCCAGCCATCGCGGCGACCGCGGCGCCCCCGAGCAACCCGAGCAACCACGCCGGCGCGGGATCGATCACCACGTGCTTGGCATTGAGCTCGCGCGGCAGCTGATCGCTCGGGCCGGTGAGGATGCGCAGCAGGGTGGCGCGCTCGAGGAACACGGCGATGCTCGGCCTGGCAAACCGGTCCTCGACGGCGTCGAGCACTCGCTTGTAGCCCTTGTCCCAGTCGCGCGCGAGCGACGGCTCGGGGACGAGATCGGCGATCGCCCGGTGCGTCGCGGCGCGCGTGATGTCGCCGGCGCGCTTGACCGCGATGATCGACGAGTGAACCTTGTGGCGATCATCGTCGATCACGTAGGCCACGAGCGAGGAGCCATCGGGGACGAGCAGATCGAACGTGCGCTGGAGCGGTTCGTAGCTCGGCGCGGGCAGCACGTCCAGGATCGGCGGCTCCGTCCACAGTCCGCGACCGGCGTGGCGCTTGAGGGCACGCAGCGCGATCAGCCCCTGCTCGACGAGATCCTGGTCGAGCCGCAGCGCGCCTTCGATCTCGGCCGAGAGCTCGCCGATCACGCGCCGCTCGATCGCGACGATCGCCGAGACCCCCAGGATCCTCGCCCATGCCGCGAGCGCCTGATCTCCCAGCCCGGGCATCGGATGGTCCGCGGGATCGATCGCACCCTTGCCGCTCAGGACGAGCTTCACCACGCGTCCCTCGTCGAGCACGGCGAGCGCCCACGGCGGCTGGGCGAGCATGCGCGGTGGCACGAGCAGCTGCCACCAGTTCTTCCAGTGGCGCGCGTCGAGCGAGGTCAGCTCGAGCTCGGCAGACAGCACGTCGGCAGCCTACCACCAACTTGCGCACGGCCCGGAATTGGGGTGAGCATGGCTCGCATGAGAAGAACCATTACGCTTGCGGCGATGCTCGTGCTCGCGACCACTGGCGCGGCCAGCGCCGGCGGCCAGGGCGGATCGATCGGCGTCGGTGCCGAGTTCGGGCTCGGGGCCTCGTTCCTCCCCGCCGGCGCCGGCGGCGGCGGCACCGCGGTCGGGGAGGGAGGCGCGTCGATGAACTACGACGCGGGTAAGTTCCACGTCGGCGGCGCGCTCGGGTTTGCCGATGGGGGCGGCTCCCACGACACCGTCTACTCGCTGTCCGGGCGGTTCTACTACCACGTCCATTCGACTGCGATGTCGGACTTCGGCGTCGGCGGAACCCTCGGGATCCTCAGCATCCCGAATCCGCTCGCCACCGACCAGAACAACCGCGACACGCTGCTGTTCATCGAGCCGGGCGTGCAGATCCGAGCGTTCGTCGCGTCGAACGTGGCGCTGTCGTTCACCATCGGGTTCGTGCTCGGCGCGGTCGATGCCTCGGGCACGCTGATCGGTGGCCAGACGACCGGCAGCGCCGGGATCCACTACTACTTCTTCTAGCGCGGCGCGCTCGGAGAGCCGCTACTCGTCGCTGCCGCCGACCGCGGCCGCGATCGCCACGTCCTGCGCCTTCACCTTGGAGGCGTCGAACTTCTTGGCGCCTTCGAGCATCTTGGCGATCGTCCGGTCGAAGTCGGGCCGCGCGTCGTCCATGCCGGGCTTGGCGAACCGCAGCGGGTTGATCCGCGCGACGACGATCGGCTTGAGGTAACCGCTGGTGAACCCGGCCTCCTTGAGCCGCACCACGGCGGCCAGGACTGCCTCGTCGAGCTCGAGCAGCTTGTCCGCGTGGGCCTCACGCAGCTTCAAGCTGTTCGCCATCGGCTCGGTCGAGAACGTCTCGGTGCGTGACACGACGGAGTTGTACGCCCCGCCCGAGAACCGTCCGTGCTTCTCGTAGCAGATGCCGAGGGTGACCAGCGAGGCCTGCTCGAGCTCGAACGCGACGTCGGCCTCGCTGCGGTCGTCGTCGGTCGCGGCGATCGCGCGGGCCATGCGGATCACCTCGATCGCCTTGTCCTTCAGCGTGTGCGCCTTCTCGGTGTTGAGCGCGAGGATCCGGAACGCGATCTCGGGCTCCGGCATCACGAGCGCGACCACGGTCTTCGCCCCGAGCTGGGCGAGCGCCGCGAGCCGGTGCATGCCGTTCGGTGAGATGAAGCCGTCACCGTAGGGGACCGCGATCACGGGATCGAGGAAGCGCCCCACCTTCGGGATCACGGCCGCGAGCCGGTCGGTGTGGGTCTTGGACAGCTCGCGCTGGTAGGGCGTCGGCTTCACCTTGTCGAGCGGCAGCGCCGCGAGCGCGACCCAGTGCCCGCCGAACGGCTCGCGGTAGGTGACGAGCACGGTCCCGTTGGCGTCCTCGATCTGCGTGCGAACCCGCATCACCTCGGGCGATGGCGATCCGCTCGCGCACTCCTGGGACGTCAGGCCGACCGAACCAGCCTCGGCCTTGGCCTTGCGGGGCTTGCGTGCCGCCGCAGGCTTCTTCGCCCCGGCCTTGTCAGACTTCTTGCCGGACTTCGCTGCGGGCGCCTTCGAGGCAGGCTTCGATGGCATGCCTCGGACTGTAGTACCGTCGTTTCGTGAAGTGGACGCGGGGCACGCAAAACGACGATGTCGTCGACGTCCGCGGCAAGCCAGCTGGCGGGATGGGCGCGAAGGTCGGTGCTGGTGGCGCGGTGACCTTGATCGTGGTCGTCGTGCTCGCGCGGCTGCTCGGCGTCGATCTCACGGGGCTGCTCGGGAGTGAGGATGGGTCGCCAGCCCCGTCCCCTACCTCGGTGCCGCCCGCGGGCCCGGATCCGGAAGCCGAGCTCGTCGAGTTCGTGAAGTTCGTGATGAAGGACATCCAGGACACCTTCGCGACCCAGTTTCGCGAGGCCGGCAAGCCGTACCGGCGCGCGAAGCTGTTCATCTTCACGAGCGCGATCGATACCGGATGCGGCCTGTCCTCCTCGGCGATCGGTCCGTTCTACTGTCCGGCCGACGAGCAGGCGTACATCGACCTGTCGTTCTATCGCGACCTCAAGCAACGGTTCGGCGCGCCGGGCGACTTTGCCCAGGCGTACGTGCTCGCCCACGAGATCGGTCACCACCTGCAGAACCTGTCGGGGATCGAGAAGACCACCCAGCGTCTGGGTCGGGATCGCCGGAGCCGCAACGCCGCGTCGGTGCGCCAGGAGCTCCAGGCCGACTGCTACGCAGGCGTGTGGGGACACGCGGCCGCCGAGCGCAAGATCCTCCAGATCGGAGATCTCGAGGAGGCGCTCAACGCCGCGAGCGCGATCGGAGACGATCGCCTTCAGAAAGATGCGGGCCGCGCCGTCGATCCCGAGACGTTCACGCACGGCACGTCGGCGCAGCGCATGAGGTGGTTTCGACGCGGGTTCGATACCGGTCGGCTCGATGCCTGCGATACGTTCACCGCGGAGCCCTGAAGCGCATGCCAGCCACGTCATTCCCCAAGAGCGAGATCAAGATCCTGTTGCTCGAGAACGTCCACCCGGTGGCCGCGGAGGCCTTCGCGGCGGAGGGCTTCGCCGTCGAGCAAGTCAAAGGCTCGCTGTCCGAGCCCGAGCTGATCGCCCGGGTTCGCGACGCCCACATCCTCGGGATCCGGAGCAAGACGCGCGTCACTCCCGCCGTGCTCGACGCGGCCCGACGGATGCTCGCGGTGGGGGCGTTCTGCATCGGCACCAACCAGGTCGCGCTCTCGCATGCCAACCATCGCGGCGTCCCGGTGTTCAACGCGCCGTTCTCGAACACGCGCTCGGTGGCGGAGCTCATCCTCGCCGAGGTCGTGATGCTGTCCCGCCACCTCGGAGACCGCACCCGTGAGGTCCACGAAGGCCGCTGGCGCAAGGTCGCCGTGGGCAGCCACGAGGTCCGCGGCAAGACCCTCGGCATCGTCGGCTACGGCCACATCGGCAGCCAGATCGGCGTGCTCGCCGAGGGGTTCGGGATGCGCGTCGTGTTCTTCGACGTGTCCGCGAAGCTCCCGATGGGGAACAACCGGTCGATGCCCAAGCTCGAGGACGTGCTCGAGATCGCCGACTTCGTGACCCTGCACGTCCCCGAGACGCCGCAGACCAAGAACATGATCGGCCGCGACGAGCTCGCCCGGATGAAGCCCGGCGCGTGCCTGCTCAACGCGAGCCGCGGCACGGTCGTCGTGATCGATGCCCTCGCCGATGCCATCACGCGCGGCCACATCAGCGGCGCCGCGGTCGACGTCTATCCCGACGAGCCCGAAGGCAACAGCGACGGCTTCGCGTCGCAGCTGCGCGGGCTGCCCAACGTCATCCTCACCCCGCACATCGGCGGCTCCACCGAGGAGGCGCAGGAGGCGATCGGCCGCGAGGTCTCGGCCGCGCTGATCAAGCTGATCAACGCGGGCTCGACCACCGGCGCGGTGAACTTCCCGCAGATCGAGGTCCCGGTCACCCCGGGCGCTCATCGCATCCTCAACATCCATCGCAACGTCCCGGGCGTGCTCCGCGACATCAACAAGATCGTGTCGGACTTCAACGCCAACATCCGGGCGCAGGTGCTGTCGACCGATCCCGACATCGGCTACCTGCTCATGGACCTCGACCATGACGTGTCGGAGGACGTCCGGCGCGAGATCGCCGCGCTCGAGACGAACATCAGGACCCGCATCCTGTTCTGAGCCCGCGCTCGTCGGTCGTGACTTCCCGATCATGGGAACGTCCGCACAGACGTGGCAAGCTGGCGCAGGCGGGCCATGCACATCTCTGTCTTCGACATCTTCAAGATCGGCATCGGGCCGTCGAGCTCGCACACCGTCGGGCCGATGCGCGCGGCGCGCAGGTTCGCCGAGCGGCTCGCGGCAGATGGCCAGCTCGAGCAGACCGCGGGGGTGAAGATCGAGCTGTTCGGAAGCCTCGGGTTCACCGGCAAGGGCCACGGCAGCGATCGCGCCGTGATCCTCGGGCTCGAGGGGGAAGATCCGGCCCTGGTCGACATCGACAGCATGGCGGCGCGGATCGCCAAGGTGGCGGCGACCAAGCGCCTCAAGCTGCTCGGCCGTCATGAGGTCGCGCTCGATCCGGCCGACCAGCTGGTGTTCCACCGGCGAGAGAAGCTGCCGCTGCACTCGAACGGGATGCGGTTCACCGCGCGCGATGCGGTGGGATCCGTGATCGTCGAGCGGATCTACTACTCGATCGGCGGCGGCTTCGTGGTCGATCACGCGGGCGTCCCTGCCGATGGCAGCACT
>Ga0316601_100001712_pt1 | contig 10922 bp, 12 predicted proteins | sample OWC_soil_day5_no_FD_207663 | JGI IMG/M metagenome (GOLD analysis project Ga0316601, IMG submission 207663) | Wetland soil microbial communities from Old Woman Creek delta, Ohio, United States - OWC_soil_day5_noCT | ecosystem: Environmental > Terrestrial > Soil > Wetlands | place: USA: Ohio...
CTACTTCGTCATCATGACGATCGGGATCGCCGAGGTCCTGAAACTTGTAGCCCTCAACTGGGTCGACCTCACCAAGGGCCCCATGGGGCTCACGGACATCGGCGCCCCTGAAATCAACCTCGGTTTTATGACCGTCGACTTCGGCCAGAAGATGCCCTTCTATTACCTGGTCCTCTTCTTCGTCGTCCTCGCCTTCGTTCTCCAGAACCGCCTGGTGAACTCCACCTTCGGCCGGTCTTTCATCGCCATCCGCGAGAACGAGGACCTGGCCGAATCGGTCGGCATCGACGCCTTTAAATACCTTGTGATCGTGGTGATCGTGAGTTCCGCGATCGCCGGCGTCGCCGGTTCGCTTTACGCCCACTACGTGAGCTTCATCGACCCGAACGTCTTCGCCTTCTTCATCAGCGTCAACGCGGTGATGATGGCGATCGGCGGGGGGCAGGGGACCCAGGCCGGGCCGCTTCTCGGGGCGATTCTCTTCACCCTGATCCCCGAATGGCTGAGGGTGTTCGGCGATGCCCGGATGGCGGTCTACGCCCTCATGGTGATTTTCATCGTCATCTTCATGCCCAAGGGCATGCTGTATTACGTGACCAAGATTTTGAACCTGGGAAAAAAGAACGATGGCCGCTGAACTCTTGAAAGTGGATCATCTGACAGTGAAATTCGGGGGGTTGACCGCGGTCAACGACGTGGACTTCACCATAGGCTCCGGCGAGATCGTCAGCCTGATCGGGCCGAACGGGGCGGGGAAGACCACGACCTTCAACGCCGTCACCGGCTTTCTGAGCCCGGCCGGAGGGTCGATTCAATTCGCCGGCGAAGAGCTGATCCACCTGAAACCGCACCGGATCGCCGAGAAAGGGATCACCCGCACCTTTCAGATCACGTCTCTTTTTCCCGGCCTGTCGGTCCGGGAAAACATCCGCACCGGCCACCACATCCAAGAGCGGGAGACGCTCTGGGACGCCCTTCTCAACACCCGGCGGAAGCGCCGCGTGGAAGAGGAAACCCTGGCCCGGGCCGCAGAAATTCTGAAATTCATCGGCCTGGAGGAAAAGCAGGAGGCGGTCGCCGGCAGCCTGCCTTACGGCGACCAGCGGATCCTCGAAATCGGCATCGCCCTCGCGGCCAGCCCCAAACTGCTTCTCCTCGACGAACCTTCGGCGGGCCTGAACGACACGGAGACCCAGGGCATGAAGGACCTGATCCAGAAGATGCGCGCGAAGGGGATCACCATCTTTCTCGTGGAGCACGACATGAAGCTGGTCATGGGCATATCGGACCGGATCGTCGTCCTCAACTTCGGCAAGAAGATCGCCACCGGGTCCCCGGAGGAGATCAAGAGCAATCCAGAGGTCATCCGGGCCTACTTGGGGGAACGGAAAAGAGATGTTAAGCGTTAAGAAGATCTCGGCCAGCTACGGGCATGTTCAGGCCCTTTCGGGGGTGTCGCTGGAAGTGCCCGATAAGGGGACGGTCACGCTGATCGGCTCGAACGGGGCCGGGAAATCGACCCTCCTGAAAGTGATTTCGGGATTGCTGAAGCCGAGCCGGGGTTCAATCGAATTCGGGGGTCAACGAATCGAAGGGATGCCCCCGGACCAAATCGTTTCCCTGGGAATCGCCCACTGCCCCGAGGGGCGCCGCCTTTTCCCCGAGCTGACGGTCTTCGAGAATCTGGAGATGGGCGCCTACCTGTCCAACTCCAAGAAATTCGTTCAGGACCGAATCGAACAGCTCTTCGACTCGTTCCCTATCCTCCGGGAGCGGCGGAACCAGCTCGCCGGAACGCTCAGCGGGGGCGAGCAGCAGCAGGTGGCGATCGCCCGCGCCCTGGCCCTGAACCCTAAAATGGTTCTCTTCGACGAGCCCTCCCTCGGGCTGGCCCCCATTCTCGTGGACCAGGTCGAAAAAATCCTCCTTACCCTGAAGGAACAGAAGATCACCATCCTCCTGGTGGAGCAGAACGCCAATATGGCCTTGGATGTGGCCGACTACGCCTACGTCATGGAAACAGGCGGGATCATCCTGCAGGGCCCGAGCGCCGATTTACGCCAGGACGAAAAGGTCGCCAAAGCCTATTTAGGAGGGTAAATAGGGAATTTCCCTTCCGCCCCTGACCGCCCGATCTCTTCCGCTTGAATCTCGCTCTTCACGCCGAACCTTCTTTCCCCCGGGAACCTCTATCATCTCGCCAGCAGCCTGGGCAGCAGCAGGATGACTTCCGCCGGCAGGTACGTGATGATCAGAAGGGCTCCTATGCCCAGGATAATCCAGGGGCCGACCACCTCCGGTTTGATAATCTCCCGCAGCGGAATCCTGGTGATCCCCGTGGCCACAAAAAGGTTCAGACCGAAGGGCGGGGTAAACATGCCGATGGCCCCGTTCACAACCATGATAATTCCGAGATGGACCGGATGAACTCCGAATTTGACGGCGATCGGCAGGAAGATGGGGGCCAGAATCATCTGGAAGGAAGCCGGGTCGATGAGCATTCCCGCAATGAGCATGACGATGTTCATCAGCATCAGGACCGTGAACTCCGACATCCCGTAGGTCATGATATTGCCGGCCAGGGCAGCCGGAACCTGAAACCTCGTCATCATCCAGGCGAAAACGCTCGCTCCGGCAAGGATGATCAATTGCTGGGCGGTCGACAGCGAAGATTCGAAAGCCACGCCGGGAAGATCCTTGAGGCTCATTTCCCGGTAAACGAAAAGGCCTACCACGATCGAATAGACGCACCCGATCCCGGCGGCTTCGGTGGGGGTGCAGATCCCCCCATAAATCCCTCCCAGGACGACGACCGGGAACCCCAACGCAAAGGAAGCGTCTCTTAAGGCCCCTCCGATCTCCCGCAGACCGGCCCTCGGGCGCACGGGGATCTTTTTCTTCTTGGCGTAATAATAGCTGTACGCCATAAAAAGAAAACCGTAGATGATCCCGGGCAGGAAGCCGGCGGCAAAGAGTTCCCCTACGGACGTGCCGGTCACGGCCCCGTAAATGATCATGCCGATGCTGGGGGGAATAATCACGGCCACGGAAGAGGCGGCAATGATCAGCCCGATGGTGAAGGCTTGTCCGTACCCGGCCTGGATCATCATCGGCATCATGATGGAGCAGATAGCGACCACCGTGGCCGGCGATGACCCGCTCACCGTGCCCAGGAACATGCAGGCCAGGGTCACGGCGAAGGCCAGCCCCCCCGGGATGTGCCCGACCAGCATATTGGCCAATTTCACGATCCGGCTCGCCAATCCCCCCCGGTTCATGAGGTTGGCGGCGAAAATGAAAAAGGGGATCGCCATCAAGGTGAAACTGTCGATGCCGGAGAACATCCGCTGGATAAGAATTTCCGGCGGGAATTGCGTCAGCCCGATGAGGGCGACCGCCGAAGAGAGGATCAGGGCCAGGTAAATCGGCAGGTTCAAGAACAAAAAGAGCAGGAATAGGGAGAGCAGGATGAGCCCCATGGTCACCTTTCCAGAACGGAATTCGGCGTCCGCCGGAGGGGCCCGAGACCTTTATAAAAGTTCGTGGCGGAGGAGATTCCGATCAGGAGAAGGCCCACGGGCAGACAGGAATAGACGAGATACATGGGGACGCCCCCCATGGTGGAGGAAACCTGGTGAGTCTCCCGGGCGTGGAGGACAAAAGCTAGGGAATACTTGAATAAAAAGAGAGAAACAACGGTCCCGACGAGATCCAGAAACAAACTGAAAGCTGTTCTCTGGTTGGAGGGCAGCAGGTTGATGACGATATCCAGGCTCACGTGGGTGCCCTGGCGCACGCAGGTGGCCGCGCCGATGAAGGCGATCCAGATCATGAGATACCTCAGGGCTTCCTCCGCCCAGAATATGCCCGATTGAAAGAAATACCTGAGGACGACGTTGGCAAAAAGAAGAAAGGTGCACGCCAGCATGCAGGCGCTCAGAAAAACGTATTCGACTCTGCCGAAAAAACGCAGGATTCTCATTCCCGAATTCCTTCAGGATCGCTTCCGGGAAGCGGGTAAGCCTCCTTCCCCTTCCCGGAACGATCCCTTATTTCCCTATTTCTTGGAGAGCCGTTCGATTTCTTTGACGGCCTTTTCGACCAAATCCTTGCCGATAATTCCCTCGCCGATTTTATAAACCGGTTTGGTGGCCTCGCGCATGCGCGCCTTCTCTTTATCCGCGATCTCGATGACATTCGTACCGAAGTCTTTGATGGTCTTGAGGTACCCCTGCTCCCCCTCCATTACGCCTTTCCGCTGCCAGGCCGCGAGTTCCTTGCCGGTTTCAAAAACGATCTTCTGCTGATCCTTCGGCAGGGACTCATACCAGGATTTGCTGAGCATCAACACATGGGCCAGGTAGCCGTGACCGCTCAGCATCACGTATTTCTGGACTTCGTAGAACTTCATATTGGCGATGGTCACCAGAGGGTTTTCCTGGCCGTCGACCACCTTTTGCTGCAGGGCGCTGTAGAGCTCGGCGAAGTTAAGCGGGGTGGGGTTCGCCCCGAGGGATTTAAACTGTTCCATGATAATGGGGCTCTCCATCGTTCGGAACTTCATCCCCTTGAAATCCTCGAGCCTCTGGATCGGTTTGTTGCAGGTGAAGTGTTTGAACCCGTCTTCGTAAATGGCCACCCCGATGATTTTGTTCTCTTCCAGGGTCTTCAACAGCTCCCCGCCGAAGGCGCCGTCAAATACCTTGTAGGCGGTTTCCCGGTTTGGGAACAGGAAGGGGAGGTCAAAGAGCTGGAGTTTCTTGTTGAAGCCGCTGATCCGGGCGGTCGGCAGAAGGGCGACCTGCTGGGTCCCCATCTGCAGGCTTTCGAACATGTCCTTGGCGCTGCCCAGCTGTCCGGCGGGAAAGAGGTTGACCTTAAGTTTTCCCCCGGATTTCTGTTCCACGATTTCCTTGAACTTCAAAGCGGCCTGATGATGAGGGGTCTCGAGCATGAACCCGTGCCCATAAGCGATTTCTCCGGGTTTGGCCTGCTGAGCCCCGACGAGCCCGCCATGTCCCAGGATAAAAAGGCCTGCGAGCAGCGCGATCAGGGGTAAGATTGAAACGGGGTTTGTCCTTTTCATTTTATCTCCTCTGGTTTTATTTTCCGGCCCCTTCCCGGTGGGGCCAGGACTTCAGGTATTCGTCCGCGGTGAGAATCTCCGCGAACAGGGCCATGTCCCGCAAGCCGGCCTTGTGCATCTCCTCGCTGGCCGAGGCGCAGCCGTCGGCAATGGCGATGACATTGTAGGTGTGGTAAAGGGCCTCGGAGGCCGTGGACCGAACGCAGACATTGGTCCAAGTTCCCGTAACCACCACCGTATCAACCTTTTCCTCGCGCAGAAACAAATCCAAATCGGTGTAGGTGAAACCGCTGTGCCGGCGTTTCTGGACCACATAGTCTCCTCTGGCCTCCTCGGGTCGAAGCTCATCGATGAAGTCGGAGCCCCAGGTCCCCTTCACCGCGTGGACGGGGCGGACCCGGAAGTCCGCATCGTTCCGGCGGTGGGCTTCCTGGAGAAAAACCACCTGGATCTTTTGCTCGTGGGCAAAGTCCAGCAGCCTTCGGATCGTGGGGACGATTTTCTCTCCCTCCGGGCAGCGCAAGGCCGCCTTCGGGCCGATAAAGTCATTGAGCATGTCGATGATGATGATACAGTGCCGATCGCCTTTCACAATTCCTCCTCCACCCGGCAAATTGCTTTGAAACCGTCCTTCCGAGCTCCAAATCCCGCTTCCTAAGACTCAAATTCAAACGGCGCCTTTCGGGCCGCCCCCTGGTCTTTGATTCTGTTTCCCATTCCGGGGAGTACTCCGGGTTAACAGAGAACGAGGAGGGGTCCACCACCCCCGCGAAAGGCGGGGACCGCTTACATGGCGGATTTCTGCAGATAGACCAGCCGGGGATCGCTGAACTCCCCTTTCAGCAGAACCGTGGCAATCACCGTCACCTCGGCCCCGGCATAGCGGATCAGGTCGCAGGCGGCCTGGATCGACCCCCCGGTCGCGATCACGTCTTCGATCAGACAGACCCGGTGCCCGCGAAGCCGGTCCGCATCGCGCCCGTCCAATACCAGGGTCTGGTCGCCGGCGCTGGTGATGCTGCTCACCGGGACCATCAAGGGCCTGACCATGTATTTCTTCACGCTCTTCCGCACCACCACGAAGAAAGAATGGCCGAGTTTGCGCGCGGTCTCGTGAACCAGGGCGATGCCTTTCGCCTCCAGCGCCACCAGCATGTCGAATTTTTCAAGCAGCCCTTCCGACCGGAATCGGTCCACCAGGATCTGGGCGCATTGCTCGTTTAATTCCACGTCCCCCAGCATGACGAAAGAGGCGATGCGCTTGTTCGTCCCCGCCAGGGTGACGATCGGGAGCTCGCGCTCCACCCCGGGATGGAGTTTCAGGAGAAAAGTTTCTTCCTTTTTATTCATGTTTCTCTTCTTTTCAAGGAAAATCAGGTCCGGGCCGGGGGCCCCTGCTTCGCCGACACAGGATCTCCGCCGGCGCCGCCGTTTTGTGATATCTTGTGATATCATTGGTTATTGATATCGCAAACAGTCTGCAGGACAGACGGACCTTTTGCGAAACCTGCGCTGACTTGATGTTATCCTAACCCGATTAACCATGTCAATCGTTTCAGGCCGGTGAAAAAATGATCGGACCTCCTGTGAAATTCGTCGATCGCGACTACGTGGTTTTCGAGGGCAAAAGGCTCCTCTATCTCAGCGGGATCGACTACCACCGCCTGTCCAGCGACCCCGAGATCCTGAAAGCTCTCGCGCAGGCCGCTTTGGAGTACGGAATCAGCGCCACGGGATCGCGGACCACGGTGGGGAACCATTTTCTTTACGTCGAACTGGAGCGGAAAGCCTCGGAATTTTTTGAGACCGAAGCGTCCGTCCTGCTTGCCGGCGGGTATCTCGCCAACACAGTCTTGCTGCAGGCCGTCGCCGATGAATACGACATCTTTTTCCTGGACGAAGCCTCCCACTCCAGCCTCGTGGATGCAGCCCGGCTTTTCGGCAGGGGGATGGTCTATTTCGACCATCTCGAACCCCTGAGCCTCGAAGAAAACCTGCGCCGGTATCTCAGAAGGAACTCGAAACCCTTGATCCTGACCGATGGCGTGTTCCCCGCCCGGGGGGAAATTCCCCCCCTCGATCAATATGTGGAGATTGCCAAGCGATTCGAGACGAAGATTCTGGTCGACGACGCCCATGCCCTGGGCGTCGTGGGGGAAAAGGGGATGGGGACCTGGGAGGAGAAGCGGATCGATCGAAAATTCATTTATCAGACCGGAACGTTGAGCAAGGGGTTCGGCGCCTTCGGCGGGATCATCCCCGGGGAATCGCGGCTTATTTCCGCAATCCGAAAAAAGAGTCCGGCTTTTATCGGCGCCACGGGAATGCCTCTTCCCATCGCCGCCGCCGCCATTAAATCCGTTGAATACCTGAGGGTGAACCGGCAGAGAATCGCGGATCTGCGCCGGCGATCCCTGGCCCTGAAGGATAAGTTTCGGAGCCTTGGGTTCGACCTTCCCCCTTCTCCGGCCCCCATCTTCTCGATCACCTTCCGCGACGAGGTGCAGAATAGAAGGCTTTACCAGGTCCTATTGGAGAAAGGAATCTTCCCGCCGTTCATCAATTACCCCGGAGCCCCCGCGGGCGGACATTTCCGATTCATCATCACGAGCCTTACGACCGACCAGCAAATCGGTTTGCTCCTCGAGGCGGTAATATCATCCTTTTAAGCATTATGGGTTCCTGAAAAGACCGCCTGTTGTGCTCCAACTTCGGCGGTGCGGCGCACCTTCAAGGTGCGCTCCTCTCATCAATTTGACCTATCCTTTTTCGCGTAGTCGATCATCCCCTGAAAATCAACCACCACGACCGGCTCGTTTCCCACGACCCAGGCGTCGTGGCCTGACGGCAGCATAGAAATATCGCCCGGTCTGAGATCCTTCTCGGTTCCATCGTCCATCCGCACCCGCAGGGTCCCGGAAACATGGTATTGAAAATGCGGGGCTTCGCAGCTCTCGGTTTTAGCCAGCGGTTTGACGGAATCGGACCATTTCCATCCCGGTTGGAAGGTCGCCCGGCCGATCATCTTTCCGCCGATTTTGACCAACTCAACCTTTCCTTTGTCAAAAACCCTCGTTTCCTCGGGGGCGCCCAGATTTTTAACCTCCATTTTTTCCATTTTCATCTCCCCCTTTCCTATTTTTTAGATGCGGAGCGAAAAATAGGGGTCCCTTGTATTTTTCCCATGGCCAGGGTTCCTGGAAAGGAGCAGGATCAAGAAAAAGCTGGAGGATTGGAAGTTCCTGCCGACTTCGAGGGGGAATCGCAGGCTTTGCCGGGTAGGCGGTTGTCTCCCCAAGCACGAAGAATAGGGGTTGATGGTCTCTCCAAAAAGGTGTATCTTTTTTTCAATCCCTTTTGCCCAATAAATCTTTAAGCCCTGGCGGAAACCCGCGAACAATGAAAAAATGAAAATCGGATATTTTCTCTCTCGGAACGCTAATCACGTTCCCTTTGGCCTATCGCTCCTGGCAAATAGCCAATCAGCAGACACTGGTCGTTTCTGAGAGGGATAGGGTGAGGGCAGTCCGGTAAGTTTACCCCTCACTTTAATCTCTCCCCGGGCGGGAGAGGAAGATTAAAGGGGGCTATTTTCTACGTAATCCTCATGCCCCGGACGACACCCCGAACGATGAAAATGGATCAACTGAACGTATTTATGACTATTGCCAGGCGTTGCTCACCCTGACACTTTTATTTCCTAACGTAATTCCGGGGATGACGAACCGGCCAACCGGGTTGGCCGGGCCCCGATGGAGACGATGCAAATGACCGCTGTGAACGCCGCCAAAGAATTGATCGAGATCCTTGGAACCGGAAAATCCATCCCTTCCTTCACCGACCGAGATCCTTCGTTTGGGGTCTCACAAGCATACGAAGCGGCCGCCCGCTTGCATGCGGCCCGCCTCGCCGGCGGCGAGAGGCCCGTCGGGCGGAAGATCGGCTTCACCAACCGCAACATATGGGATGAATACGGCGTGGACGAGCCAATCTGGGGCTTTGTCTACGAAACGACCCTCTTTCGAGCGGAGAACGGAATGGCTTCCCTCCCGCTCGACGGCCTGGCCGAGCCGCGTATCGAGCCCGAGATCGTCCTGCACTTCCATTCCCCACCCCCCGTGACCCGAGACGAAGAGGCCATCCTCGATTGCATCGATTGGATCGCTCACGGCTTTGAGATCGTGCAGAGCCCGTTTCCCGGGTGGAAATTCAGGGTTCCCGACACCATCGCGGCCAATGGGCTCCATGGAGCGCTGGTCATCGGCGAACCCGTCCTGGTATCTTCTCTGCCCGCCTGCCGGAAGCGACTTCGGGAATTTCGGATCGCTCTGGAAAGGAACGATTCCCTGATGGCCGAGGGCTGCGGCGCAAACGTTCTTGACTCTCCGCTTTTCGCCTTGGCGCATTTGACCAAGACGCTCGCAAGCCTGCCGGCCTTCCACGCGGTCGCGGCCGGGGAGGTCGTGGACCACCGGCACTCTCACCCCGGCCCTGCCCATAAAGCCTGGAGAGACCTGGAGCACGGCTCTTTTCGGCATCGATCTTCCGGGGTTGAATGTGACTTTCCGGGGGAAAGGGGCGGGGCTCCCATAAAATATCCAGGATGTCTTATCCGCCCTTCCGCAGTTCCAGACAACCCTTCTGTTTTTCAGCAGAAGACAGCTCAGAGGAGGCAAACGTATGTTGAAGAAAGGCAAGAAGCAACAGGGCGCGGGTAATAAGCTTTCCGATTATGACCGGGAAAAGGAAAGACTCCATGAGGAAGAACCGGAGGAAGGAAGAAGGCCTCGGGAAGAAGATGCCGAAGATAGCGAATAGGTTTTGGTTTTTTTGCCCTGAGCCGGATCTTGAGCAAGACTACTCAGCGTGAGTAATTTGTGAGCCCCGAAAACGGCCGGCCAAAGAAAAAAATAAGCCCGGGCTGGAGCTACGTGATTATGCCATTTTCTATGTTGCCGAAGGCCATGGAAATCTGTTTGGCGTAATTCAAGACATTTTCAATGAGCTTATCTGCATTATGAATCATCCGGGTGGTGGGCCCGGCGATGGCGATGGCCGCGATGATGTGATTTTCGAAATTCTTTATGGGAGCGCCGACGCACATGGCCCCTTCCTCATATTCCTCACGATCCAGGGCGTATCCCTTTTCGCGAACGATCTGGATCTCTTTTTTTATTTCCTCGGGATCGACTAACGAATGAAGGGTCGATTTCACGAAATAGTTTCCTTTAAAAAGTTTTTCAATCTCTTCGTCGGATTTGCCGGCGAGCATGCATTTGCCAATTGCCGTGCTGTTGAAGGGGCGAAAGGCTCCGATCGGCGGGTCCATTCTTATTGCATTCGGGCTCAGCGATTTTTCGATATAAATGACTCCTTCATTGGTCTTTACCCCAAGGAGGGCCGTCTCCCCGGATTTTTCAGCCAATTTTTGCAGAAAGGGCTTTGTAACCTTTCTGATTTCCATCCCGGATAGCCCCGACAACCCGACCTGCAAAGCCGCCGGGCCGAGCTGATAAACCTGAGAATCCGAATCCTGGAGAATAAAATCATGAGCCGCCAAAGCCTGAAGAATTTTCTGTGCAACCGAGGGACTGTAGCCAAATTTTTTGGCGATTTCCCGCACTCCCAACCCTTCATGAGAGGATGCAACATGTTTTAAAATGATGAGCGCCCGCTCCACCGCAAGTGTACTCACGGTTCTCCTCCCAAGAATAAATTTATTAGAATAATACTACAAATATTTATAATGTCAATGTATTTTAAAATAAATGAACAGTGTTTCTGTTTTAATTAATATATCGTTTAAAATGTGGATTTAATATTTTTTATTTTCTTG